>Ga0334883_1006148_pt1 | contig 10128 bp, 8 predicted proteins | sample GraSluR1_MG_6_FD_207230 | JGI IMG/M metagenome (GOLD analysis project Ga0334883, IMG submission 207230) | Sludge microbial communities from methane-producing bioreactor in Wageningen University, Netherlands - Granular Sludge_09_05-R1 | ecosystem: Engineered > Bioreactor > Anaerobic > Unclassified... | reverse complement strand
ATGGAGAGCACGGTGAAGAGCACGAATCAAGTGGTGCGGGGCGCGTTGAGCGGTGGTTGGCTGTGGATTGTGGCGGCGCTATGGCTGATGGGAAGTGCTGCGTCGTGCTCTGATGTCCATCTGGAGCGGCCGGGGGTGCCTCTGATGGACTTGTGGGTGCCTGAAGTGTTGCCTCCCCCTGATGTGATGGACTGGCAGGAGCACGACAGCCCCGACGACGCTGAAATCGAGGACGTGGCACCCGACGTCGTGGTGGCGGGCTGTGCGTCGGATCGCGAGTGTGGCGGTGCGCGCCCCTATTGTGATGCGTCCCTGGGAGTCTGTGTGGCCTGTCGTGGGGACGGCGACTGTGAGGTTGGCGCCTGTGATTCCTTTACCAGGCAGTGCTTGCGTACCCCATGCGTGGTGGCCGCCGATTGTCTGGCGCCCGTGGAGACCTGCACCAATGTGGCCGAGCCGATGCAGAAGGGCTACTGCGCTCCCTCGTGCCTGCCCTTCTCGCCGCGGTCTCTGTGCGCCGCTGACCAGTGGTGTTTCCCTTCGGTGGTGCAGAGTGGGACGGGGGTCTGTGTCCCAAGGCGCCAGGGTGGGCAGGTAGGGGAGCCGTGTCAGTGGAGTCCTCTGCCGCAGGGCACCTGTGGCGACGGCCTGTCCTGTCCCGATGATGGCTCTCAGGCGACCTGTCGTCACTTGTGTGATCCCTATAATGCGCAGTGCCCTGGAGGGGTGAGCTGTGACATGAAGCCCGTCGAGACCTCGGAAGGCACGGTGCTTTCTGCCTTTGGTCTCTGTGTCAGGGGCTGAGCGCCTGGTTGACCTCCTCTGCTGAAGCCACTAGGTTGGCAGCAGTACAGGATCTTGACAGGCCTGGGCCGGCTGTGGCGATGCGGCAGCCCCCGCAATCAGGGAGGTTGGGACCAATGGTAGGCAAGCGCTTGACGGGATATGTCCTTTGGACGCTGGGGTGGGCGCTGATGGCCTGTGGTGGGCCGCAAGGTCCGGTCGCGGCCACTCCAGGAGAGGGCGCCCCTGACGCGCTGCCGGCCGAGGTGAGTCCGAGCGAGCTGGGCGAGCAGGTGTTTCGTTTTGCCATTGCAGCGCGGCCGCGGACCATGGATCCGGCGCTGGTCCGCGACAGCATGTCGGCCCAGGTCGTGGTGAACGCTTTCGAAGGGCTCCTGGTGCGCGACGGCGCTGGGCAGCGTCTGCGCCTTGGCATGGCTGCCGACTACCGTATCAGCGAGGACCAGCGGGTCTATCGCTTCGTGCTGCGTGACGATGCGCGCTGGTCCGACGGTGTGGCCTTGACAGCCCAAGATTTCGTGCACGCGTGGAAGCGGGTGCTCTATCCTTCGACAGCGTCGGAGTACGCCTGGTTGCTGACCGAGGCGGCCCAAGTCAAGGGTGCTCACGCTTTCAACACGGGGCGGAGCGGTGGTGAGGATTTGGGCATCCGGGCGATAGATGCCAAGACCCTGGAGATCGAGCTGGTGGAGCCGGTCCCCTACTTTCTCGAGCTGTTGGCTTTCCCCACCCTGATGCCCATCCCGAGCCACCGCGACATTGCCGGTGAGCCCTGGTGCCAGTCCGACGCGTGGGTATCGAATGGGGCCTATGTGGTGTCGGCTGCGTCGAGCCCGAACCGCTACGTCTTGGTGGCCAATCCCTATCACTGGAGCCATGAGACCTTGCAGGTGGAGCAGTTGGAGCTCCATGTCATCGAGAGTGACGTCGAGCGGGTGGCGGCTTTTGAGCGCGGGGAGATCGACTGGACGGGTCCCCAGCCCCTGCCTTTGCAGCAAGTGCACCGCATGGCGGAGCGCCCGGAGTTTCGCCAGGAGCCTTACCTGGGAGTCGAATACCTCCTGCTCAACACGCGCAGCGGGCCTCTGGCGGACCAGCGCGTGCGCCAAGCGCTGATGATGGTCTTGGATCGCGACGAGGTCTTGATGCGGGCGCTCTCTGGCGTTGGGCAAGCGGCCTATGGTTTCGTGCCACCGCTGACGGGCTATTCGACGAGTGTGCGGGCCCAGCGAGATGTGGTCGCGGCCAAAGGCCTGCTCAGCGAGGCGGGCTATGGGGAGGGGACGAGCTTCCCCACCCTGACCTACCTCTATCCGGCCAGCAATAGTAACGCCGAGCGGGTGGCCGAGGTGGTGGTGAACCAATGGCAGAGCCAACTTGGCATTCGCGTTGGCAAAGAGGCGGTGCCGCTGGGTGAGCTCTCGGATCGCATCCATCGGGGTGACTTCGCCATCGCCCGCGCCGCTTGGGCGGCTGATTTTCTCGATCCAGTCTCTTTTCTCGGGATTTGGACCAGCGACTCGCCCAATAACAGCACGGGTTGGAAAGATCTTGGCTACGATGGGCTGTTGAGCCAAGCCAGGAGCGCTGGTGATCGGGCGCAGCGTTTTGCGATTTACGCGCAGGCTGAAGCGTTGTTGAGCGAGCATGTGCCTGTGATTCCTCTTTTTTATGGCGCACAGACCTTTTTGCTGGCCAACCACGTGCGGGGTTTCGTCGCCAATCGCATGAACCTGCATGTGCTGCGGGAGCTGGCGCTGATTGGGCGCTAAGGGGGCTCGGGGCAAGACATAGGGCTGGTCATGAGCACAGGTGAGCCTTAGACTTGGAGAGCATGAGAGGGTGGTCCTCGGTTTGGGGCCGTCTCGTCCCAGGGGAATGGGAAAGGAAGAGCGAGAAGATGCGCGGGTCTGGGTCTTGGTGGTGCTTGGTCTTCGGTGTGACATTGTTGGCCTGTGGTCCCCAGCAACAACATCTCATGGAGGATGTGGTGGCTGAGGTGGAGCCGGAGCCTGAGGAGGTCTTTGAGGCGGCGCGACACCCTGAACACCTGCCTTTGCATCCCAGACGGCTGACCTTTGCGGTGGTTGGGGACCTGAACGGGCGCTACGGGTCGACGCTGTACAACGAAGAAGTGCATCGCGCCGTGGAGAAGATCATCGCCAAGAAGCCCGACCTGGTCATCAGCGTGGGCGATATGGTGGCGGGGCAGCGCGCGAAGCTGAATTACGCCGCTATGTGGGAGAGCTTTCACACGGTGGTGTCGGATCCTCTGGCTGAGGCGGGGATACCTTTCGCCGTGGTCGTGGGTAACCACGATGGTTCGGCCTACCCACGTTACGCCGAGGAGCGAGAGATCTATGTGGAGCAATGGTTGACGCGGCGGCCCGAGGTCGATTTCGTCGATGACCGCTTCTATCCGCTCTACTACGCCTTTACCTTGCATGATGTGCTCTTTGTCGGCTTGGACGCCACGACCATCGGGCCGCTGGACCCCGGGCAGCGGGCTTGGTTGGCTGAGCTGTTGGCGCGCTACGATCATTACGATGTCAAAGTGCTCTTTGCCCACTTGCCCCTGGTGCCCATCGTCGAGCGCAAGGGGAGGGAGATCATCCGCGACGCCGAGCTGGAGTCGCTCTTGGAGCGGCATCGGGTGACCCTCTTCATGTCGGGACACCACCACGCCTACTATCCAGCCCGCATGGGACAGACCACCCTGCTGCACGTCGGCTGCTTGGGGGGAGGGCCGCGGCCGCTGCGCAACCAGCCGGTGAACTCACCGCGCACCATGTCCTTCGTGAGCGTCGGTGGTGAAGGGGCGTTGGGCTGGGCCCCAGGGCAGGCGCCGCTGCGGATCGACACCTACCTGGCGCCGCGTTTCGAGCGCCGCATCGAGCCGCAGACGCTGCCGCCGATTCTCCTTTTGGGGGAGCGTGCCTTGGCGCGGGTGGATGTGGACGAGGTGGAAGCGTCGGTGGCCTTGGCGGCCATGCTGGCGCCTTATCAAGGGGCGCTGGGCGTGGGCGCCTATGTGGCGATGCGGATGCGGCATCGTCAGGGTTTGCCGCCCTATCGCGGCCTGGCCCTGGTCTCAGAGCACGCCGGCCACCGGGAGGATGGGAAAGTGTCGTGGCCACCGCCGGGTGACTTTCCCCACCCTCCTTTGCTCGAGCCTCCTCGCTTTCGCGTCCTGGAACGGACGCCGCCCGGGCTCCCGCTGCCCTGAAACTCAGGCTTTGATCCGTTTGGGTACGGCGATGTGATCGAGATCCCGGGCGACGACCACGTTGGGAAAGATCTCCTGGGCCTCATGGAGAAAGGGCGCCGTGCTGGGGTAGCGTTGGGAGAAGTGGCTGAGGACGAGCTTGGTCGCACCCGACTCGCGGGCGATGCGTGCCGCTTGTGCTGCCGTCAGGTGCCCGTTGGCTTGGGCCTCGCGCGACTCGGAGCTGAGGTAGGTGGATTCACAGATGAGCAGGTCCGCCTTCTCTGCCAGGGCGAAGGCGTTGTCACAGAGGCGGGTGTCCATGACGAAGGCGACCCGTTGACCCGGGCGGAAGAGGCTGACCTCATCGAGGGTGACTCTGGCATCAGCCGTCTCGAGCCACCCCTGGCGTTTGAGTACACCCACGGCAGGGCCAGCAATGCCAAAAGCCGCCAGCTTGTCTGGGAGCATGGTGCAGTCGTCGTGTTCTTCGAGGCGGTAGCCCCAAGTGTCGACGCCGTGGTCCAAGGGCAGGCAGGAGAGGGTGAACTTGCGGCCGCGATACTGGGGCCCTGCGTTGTGAATGGGGCAGGCCTTGACCTCGATCTGGTTCTGGAAAATCGAAGCGCGGCGGAGACGATCATAGAAGACCTGCCCCGAGGCCGGGTAGTAGACCTCGACCCGGTGCTGGGCCTTGTCGAGGGAGAGGCGCTGGGTCACCCCTGCCAGTCCCAGGCAGTGATCGCCGTGAAAGTGGGTGATGGCGATGCGGGTAATGCTCGAGGCGGAGAGGTCCGCCAGGGTGAGCTGGCGTTGGGTCCCTTCGCCGGGATCGAAGAGGATGCCTTCTTCGTCCCAACGCAGGAAGTATCCGTTGTGGTTGCGATAGCGGGTGGGGACTTGACTGGCCGTGCCCAGGACGACCAACTCGCGGATGGACATGCAGGCTCCTCGATGAGCGCAGGCTCTGGGCTCAGCGCAAACGCAAGAGGCGGAAGCGCCCCTTTGAGGTAAAATCGACGCTCTTGAAGGCTTCGACCCAGACCTCTTTACTCAAGTCGACAAAGCTCAGCAACTCCTTGGTGTCTTTTAGGGTGAGAGCGGCCAAGTGGGAGAGGATACCGCTGAGCACCCGCGGACGGCGGAAGGGAAGCGGCACGTAGAGCCGCTCCAGGAGGGTGGCGCCGCTGTCGTGGGGGATCTTCTCGCCGAAGAAGACGATCTTGCCCTTCTGCTGCCCCAAAAGCGCGCGCTTCTCGTCGATGAGCATCTTGCAGTGGGCCTCGTGCGCTTGTTTGGCCGTGCGACGCGGATCGACCCCCCAGTCTTCGATCATCTGCTCGGCGCAAAGCTCCTCCACGGTCTTGCTCTCCTTGGCCGTGGCAGCAAAAGCGTTGTAGCCCTCTTTCGGCGCCGGCGCTTGGGAGAGAGAGAAGAGCTCGCGGCGCAAGTCCGCGACCAGCGTCCGCTTGACGCCTTTGAAGGTCTGCCAAAAGGTGTCGATGATGTCTTCAGGTCCGAAAACCTGGTGCGTGCCGCCTGTGGAAATGCGGCCGCCTACGGCGCGCGCCATGGAGTCACCCAGGGCGCGGGCAGACTCGTGGTTGATGGCGTGAATGTTGGCGAAACTGTCCAAGACCCAGGCAACGGCGTGCAGCTCCCCTGCCGTCCAGGCACCATACCACCATCCGCCGTGGGCGGACGGCGCCAGCGCCGCCTGACGGATCATGAGCGCCTCGTAGTGGCCTGCTGGTGTGACCAGGGCCGTGATTTTGCTGTGATCCTTGGGGCCGATTTCTGAACACTGATATTGAGCCATGGTGCTCCCCGATGCTGAGGGCTAAGGTGTTGAGGTGTGGGCGAACCTATTGGGCGTCAGCGGCGGCGATCTTCTCTCGAGTCGCTTCATCGAGGACGGGTTCACCCTGGACGAAGTCCATGTGCAAGACCTCTTGGCCCGCCTCATCCCATTGGATGTAGGTGCCGTGAAGCTTGCCGTTTTCATAGGTGCCTTGCTCTTTGTCTTGGCCGTTGGCGTGCCAACGGCGAAAGGGTCCATGCTGGACGTCTTCGACGAAAATCGCTTCGTAGATGAGCTGGCCGTTGGCTTCCCAACGACGCATCTTGCCGTGGATCTTCCCCCGTTCATAAGGGATGGCAAAATGCCGCTGCCCATTGTCGTGAAATGACTCGAAGATGCCCTGAGCGAGATCCTTGGCCATGGGCTGCCCTGAGATTGCTAGCGTGGAAAAGGCGCGATTCCAGACAAGGGTGGCTTGGTCCCCTCGCCGCGTTTCTATCTTCCTCACCACGGGCGGGAGGGCAAGCGTGCTGCCGTCGCGTTTTTACCCTGCACCCATCTCTGAGGCCAGCCGTACTTCAGCTCTGGGACGCTGAGCGCGTGGGAGGCTCTCCCGCAGCCTCGATGGGAGATCACGCCTGGGCTTGCGACCGCCGGGAGAGGGTGTTATTAGCAGACCTGGTTGAAAAACTTGGGTTGAGAGCGCAGGACTATGGCAAAAGACTTCTCGACGGCGCCGCAACCGCCGACGCCACCAGAGACACCCGAGCGAGTGTGCCGCATCGCCCTGACGCCGGCTCAGCAAGCCGCGGTCGAGGCCCACAGCGGGCGGCGCATGGATTACGTTGACGTGGCCGACGACGACGGCTCCTTCAGCGCCGAGATGGGCGCGCGCCACCCCGATGAAATCACCCAGATCGCCCTGCGCCGTGCGGCGGCATTGAACGACTGGGATGAGGCTTATCGCGCCTACCTGGTGGAGCTGGCGGCCTGGCAAGATGCCCCCGATGAACCGGGCCCCATGGATGCCCTGGCAGAGAAAACGGCCCAGGATGCCGAAGCCATGCAGGCAGCCCTGGCCGCTTTCTATGGTGCCGAGACCGAGGCCCTCGAGGCCGCGCGGGCAGAGGCCATGGCGGCCTTCGATCCCAAGGGCAAGAAAGGGAAGGGCCAAGCGCAAGAAGACGACGACGCGTGAGTCACTGAGGGGGAATGATGCCGACGGTCGACGATATACTCGCTGAACAGCAGGCCATGAATCTGATGATGGAGGAGCTGCAGAAGGCGACCGATCCCAAAGCCTTCAACCAGATCTTGGCGGCCATCCAAGAGAGCGGGAAGCGCATCGAGGAGATGTCGCAGGCTTTCGCCGACGCCTTCTATGCCGAACACGCCGAGGCTCTGGCCCAGAGCTCAGAGGCTGTGGTACCCAAAATCGAGGTACTGTTGACACCAGAGCAGCGCCAACGCGTGTTCGAGGCGAGCGGTGTCGACATCCCGAGCGTCAAACTGGTCGACCCCACGGGGGCGCTCAACGCTGCCATGCCCTCGACCCCGCCCCCCTTCATCGAGGCCCAGGCCATCAAGCAAGCTGAGGCCTTCAAAGAGATGGTGGCCGCTCAGGAGGCTGCCGCCGCTGCTGTCGCTGAGGCTCTGGCAGAGTTGGAGGCCAACGCCAGCCCAGAGATGCTGGAGGAAATCGCCAAGCTCAAGGCGGACCCCAACTTCCTCGCCGGCTTGGTCAAGTAGGCCCACTGGCGACCCGCTTCTCCACCTGGGCGCGATAGGTGCTCTCAAAGATCTTGTCGGCGTTGCCCGCTTCGAAACCCTCACGGCGGTGGGCCCGCGTCAGCGACGCCGGGGGCAGGTGGCGGAATGGCTCCAAGACGGCGCGCTCAGCAAACTCGACATAAGAACCGGGGATCAGATGCTCCTCCCCGTCGGCAAAGCGCGCCAACACCCGCTCGGCCACGGTCGAACTCTGGCGCAGCAGGCCATCGGGGCTGCACTTAATCAGTCCCCCGGCGTCATTGAGCGTGATGCCGTGTTGCAGCAGATAGCCATTGAAGCGCTCCAGGTCATCGTAGCCGCCCGCCAAGGCGTGGACGGCGATGGTGAAGTGATTGAGGTAATAGCGGTTGTAGATCACCCAAGCGGCGTACTCACTCTCCTCGCCCAGGCGGGCATAGTCGGCATAAGTGGGCAAGCGCCACAAGGCGGAGTGGAGAAAGGCGTCGACGGCGTCGACATCGTCCAGGTCGAGGGCGTCCACGGGATCCTGCGTGATGGCGGCGGTGTAACTCGCGATGATCTCCTGCGCGGCCGCCGAGAGGTCGCCCACCCGCAACTCAGAAATGAAAATCCGCGGGTACTGCGGTTGCGGCGGCGCGTACCAAAAGGCGTCCAAACGCTTCTGGGCAAAATGATACGGGTCGCGCCGAACATAGCCGCAGTGCAAAAAAATCTTCTCCAGCGAAGCGATGCCGAGGTGCGGCACGCCCAGTGTCCTGAAGGCGATGTGGTCGTTCTCGACGGCGGCACCCGGCGCCACCAAGCCGTCATCCTCGAGAGCCCGCAAAATGCGAGCGACGTCGGGCACCCGCTCCGTGTAGCGGCGCATCAGCCCCGCCAAAATGCCATCGACTTTCGTGCTCTGCGCTGTTTTCATGGGTCCACCTCCGCTGAGTCGCTCCCGGGCCAAGCTCACCCTCTCACATGCACTGGCAGTAGGTCTGGTCGTCGGTCTTGGCAAGGCCCGCTGGAGGGTCGCCGCTGCGCGCGAGACCCACTTGAGGCGCAAAGATAGCGCGCCGCCTGTGGCGACAGCGTGGCGCTGGCCGGACGCCCCGCCCCCGGTACACGATGCCGCACCCAGACCCTGTGGGCAGCTCAGGCCAAGGTCAACGGCGGCGCTTCGACTTGGGCGCTGGTTCCAGAATCACCCGCAAGGGGCGCCGCGCAAAGGTGCTGGGACTGATGGTCTGACGATGCGGTGTGTAGCCAGGATGGGTGACGAGACACTCACTCTCGCGCAAGCTGCTCATCCACACGACACAGGGCGCACCGGTGCAGCGCTGGACGCCATCGATGCTGACCGTTGCCTCAGGAGGAATGGTGGTGATGGTGACGGGATAGCCGAGGTCGCCACTGACCCCCAAAGGGACCCCATGGAGAGCGCCGTAGACGAAGGCGAGACTCAGCCGCCCCAAGACCTCGGGCGGCACGACCGGTGCCGGTGCTTGGGCCGTTGGTGGGGCTTCGCTGTCGCCGGTCGAGGAGGCGGCGTCGCCCCACAACCGCGGTCCCCAGAGCCAGGCCCCCACCGCCAGAAGTCCCACCAGGGCCAGCGCAGCAACGATCCACAAGCCACTTCGACGCTGAACGGCGACGGGCGACGCCCGGCGCGGTGCGAGCGGTGCGGGTGGGGGCGATTGCGCGGCGCTGGAAACGGCAGGCTTGCGCGCCGTCTCGTCCAGCTCGAGTTCCGCCTTGACGCTCTGGCCAAAGAGACGCACGTCGCCTTGTATCGCAGGGGCCGAGGCTTGGGCGCGCCCCTCGGCGATGGCGCGGGCCCGCTCGATGGCTGCGGTGCGTACTCTCGGGGTGGGTTGGCTCTGGGGCTCGCCATCTGCTGGTGCCACAGGAGCGGCGGCAGGGACCGGCGCGCCCGCCGGAGTGTCGGCCGAGTTGAGCCCGAAGGGATCGGCGTCAGAGAGCGGCGCCGGCGTGTCATCCCCTTGTTCGTGGGCCTCCTTCCATGCTTCGCTCGTGGCGAGGGAGCCAAAGAAGTCCTCAGTCGAGGCGGGTGCAGGCGCCGCGGGCGATGGGCCTATGGCGGAGACGTCAGAAATCTCGGTGATGTCAATGGTACCCCACAGCGGGTTGGCCGTGCCTGCGGCCATGGCTGCCTGGAGATCGTCGTACATCTGGCGGGCGCTCGAGTAGCGATGCTTGAGATCTTTGGCGACGGCTTTGCCGATGGTGGCACCGAGATCCATTTGCTGCAGGCGTCTAGGAATGGGGACCGGGTCCTCGAGCTGGCGCCGCATGGCTTCTTGGAGCGTGTCTGCGGCCATGGCGGGCTCGCCCGTGACGAGCTCGAGAAAGACCAGTCCTAGCGCATAAATATCGGTCTGCGGGCCAACATCGTCACCACGCACCTGTTCCGGCGCCATGTACATGGGCGTGCCACAGATTTCGTTGGAGGCGCTGCCTTGACGTCCGAGCAAGGCCGCGATGCCGAAGTCGAGCACCTTGACCACGTCGTTGCGCGCACCCTTGGCGGTGAGCAGGATGTTGTCGGGTTTCAAGTCGCGGT
>Ga0334883_1006137_pt1 | contig 10146 bp, 6 predicted proteins | sample GraSluR1_MG_6_FD_207230 | JGI IMG/M metagenome (GOLD analysis project Ga0334883, IMG submission 207230) | Sludge microbial communities from methane-producing bioreactor in Wageningen University, Netherlands - Granular Sludge_09_05-R1 | ecosystem: Engineered > Bioreactor > Anaerobic > Unclassified... | reverse complement strand
ATCCTGATGCCTTTTCGATCAGCTCTATGCCTTCGGTTACATTTCGATCTTTATCAATCAGGAACTTCGCAAGGTTGTAATAACGGTATGGATTTTCAGGTTGTAATACCAGTGCCTGCCTGTAATACTCCTCTGCCCTGTCAGGAAGATCTGCCTGGTTATATATTGAAGCTAAGCTGATCCTTCGAAGCCATTTCCACGAATGCCCTGAACTCATGCTCCCAGGCAAATGATTTTGGGTCGCAATAGGTTCGTGATATTATGGGGATAAATACTAGACATTTCAGTTTCTCCTTCAGGGATTCATCAACATTGTGTGTTTCCAGCAGCCCGTCATGGGGATTGATATCAAAATTAAACCTTTATCAGGCTAATTGCAAAATTTTCTTCTTATGGCAGAACATCATTATAAAACCTCTGCCAGTTACACAAGTTTCGCCATGTCTCTGATTAAACTCAGGTAAAAGTCAAAACAAAAAAGCCCCCTTGCGGGGGCTATTGTTTTGTTCTTATGGTTCATTGATTATCACAGTCTCAAAAGGTTTGCTCTGAATCTCAAAAGAAAAGAGAGGCCGTTTCCGGCCTCCTTTCTTCGTTCCTCAGACTATGCTCTTCTTTACTTTAATTTAATATGAATCTTATTATCCGCCGGCGGCAGGTCCGTCCACAGGCTCCTCACAATACTCACAAGGGGAGCAAAAGCAGCGGGCAGTGCATCAAGCTTTGCACTCTCTTCATCTGAAATTTGCTCATCTCCTGCAAAATAGGCTTTATAGCCACTTGTGCCATAAGGAGCAAAAAAAGTTGCGGCTGCCTCAGAGAGCCCGAACATTCTCGGCAGATAGTAAATGAAGAAACCATTGACCCTTGCAGTGATCTGAATATCAGAATATTCAAGAAAGCTCACCCCTCCGGGTAGTTGTTCGTCAATGTCTGTTACCCGTCTGGAGTCGATATTGATAAAATTATCATCGAGCCTCATTATCCTGTAAGAGTATGGTGGCGTAACAAGGGAACCTGTCTGTATATCATACAGTGTTTTGCCGTTATATTCATATGAAACAATGTCATTTGCATGATAATGTCCTGTGAAGACCATGCTTACGCCTGCATCCATAAGAGCTTCTGCATTTGCCTTTGAGCCCGAGATTAGAGGTTCAATGCTTTTCTGACCGGTATAGTGCTCAAGTATTCCATAATGCATCATGGCCAGGACCTTGATCTTGTTCTCACGGGCTTCTGTCATTTTTTCCTGTATCCAGGCCATTGTTTCTGGTTTTATGGCACCGCTGACTTTTAAACCTGCGGTTGCAAAAGTGTAATTGATATTGTCAATCCCGAGGATCCACAGGTTACTATGGGGCTGACAGATATAGCTCAGGGAATTCGGGTCCCTGTAAAGGAGGGACTCGTCGTTATAACCGAAATCTCCGTATATTTCTGCGAACTGGTCTGCAGTAATATTGTCAACAGCTGTGGGGGGCTCAGTCTCAAATGAGAATGCATCCGGATTTATTATATCATTATTGCCCGGAACAACAAACACCCTGATCCCGGCATTTTCAAGATCCTGCAGGAGGCCCTGCACGACCTGGTGACTCATCAGTTCACCGTCCTTGGCCAGATCGCCCGGTATAAGCAGAATATCAGGCTTTTCAGCCAAGAGTTCCGAGACGGCTTTCCTGAAAATTGGATCACTCAGCTCCAGTATCTTACGATCCCGCAGGAGATACTCCATCAAGGACGGACTCTCTTCGATATTATCGGGTAAGAGGTCGGGATGAGTGTAATGCATATCAGATATCACCGCGATTTTGATTTGCGGACAAATCAGATTGCACGGACTGTTATTATTGCCCGGGCCTTGGGGAGGAGCATCAAACCACTGATCTTTTGCACAGGATATGCATATAAAAATCAGCATTAACAGATAGAAGAACTTAAACTTTTTCATAACTCTGCATTTTTGGTTAAACATTAACAACGGCTGGGTATTTTTACAGGATACATAAACCAAATCTCCTTAAAGAACTTATCTTTAATCTGATAATGTTATATTCATATCAAAATTAGACCAATAGATCGTAACGAGCTTTGCTGTAAGTCTCCAATATTTTACTGTAAATCTCAGATTTGTTTTTAAGTTCATCAATTACTTTCGTATACCTCTCTCTTGCATTTCTGACATACTATTACAAATAGTGCGGGGTTATTTAGCCAAAGTTATGGTTCCCCGGCCACTAACAGGAATATAGCCGGTTCCGGGATTAACTCCGGACAATGTAAGCTGGCCGGTAGCACCTTCAAAGCTGCCAGTCCGAAAAGTTAACTCTCAGTCTAAAAAGTTAACTCTCAGTCTCAAATGAGATTTGAGTTTGTTTTAAAGGTCTCAGAAAACAGTTTAAGAATCCAATGAAGAGACTTAACTCCTGTATCTCCTGGGATTTGTTCCGAATTCACGGGTAAATTCACGACTGAAATAGGCCAGACTTTTAAATCCAACACTAAATGTTATCTCTGTTACATTCAGGTCGGTTGTTGAAAGTAACTCTTTTGCCCTGTGCAGTCTCAGGGTCTTAAAATAATCAGCTATTGTTTTATTACTCACAGATTTGAATTTCCTGTATAACTGGGCATGACTGACTCCCAGTATGTTACAAAGTTTTATAATGCCGAATTCATCATCCTGAAGATTGGTCTCCAGAACCTGCCTTACCTTAATCATGAATTCGTCCTCCTTTTTTATGCTTGCATCGGATGTCTCCGGGAATTTCTCAAGTGATGCATACCGTTCATGGAGCCTTTTCCTGAGTTCAACCAGGTTTTTAAGCTGGATGTGCAATTCTCTTTCATCAACCGGTTTGGCCAGATAGGCATCAGCACCTCTTTCCAGCCCTTCAAGCCGGGAATCAATGTCGGCCTTGGCCGTGAGCATCACCACGGGAATATGGCTGGTACCGATATCATTCTTTACCTTTTCGAGCAATTCGATCCCGTCCATGACCGGCATCATCACATCGCTCAGGATAATATCCGGGATGAGTTCAAGTGCCTTTTGCACGCCGGTCTGCCCATTCTCCGCAACCTCTGTCCTGTATTCGTATTTAAGGACAGCCTGCAGGTACAGGACCACATCCGGGTTATCTTCCACGATCAGCAGCAGTGGCAATTTTGAAAGAGTAACTTTATCAACGGGTAATAAATCTTTGTGGTATTGCCCCGGATAAAGAGGTTCTTCGGCAGGGCTGACGTTTTCATACTGATCATCTGTGACTTTGACCAGATCTGTTGATTCCGGTGTATCTGATAACGGGGCATTGCGGGTAACCGGCAGGATAACTGTAAATGCCGAACCCTCACCAGGGGCGCTCGTCACAGATATCGATCCGTTAAGGAGTTGTACTATCTCTTTTGTCAGGGCAAGACCAATACCTGTTCCTCCTGCGGACAACTGGTGATCTACTTTGTAAAAACGGTCAAACAGGCGATCCAGATGTTCTTTTTCAATACCGATGCCTGTGTCCCTTATCCGGATTGAGTACATTCCCCCGTTATCCACAACTTCTGTAGAAACTTCAATCAATCCACCCTCAGGTGTATATTTCAGGGCATTGGAAACAAGGTTGGTTATGATGTGCATCAGTTTCTCGGGATCAAAATCCAGCTCGAGGATTATTTCTGCTGATAAAAATCTCAGGTTTATCTTCTTCCTGGCAGCTTCCGACTGGAATTGCTCAACCAGATAGGCCAGGTATTTATTAACATCTCTGCGGACTAAATTCACGGATACAGAACCTGCTTCAACCTTTGCAAGATTGAGCATCTGGTTCACCAGCCGCAGGAGTATCCTGCTGTTGGTTTTTATCTTCTTCAAACCGGTTCCCGTCCACTCTTCGGGTTTCGCATCGATCAGGTCGGTCATACCATCTATGATAGTCAGCGGTGTACGGAATTCATGGGTGATATTTGTAAAAAACCGGTCCTTGAATTCATGTATCTCTCTCAGATGCAAGGTCTCAATTTCCTCGATCTTCCTTTGCTGCCTGATGAACTGGAGTACAAAAACAAGCGCTGCTCCGGTCAGAAATATCGACTGGATCATCCACAGTATTGAGTTTAAAGCAGGAGTTACCTGATCAGGAACATGCAGCCAGGGTTTCAGGACCACCAGTAGAATGACCAGAACACAAAAAAGAATAAACATGGAAATCGGCAACCAGGTCCTTTGCCGCGGGATGGTGGCAAGAACATTTGAAATGCCTGAGAAAATAAGGCCTCCTGAAGTGGGTATCCCTCCCAGCCTGATTATGAAGTAAAAGGTGAGCAGGTGCATCGTCGAACTGATAAAAGTATGTATGAACAGGTGACGTCTGGGAAGAATTAGCTGCATTGCCAGTGAAAAGGCATATAAAGAACTGAATGCAAAAGCGTATTTGATATATATGGTAGCCTGAGGGGCGAAAACCATTAATGATATACCAATAGACAGAGAGTACATCGTAAGAAAGATATGGTTCTCAAAAACAGTAATGTTACCTTTAAGTTGTTTCTTTGTGCAACCAGGATAAGAGAGTCTCTTCTCCAGCCATAAATTCCCCTTATGCAGCAGTTTGCTTTGCATTGATGATCACCTTAAACTCCGGGATAAAACAGATAACGTATAAAATACTCGATAACATTAAGATCCTCATCTGAGAATTAGTGATTCGTAACCAAAGTTAAGATATTAGGAAACTATATGCAAAATATTCATCAGGTACGGGGTTTTTCAGGAGAAATAATATTATACTTACGTATAAGCTTTTGTTATTCTATAATCAACCATAAATTCATGAGACAGATATTGTTGCTTCTGATTCTTCTTCCGGGATTATTTTCGGGTTGCTGCAACCAGATCCATTATTCCGGCAATCCGGTTTTCCCGGGATGGTATGCCGATCCTGAGGGTACGATTTATAATAATAAATACTGGATCTTCCCGACTTATTCTGCTCCTTATAAAGACCAGGTCTTTATGGATGCCTTCTCCTCGAAGGACCTTACAAACTGGGAAAAGCACGAAAGGATAATTGACACTGTTGCCGTTAAATGGGCAAACAAGGCAATGTGGGCTCCTTCTGTGATAGAGAAAAACGGGAAATATTACCTGTTCTTTGGCGCAAACGATATTCAGTCGGATGATGAGACAGGCGGTATAGGTGTTGCCGTAGCCGATAAACCTGAAGGTCCCTACAGTGATCTCCCCGGAAAGCCCCTCATAGATAGATTCCATAATGGAGCCCAGCCGATAGACCAGTTTGTTTTCGAGGATTCTGACGGTAAGCTGTACCTTATTTACGGAGGCTGGCGACATTGTAATATCGTCAGGCTGAGGGATGATTTCAGGGGATTGGAACCATTGGAGGACGGAACATTGTTCCTGGAAATTACCCCTCAGGGATATGTTGAAGGACCGTTTATGTTCATTCGCAACGGTAAATATTATTTCATGTGGTCGGAAGGGGGATGGACAGGTCCGGATTACAGCGTTGCCTATGCGATAAGTGATTCACCTTTCGGACCTTTCCGGCGAATAGGAAAGATCCTTCAGCAGGATCCTGCAATAGCCACAGGTGCCGGACATCACTCGGTGATCAGTTTGCCCGGGCTGGACCAATATTATATTGTATATCACCGGAGACCCCTGGGACAAAAGGACCGTAATGCCAGGGAAGTATGCATCGATAAAATGGAATTTGATGAAAATGGTTTTATTAAACCCGTCATAATCACAAAAGAAGGGGTTCCGGCACAGAAGATCAATAAGCGCAGGTCGACCTTCGTCTTATCAAATCAGTGACTTATAGCATTATCAGCTTCGATTATTTGATAAAAAACCTCATAGAGACCAGGAGGCCCATCGAACAGGCTGTGGTTTTCTCACTCCCCTCCATAAAGCTTCTCAACTGGTTCTCGTGTGTTGACAAATGGAAAGGATCGGGAAGAGTGTAGGCTGAAATATCTGAAAGCATTTTCTTATAAAATGCCCCGATTGCAATCTGAAATTGTTTATCAGTGCGAAAATAGAAGCCTCCTGACGCTGCTAATTCAGGAATGAAAGTTTTTACCTTCAGATCTCCTGTTTTTTCAACATCCACGTTACTCTTGAATCCTTCATAGGGTATATCATGTAAGAGAACATTATAAGCAGGATAGTACCCCGTATAAGTAAAAATGCCCGAACTTGAATAATTCCTGCTAACTGGTATTGCCAGGTTGATACCGCCCTGAACATAAAAACCAATTGCCTTGCCGAAAGGTAACTGAAGATTGAGCATAAGGGGTATTTCAAGAAAATGTATCTTCTGAGTCTCATCAATGTCCCGGCCCGAAATTCTTCGCTCATATTCTTCACTTTCTGAATCGATCGTATCAAGACTATTTGAATAAGTCTCCAGGAAAAACCGCGATGAATAGGGGCTTAAACCTATTCCGGACGATATTCCAATGTATCTCGAAAAGAAGTAACCTGCCTCGACTGAGAGACTATAGGAATTTTTCCTGGTAATTTCAATCCCTGAAATAACGTCTGTTCCGTCAATCTTAATATTAGTCAGTGCCGGTCCGCCTTTAATTCCAATAAACCAGTGATATGTCTCCGGTGTTTTACCGGATACATCCTGTGATTGCAGGTTTGCCTGAGGCAGAAGAAGGAGTATAAAAAACAAAATGAAACCCCTACAGTAAGTATTTATTAGTCTCATGTCCTTATCTATTTTAGAACCATTATTGTTCCGGTGTACAAATAAACATCGCTAACCACCACGTGGATCACATAAAATCCCTTATCGAGTCTGGCAGTCGTGATTTCTTCGGAGAATTTAAGGTCTGATTTTTCAGTCATATGGTTCATTACCTCAACGCCGGATGAATTAATGAATCTGATCCGGGTTTTACCTATCTGAACATCATTGAAGCTGATCCTGAAGGAGCTTGTTGCAGGATTGGGATAAACCAGAAGGGAACCCTTACCCCCAAGGCTAATTTCGTTCGACAAAGCATTGCATCCGTTATTATCGGTAGCCATAACGGTATATACTCCCGGGACTTTATTCGATAAATAAAACTGATCAGTGGCGCCGGTGATTGGCTCCGGACCTTTAAACCATTGATAAGCTGTAAACAGATTACCAACATTTGAGCAGATCAGAACATCATCCCATTTGATATGAATCTGTGGAATAACAGCCGGATAAATTGAGACCTCTGCAAATGCTTCCAACACTCTTTTCCCTTCTGATTTTTCCAATGTGTATTTTACCGTGTAGGACCCGGCAATGCTTGTACCGGGTGTTATAGCTCCGGTTACCGGATTGATATCCAATCCTTCCGGTTGTGCACTGAATGTTCCACCAGAAGAGCCTGACAATGATACATCCTTAACACCTTCAGAGGGACACCACGGATATCCGGAATATGAAATGGAAATGATTTCATCCTGCGTTACCGTTACCAATATGTCACCTACTACCGGTCCGGTAACAGTTATCGTCGCCACCCTCGGAACAAATCCTGTATTTGCCTGGTATGTAGCTGTAATTGTTCCATTGCCCGTTCCAGATGGCGTTACAGTACACCATGTCTGGTCGCTGGTCACGGTCCAGTCTATGTCAGCAACAACATCAAAGCTTGTCGTCCCTGAAGCAGAGCTAACATCCTGATTAAGGGGTGTAACAGTCATATGGCATTTGATCCCTTTGGAAAGCGATTCCTGTGAAAACAAAAACATGGTATTGGCAGGGAATAAAAATGCAATGATCAGAAATTTACCCAGATTAGCTTTCATATTTTTGAAATTTAATTCATAATACAGCAATACGCAAAGACTTTGATCCTTTAAAATAATTGCTTATTGCCGGTTTAATGATATTACATAATTTCTTCACTATATTAAAATCACTACTAAATTAAGATGCTATTTTCTAAATACCTAAATATCCGTCAAATAGTTAAACCTGTTTGTCAAAGTATATACTCAAAACCAGGTATTTATCAAATAATCAAACATTTTAGTCAAAATAATGGTTCCTGATAAAGCCCGGAGGGTTATTTTTTACGGCGGAACCGAAGAGTGAGATAATGATCCTTCGGTGTTCTATTTAATGCCAAAAATCAGCGGGAATCCAAAGACTGTAAAAAGTATCCAGATTAAATATACAGGCAAGTATTTAGCGATGGTTAACTCCACATCCCTGATCATTGCCTTTTTAAAATTTACTTTGTACAAGTCGATGATTATCAAAGACAAGTTAACCAGAATCAGGATATTTGAACCAAGTACAGCTAACCTGTTTGGCGTTATGCCGAATGCTCCCAGACGGTAAAAAATTGCAGATAAGGCAATTAAGTCGATAATTACTGTTACAATTGAAAGGATGAACAAGATCAATTCATTGAATTTCTGTTTTCTGATTACTGAAGTCTCCGAAACTGAAAAGACAATAACCGCCATAACCCCTGTCAGCATAACATTGAACATCAGCAGAAAGTCTCGATCGCTGTACGGATCCTTTCCTGATATTGCCAGAGCTATCAGATATACTACTGCCGTAAGCAGTACCAGCGGGCTGAATATACCGGCAATCACAGGGGCAATTTTATTTGTTAAAGCCGGATAATTTCTGATAATAAATGTAGCAACTATTGGTACTGAAACTGCCCCTACAATAACAACATTTTCCATGTAGAAGTTCTCTATGTCAATGCCGATAACATCAAATAAACCGATGGTTATTCCGGTAAGGATAGCCCCGGTAATTACCATTATGGCCATAAGGATTGCCAGGTCGCCATTGAATCTTATATACTCAATACGTTTTAACTTATCCTTATAATTAAAATTAATATATACAAAGCCAAAAATGCTCCATAAAAGAAGAGGCAAATGAAGATAAACGAGAGTAATTGAGTCACTGTCGGTTACTGAAGGTAAGAGGTTAACATATACTGCAAGTATTATGAATGTGATCAGGATAAGTGCAACTCTTTTTAAATCAAATACTCTTTCAGCCCAGACAACATAGAAAGTCAGCCCAAGGAAAACAATAAGCGCCGCATTCTTCTCATAAAACATAAAATCATTCAGGCTGACATTGAAAACATCCGGTATTTTAACAAGAAATCCGGCCAAAAGACATGCCGCTAATAATATGATAATATCCAGGTGGTTAGACTTACCAATCTTATCGGGCTTTCTCTCATAATCAAGTCTGATCTTCCAGTATTCTGATAATGCTGATTTTTCTGTTTCTGAATAAACTTCCTTAAAAGCTGATTCAAAAGCGTCAGGATCATCACGGTACAAAAGCTCAAGCTTTTCAGGATCGTTGATGTGTTCTCTGATTTTTGATTTCATAGTTAAAAGTGCCTTGAATTACAAAGTATAAAAATAGAAAATTTATTGTCCCTTTATCAGGTCTTCAAGAGCTTTCAGATGTTGTCTGAATTCGATTATCCCGGATTCAGTGGCTGAGTAGGTTGTGTTCAGTTTTCGGCCTATGGATCGTTTCATCACCCCTTAATAAACATTTTACCTCCAGAGTCAGACGCTGCATTGTGAAATATAACAGTAAGTGAATCCATACAATTGTTTTCCTTATTTACAAAAACGAATTTTGATTATATATTTCTCCCTACCTTCCTTACTTTTTTCAAACATTTATTTTAGTTTCGCCATATATCAAATTTATATGAATGTTCTCGTACTGTACAATCTTGATCCCGGATGGAACGTTTTGGAAATCAATGATGTAAGAAATTCAGGGAGAGTAGTTTTTGAATCACTGAGAGATGAAGGAATTGAAACATTCCTTGAAGAGCTTATCGATCCGGATCTTGGAAGAATACTGGACAGATACAGTCCGGACGATACCATAATTTTTAACCTCTGTGAGGCCCTGTCCGGCATCGCTCACAGTGAAAGCAGGGTTCCGGAGATAATTGAAAACAGAGGGTTCACTTACACCGGTAACGTGCCGGATGTTATAGAAATGAGTTATGACAAACAAAAGGCGAAGGGAGTTATAGCTTCGCTGGGCATCAGGGTTCCATTCGGAGCCGTGCTTGCTCCCGAGGAGGCTTCAGACTGGACCCTGTTTCCTGCTATTG
>Ga0334883_1006134_pt1 | contig 10147 bp, 10 predicted proteins | sample GraSluR1_MG_6_FD_207230 | JGI IMG/M metagenome (GOLD analysis project Ga0334883, IMG submission 207230) | Sludge microbial communities from methane-producing bioreactor in Wageningen University, Netherlands - Granular Sludge_09_05-R1 | ecosystem: Engineered > Bioreactor > Anaerobic >... | reverse complement strand
ATTCGCTGACTCGCTTGACATTTGGATTCTTTCGAAGCTCTTCTATCATCACTGAATCAAATTTTTGCTTGCTCACATTCTCACCCCTCTCTACTATTATACAAAAAATACCCTGCATTGCTTCACACACAGTTTTTTTTGTGTGTCCACAATACAGGGTACATTTTAAATACCCTTCCAAGTCTTTATTCTGTCATATAGTGGTTTGGGCAATAGAGAATTCTTATCTATTAACTTCTTTGGCTCTTTTTCTAATCTAATATTGTCTACAAATAATTCATCAGCTAACGCAGCCATTCCGACAGCTAATAAATCGTATCCTAAGCTTAAAGCAGTTTCAAGACTTTCTTTATTATTGATTTGGCCAACTCCAATAATCGCTACCCTTTTATCAACTATTTCTTCGATTCTATCAATTAAAAGCTTCTTTAATCCTGGTGTTCTTATTGATGTTTGCAAGAAGTTAGCTAATGATAGATGAATATAATCTATGCCTGAATTTGCAAGTAAACTCACCAGTTTTTCTGTGTCTTCAATAGTAATCCCAGGATTTTCCAACTCTTCTGGGCTCAAGCGATAACCTATAATAAATTCTTGATTAGCAAACTGCTTTTTTATCTCCAAAACTCTATTTATTAATTTTTTTGCAAAAGTCATTCTTTTTTCGACATTTCCTCCAAACTCATCGCTTCTTTGATTTGAATGAGGACTAAAAAATTGTTGTAATAAGTAAGTGTTTGCTCCATGCAGTTCAATTCCATCAAAACCTGCCAAAATAGCTCTTTTGACGGCTTTTGCAAAATCTTCAATTATTTCATAAACCTCACTGGTTTCAAGAGCTCTTGGTGTTAAAAGGTAATCTCGATTAGCTTTGATTGCAGAAGCGCTAACAATATCTTGATTCGGATAAAGTCCTGGCATATTCATTCTACCACCATGATGCAACTGTAAAATTGCTAAAGCTCCACCTGATTTAATAGCTTCTTGCAAGCGAATCATAGAAGGTATGAAATCATCATTCATAATAGAAATTTGATTAACAAAAGCTTGAGCATGTTTGGAGATTGCTGTAGCTGCTGTTACCACCATGCCAAATTGCTGACCACGCGCTTGATAATATTTATACTCTTCATCACTCAATGTTAAATCTTGATTTGCAGAATATGTTGTCATGGGAGCTAAAACTAAACGGTTCTTGATTTTGACTCCATTTTTGAATGTATAATCAAATATTTTTTTCACTTCTTAATCACCTCTTATTATATTATACAAACAACATCATAAACTGCAAAACAATATGCAAGAACAAAAATAATTTTTACGAGTTATACTTTTAAAACGATTACTTACTAAGCAAGTACACTTAGGCGTGTTCCAACCTCTAGACAAATGTAAAAACTGACTTCAGGCTTACCTTTTCTTAATATATTCAATGCTTCATTTAAATCTGCATTGATTAGCACATGATCTTTACTTATATATAATCCTCTTTTTATCTTTCTATCACTAAAGCTTTCTTGATAACTTATAATAATATATCTTTAAACTCTTTAACTTCAAACCATCTATTAAAAGATTATTCCCATTACTAACTGCACATGTAGCTAAGTTATTATAGCCAAAACCAATTTCCATTGTTTCTGTTCTTTTATTCTCTCTTGTTTATTTTACTTCTTAAAAAACCAAAGAATGCTTTCATTGCTTCATCCACTTTTCTAATAACTGCTTGAGCTTGTTGGGTATTTGAAGTTTTTGTATAATTCACTATTTCTAAGAAGTAAAAAGTTCCTAAAGAATAGGAACTCACAATAATTATAACTTAAAAAGTCTTGTTGCTTCAATCGCTTTTGTCCAACCTAATAAAAGTCTTACCCTTGTTTGTTCATCCATTCTTGGGTTAAAAACAGTTCCATCTTTCTTGCTTTTGTTGATATCTTCAATGTTTTGCCAATAACCACAAGCAATTCCAGCTAGATAAGCAGCTCCTAATGCAGTTGTTTCCATAATATGAGGTCTTTGAACCAAGGTATTCATTATATCAGATTGAAATTGCATTAAATAGTTATTGACAGTTGCTCCTCCAGTCGCCTTGATTTTGCTTATCGGTTGCTTTGAGTCTGCTTCCATTGCCTTTAAAACATCTTGAACTTGGAAACAAATAGACTCTAAAGCTGCTCTAGCTATCTGTCTCTTATTTGTTCCCCTCGTTAATCCAAACAGAGCTCCTTTTGCATCACTATCCCAATATGGTGTTCCCATACCTACAAATGCTGGAACTAAGTAAACATCTTCATTGGTCTTAAGTTCTTTAGCTAAACTTTCGGTTTCTTCTGCACTTTTTATGATTTTCAGTCCGTCTCTTAACCATTGAATACAAGACCCGCCAACAAAAACACTACCTTCAATTGCATAAACCAACTTGTCCTTGATTTTCCAAGCAATAGTTGATAGCATTCCATTTTCTGATACAACGATTTTACTACCTGTATTCATCAAAACAAAGCATCCTGTACCATATGTAGAATTAACCATTCCCTCTTCGCAACATAGTTGACCGAACAAACTAGCCTGTTGATCACCCGCAACACCTGTAATAGGTATCTTCTCTCCATAAAAACTTCTAGGTGATGTTTCACCGATTAAACCAGATGAATCTGATACAACGGGCAAGATATTTTTTGGAATATCCATTATATCTAAGAGCTCATCATCCCATTTTAAATCATGTATGTTATAAAGTAGTGTTCTTGATGCATTTGAGTAATCCGTCATGTGAAGACTACCTGTCAATTTATAAATCAACCATGAGTCAACAGTACCAAAGGCAATCTTACCTTTGTTTGCCTTCTCTCTAACCCCTTTGACATTATCTAGTATCCACTTCACTTTTGTTCCTGAAAAATACGGATCTATTAACAAGCCAGTTTTTGCTCTTATAATAGACTCATATCCTTTTCGTTTTAAATCTTCGCAAATTCGACTTGTTTGTCTTGATTGCCAAACTATTGCGTTGTAAACTGGTTCTCCACTATCTCTATCCCAAAGAATTGTTGTTTCTCTTTGATTGGTTATGCCAATGGCTTCTATTTGATTTGGAAGAATGTTTTTTAAAACCAAAGCTTGAGTTATCGTTGAGATAACGCTAAGCCAAATCTCATTAGCATCTTGTTCTACCCACCCTGGATTCGGGTAATACTGTTTAATTTCTTTGTTTGCTATTGAAACAATATTTGAGTTTTTATCAAATATAATTGCTCTTGTGGAAGTTGTCCCTTGATCAATTGCCAATATGTATTTTTTCATTGATAACCCTCCAACTCCATTGATTTTGTGATTACGATATTAACATCTGTATCTAAAATCTCTGGAATGATTACATCGCCTATTCTTAATCTTTTTTTAACTAAAACCTCATTGATTTCTTTCATAGCTTGATAGATAAGTTCTTTTGCAATTGGCTTGTCAGTTTTTACACTCACTCTTGGTATGTCTTCAAAAATTGTTCTTACAGTTGTTGTCAAAGTTCTTTTTGGAGCGGTCATTTCAGTTCTAACATAATCTATGCCACGTTTACATTGATTTCCTGTAATGTTCATATCTTTGTCAACATGAATGTGACATCCTCTAGGACAGACAATACATATAAACTCTTTACTCATCCTATAACTCCTCCAATTCAATCACAAGGTCCGATTCTTTATCTAAATCTTTGTAAGGAAAACTTACAGTTTCCATCTCAGCTGGAACAACAAAGAATAATCGTTTTTGAAAGATAACTTTTTCATTTTGACTAATCTTTAATAATGCTTTTTCTATTTTTTTATTCGCTCTAAAACTTACAATCAAATCGGTAAACTCCCAACCAAAATCTATAAATTGAGGTGTGACAAAAAGAATGTTCTTTTTTGGAACAATGTTAATCTTCTTCCTTGTTTTAATAACTTTATCTAAATACATTGCAGCACATCTTCCTGCTCTTTCACTCTCTTTAGAGACATTATCGACTAAATCATGAACCTGTAGACTATTTCCACAGATAAATAATCCTTCAACACTGGTTTCATAAGCTTGGTTGATTTTTGCACTTTTAGTTTTAGGATCAACTTCAACTGACAAATCATCCAACAATGTTATATCTGGAATCAAACCAATCGATAATAGTAATGTATCAACATCAAAAGCCTTTTGAGTACCTTCGATTGGATTAAAGTTTTCATCAACTGCTTGAATGACAATACTCTTCAATCTTTTAAACTCATCACTTATAACATTAGTCACTGTGTGTGAAAGGTAAAGTGGTATCTCAAAATCATTCAAACATTGAACGATATTGCGTGTTAAGCCATTTGAATAAGGCATTATCTCCGCTACACCTAAGACTTCTGCACCCTCAAGATGCATTCTTCTTGCCATAATCAGCCCAATATCCCCACTCCCTAGAATAAAAACTCGTTTTCCAACTAGATAGCCATTGATATTAAGATACCTCTGAGCACTACCAGCAGTAATGACACCGTTTGGTCGATCTCCTGGCATAATGATTTGACCTCTAGTTCTTTCATAACAGCCACTTGAAATAATTATCGCTTCACATTCATAGTCAAGCAATCCATTTTTCACTGATGAAACACTTACTGTGTAGATATTATCTCTTTTCACGAGATTCATTGCTGTTGTGTCAGTTAAGTAATCTATGTTTAAATCATTAAACTCTTCTATATACTTGTAAGCATATTCAGGCCCTGTATACTCCTCTTTAAATACTTCTAGACCAAAGCCATTATGAATGCATTGATTTAGAATTCCACCTAAACTATGTTCTCTTTCAATCAACAATACTTTTTTGTTTGCTTTTTTTGCACTTATAGCGGCTGCTAAACCAGACGCACCACCGCCAATAACAATTATCTCATACATTCTTCTTCACCTTTGTTTCCTCAACGAACAATTTGGTTTCATTCAAATCATAACTGATCTCAAGTGGCGATTTATTAAACTCTCTAGCAATTAACTTCATTACTTTTTCCTCGCAGTATCCGCCTTGACAGAGTCCTGCACCTGCCCTAGTTCTTTTCTTGATACCTTTAATTGTGTCTGACCCTAAAACCCCATGCATAGCATTCAATATCTCTCGTTCAGTAATCTTTTCACATTTACAGATTAAGTTTGCATAAAGCGGGTCTTTTGCTATTAGTTGCTTCTTATCTTCAAGGCTCAAGGTATTAAATTTGAGAGGTTTCTTTCTGTATGGATTAAAGTCAGTCTTCAAACTATATTTTTGACTAATCTTTATTATGTCATCTAAAAGATACTTTGCAATCGCAAACATTGCGGTCAAACCAGGTGATTCAATCGCTCCTAGATGATAAAATCCCTTAACTTCTTTTGATTCTTTTATATAAAAATCCTCAACATCAGCACTTGACCTAATACCTGCAAAAGATCTAATGATTTGATTGAATGGAATATTGTCAGCTAATAGAGCCGCATTTTCTTTAACATACTTTAATCCCTCAAAGGATGTTGATGGATGATGTTTATTATCCACGGTCTTAGAATTTGGTCCAAGAAGTATTTCTCCATGATATTGAGGTGTAATCAAAACTCCTTTCCCTAACTCTGTTGGTAAGGGATATAACACATGATTTGCAAATCCCTTAACCCTTTTATCAAGAACATAATACTCGCCAATTCTTCCTTGAATTTTATAAGGCACTTCTCTTTCTACCATCTTTGCAATATCATCTGTACAAACTCCTGCTGCGTTGATTATGTATTTAGTTTTAATAATATCTCGTTTATTGACCTTAACTAAAAAACCTGAATCTGTTGTTACAATATCAGTCACTTCACAATTCTTTCTAAACTCAACCCCATTCATTACAGCGTTTTCCATACATGCAAAGGCAACTTCCCAAGGATATGTTACTTTTGTTGTTGGCAATGATAAAACCTTAGTTATTGAAGAAGCTAGGTTAGGTTCACTAATTTTAGCTGTTTCGTAGTCAATTAGAGCATATTCAGAAACACCATTCATCCTTGTAGTCTCAGTTAACTCTTCTAAAACCTTTTCTTCTGCTTCATTATGGGCAATAACATAAGCCCCTGTTCTTAACAGAGGAATATCTAACTCTTTTTCCATTTCGTCGTATAGTTTATTACCTTTAACAGCTAAAATAGCTTTAAGACTGTTTGGTGTTGGATTATGCCCTGAATGGATTATTGCACTATTTGCAAGACTTTGCACGTTTGCCACATCATTCTCTTTTTCTAAAACCAAAGTTTTTGCTTCATATCTTGCCAGTTCTCTAGCAATAGCGCTTCCGATGACACCAGCACCGATTACAATATAATCATACATAAGTTCTTCCTCCTAAAAAAAATAGACAAAAAACGAAATGTTCCGTTCTTTGTCTGCTCTTAACTCTTTGTCTTAACTTTTCAAATATATCCTATAACTTCCATAAATCTTGGTTCGATGTGGTTATTGCTAGTGCTCCGGCATCAAAACAAGCTTTAACTTGCTCTTCTCCTTCAATCAAACCGCCCATCAAAACATTACAGTGTAAATGTGCTTTGATATAGCTTATTAAACCATAACAAGCTCCCGGAAGAATCTCAACATAATCAGGCTTTAATCTCGACCCAATATCAATTGATTGCTCTAAAGAGATTGAATCCTTAATAAAAAATCGATAAATTCCCAAAATATTTCTTTTTTTACAAACTTCAATAACTTTGGGTTTAGAAGAGATAATCCCATCTACATTCAAAGATTGAATCAAATAGATAGCCCCATATTCATCACTAGACAAACCCTTAATCAACTCAGAGTGAATTAAGACTTTCTTATGATTGTTTTTCATCGTTTCAACCAAACTTTCAAGTTGAACTAGATGAAAATTCATCAAAATCCCATAGGTTAAGTCGCTCTCAAGAAACAGTTTAAATTTCTTGTGATTTGATATTGCTGGTATAATTTTTTGCTTATCCATGACTCACCTTCCAAAAATAAATAGAACGAAAAAAGCCGTCATTACCGCCCTTCGTCCCACTGTTTCTCTTTTTTGTGATTAACTTGTTACTTAAATTATAAACCTCATCATCACAATTGTCAAGAAGCGTAGAAAAAAAGTAGTCACATTTTACCTAGATATGACTACTTTTATAGATTGTTGTATAAAAACTATTATTTTGCAATTACATCCTGAATCATCGAATTAATCTTGTCAATATCCTGAGCATTAAATGCTGTCAACGGATAATATGTTCTTTCAATCTCCAAATTATAATACAAGCTATTTGCCAATGCCCAATTTCTTAACCAGTGATCATCACTGTCTAAATAAGATAATATAATATCAAAAGCTTCTACTGTAGCTACTGCATATCCAACAACTTCAGCGTTTTGTGCTGCTATTTCTGGATCTGATAAGTAATTGATAAACTGATGAGCTGCTTCAATGTTCTTTGCAGTATATGGTATTACCATTGCATCAATAAAAACCATAGTTGTATCTGGTATATAAATATCAAACAATGCTCTAACCTCATCAATCTCTTTTCCTTCTTCAATTTGGATATATAAACGATCAAGGTAATCTCCAGTCCAAGTAAATGCGATATCTAGATTGTTTGCTTCTATGTTTCTTTTTAAAGAATCATTACCCCATTCAATAAAACTAGCATCTTGCAAAACAGATTTTGATTGATTTAATAAATCATTGCTGAAAACATTGGGATTATTATCCAAATAGAACATTGTAACTGCGTAAGCTACTTCAGCTTCACTATACATACCTCTTCTTAAGTTCGGAAAATGATTATCTGATTCAAAATAAACAGCCCAACCAAATTCGTTTAAAGCTTCTTCCAATCCCTCGATGCGATTATTGTATATCAACCCTGAAGTCCCGTAAAAATAAGGAACTCCCCACTCACGAAAATCAACAGTTTCTCCCGTTCTAGTAATCGTTGTTTGAGTCATAGAATCAAATATCTGTTCCACTGGATCGATATATGTTACTTCGGTAACATTTGGCAATAAACTATAATCCAACTTAATCAACATACCTTCATCATACATTTTTTCTATCATGTAATCAGATGGAATAACTATATCATATGCAGTAGTTTTACTTTTAATTTTAGAGTAAAACAACTCGTTAGAGTCTGCAACTGACATGACTACTTTGACATCATATAACTCTTCAAACTGGGCTACGACATCATCATTGATGTACTCTCCCCAGTTTAGAATTCTCAATCTTGGTTTTGAGTTACAAGCAATGAATGTCAATGATAAACTTAAAGCCAAAACAAATAATACAACTTTTTTCATACTTTTTCCCCTTTCTTATTTCTTTCTAAAAATTGGTATACTAATAGACCTGCTAATGTAAATAAAGTCAATAAAGTAGAAAACGCATAAACTGATGGTGTTAAATCTCTTCTACCCATCACTGCATAAATCCAAATCGATAAGTTATCAAAACCAGCACCTGTATTAAAATAGCTAATAACAAAATCATCAATACTCATTGTAAGAGCCAATAACATACCAGCAAATATACCTGCTTTGATAGCTGGTATCAAGACTTTCACAAGTGCTTTATAAGGCTTAACACCTAAATCTAAAGCAGCATCCATCAAGTTTGGATCTGTTTCCTTCAACTTTGGCATAACACTTAAAACTACATAAGGAATACAGAAAAACAGATGCGCCATAACTAGCGTGAACAATCCAAAGATATTTGGAAAAAACACCATAAACATTCTAAACATTAACATCAAACTAAATCCAGTAACAATATCTGCGTTCAAAATAGGTACATTATTCAATAGCATCCAAAAAACTCTGTTCTTCTTAGCCAAAGTATAAAGTCCAATTGCAAATATAGTTCCAAGTATCGTAGCAACAACTGTGGCAATTGTACTTACAATAAGCGTGTTTCTTACCGCATTCATCAACTCAGTCTCATTAAACATCTCAAGATACCAAGATAGAGTTAAACCTGAAAAACTGGAAAGATTTCTGCTATTGTTGAAAGATTTTATCGCAATAATAATAATTGAAAGGTATAGTCCCAAAATGATTAACACTACAAAAATCCTTTTGACAACATTAAATGCTTTTACCAACTTTGAATAATCGCGAAAACCATAATCTTTTAGTGTAGCTACTTCTCTTTCAATCATAACAAGGTCTCTCCTTCCTTGTCAAATTTTGTGATAAGCAAAATAGAACCAAATATGAAAATCAATATAATCATTGACAACAAAGCTCCATGATTATAATTCGTGTAAATAAACTTGTTTTCAATAATATTACCTATAAGAATAATCTGTCCTCTTGACAAAATCTTAGGAACTGCAAACCCCGTTAAAGCTGGCAAGAAAACCATAATAGAACCTGTTACAACCCCTTTAAATGACAAGGGAAAGACAACTTTCCAAAACTTCATCATCGGTGTTAAACCTAAATCCAACGCTGCTTCTTCTAGTGCTGGATCTATCTTTTCTAAAGCTGTATAAATAGATAAAATCATAAATGGCAAGTAAGTAAATACCAAACCAAACAAAACAGCCATCCATGTTCCTGAAATATTACCAAAGAGATTAAAACCAATTATACTCTTTAAGATATTGTTTTCAGACATGATGTTTCCCAAACTCTCAATTCTTAGGATTAAATTAGACCACATAGGTAAGATGACAATTGTTAATATCACAAACTTATTTTTAACTCTAGATCTCTTAATCTCATAAGAAACAAAATATCCCAAAACAAAACAGATTAGTGTCGTTGCAAAAGCAAAGGTTAAGGAATTCCTAAAAGCAATCAATACCGATCTTTGATATAATATCGAAAAATGGCTTAATGTTATTCTTAAGTCAGCTATGGTGACTGTAGAATTTAGGTTAGATATTCCGATTAAAGCCATGGCAATTATTGGTACAAATACAAAAATACCCAGCCAAATCTTATAAGGTAGAGCTAGTACCTTAAACTCTTTATTCATCTTGAATCCTCATCATGTGAATCTCATAAGGATCAATTGCTAAACCAATAGGTTGATTCATTTCATAAGTTTCATAAGTATGAACCAGTAAAACCTGATCATTGACCAAGACTTCATACTCGTTG
>Ga0334883_1006133_pt1 | contig 10147 bp, 6 predicted proteins | sample GraSluR1_MG_6_FD_207230 | JGI IMG/M metagenome (GOLD analysis project Ga0334883, IMG submission 207230) | Sludge microbial communities from methane-producing bioreactor in Wageningen University, Netherlands - Granular Sludge_09_05-R1 | ecosystem: Engineered > Bioreactor > Anaerobic > Unclassified... | reverse complement strand
GTTTTCAGGTATTTGTAGACCCGGTTCTTTTTCAACTGCTGCCCGCTGGCTCCTGTGCCATTGTCCATGACCAATACCAATTCGCTGGTTACCGGTATAGTTATTACTGCCACTGAACGGCCTCCTTCCTTGATTTGGAAGCCTTATGCAAGACTCCTGATCTATATTATGTAAAATTGTGGAATGTGTTCTAATATATGGTGAGAAATTTTTCTGAGGGGATGTTAAGATAAAAATAGATAATCTAATCACCGGCCCGTTCTGGACGGTATTTTTCCTGAAGGATTGGCTGTGGCGTTGGCGGAAGATAATCCTTTAAGAGAGGCAGGGATACGGGAATGGATATGAAGGCGGTTGACAGAGTAGTGAGTGTTCTGGGAAGTTCCACCAACACTATAGTGGTAACCGGCGCCGGAATTAGCACTGAAGCAGGAATTCCTGATTTTCGGGGACCCGATGGAATCTATCGAAAACTGGGTGAGAACCAGGTAATGAATATCATCAATATAAATGCCTTTAATCGTGATCCAGAGGTTTTCTATAGTTTTTATCGGCAGCATTTTGTATTTGAGCCGGTTGAACCGGGCAAGGCTCATCGGGTGCTGGCGGAGATGGAGAAAAGAGGCCGGGTTAAGGGTGTTGTTACCCAGAATATTGACGGTTTGCATGAAAAAGCGGGCAGCCGGAGAGTTGTTGCCATCCATGGCACAGCCGACCGCTATCTGTGCAGAAACCGAGGCTGCCAGGCTATTTTTGGAGATGAGTACGTCAAGAGCTGCCAGGATGTAGTCCCCCGTTGTGAGAAATGCGGCAGTGTGCTGAAACCTGATGTGGTACTGTTTGGCGAGAATATTAAGGGTTATTTGGAAGCCCGGGAGATGATACTGGGGGCCCAGGTGCTGATAGTCATTGGTTCATCCCTGACCGTTTATCCTCTGGCCGGTTTTGTGAAGGAGTTTTCAACTTTTTATCAGGATTTGATCATCATTAACCAGGGGCGCACCCAGTTGGATCATGCCGCTCTGGCCAAAGTCGACGGGGGACATACCGGAGATACCCTGGAAGAAATCAACCGGCAGATGGACCTGAGAGGGTATTGAAGCCAAACCTGGTAGAATTAAGGCAGGTGGAAGGGAGGAAGTGAAGGGTCTCTTTATGGTTGATGGTTCCTTACCTCCTGGGGGTAATTTTGGCCTGATTTTGAATGTTAGTGTATGGGTACATAATTTATAGGGCAGTATATTAGATGAACGGATAAGGGCGAACTGTCTGTCCCCCCTGCCTGTTGCTCAGACGGGGAGACAACGGTTCGCTTTTTAGGTAAGGGGACCCACCTTCTTGGCAGACAAAAGGATGTCGGCAGATATTTACACCTGCTTGCTGACCCGAGTATGGTTTTCTTGGGCGGTAGGCAGTGGCCCGAGGTTCTCGGGCTAAGGAAAGGGGACACACCTTTCTTGGAGTTCCTGGTTTTGAAGGAATGTCCCCACGGTAGTTAAGATATTTTGAACTGCAGGATGAGATTGTTAAGGATTTCTGCACTCTCGGCCAGGCGGGAAGCGGCAGTATTTATTTCGATGGCTGAGGTAGCTGCTGTTTCAGTGTTGCGGGCTATTTCCTGGGAACCGGCATTGGATTGTTGGATGGTGGCAGCAGTAGATTCTATAGCCTTGTTTACATCGATCATGGCTGTCATTATCTGCTGGATACTCATGCTGGTTTCACCGGTCAGGCTAGTGAGAAGTTGGGCATTGTCAGCGTAAAATTGCCCTGCTTCTGCCATGCGTCCATAATCCCGGGTAACATCCTGGTTGATAAACTCCAGTAACTCCCCGGTGTTGCCAATCAGATTATCAATCGCACTCTGTACCTGGTGAGTCAGACCCTGGATGGCATCTACCGTGTTGGCTGAATCTTCGGCTAGTTTTCTTACTTCCTCGGCCACCACGGCAAAGCCTTTACCGTGTTCGCCGGCCCGGGCTGCTTCGATGGCAGCATTCAAGGCCAGGAGGTTGGTTTGATTGGCGATATCTGCAATTTTGGAGGCCATTCCCGAAATCTGGTTAATAACTTTGGATTCTTCGATGGCTCCTTCAACCTTAACCCGGATGGCATCATATACTTTGGTAGTGTCATCCAGCATTTTAGCAGTCTCGGATTTGGTATATTCAGCCCGTTTTTCCACTTCTACCGAGTCTTGATGACTCTTCTCGGCTTGGGTATTGGCTTGAGTGAGAGTGGCGGCAATTTCCTCCGAGGAGGCGTTGATTTCTTCGGTAGCTGCTGATACTTCCTCCATTCCAGCGCTTATTTCTTCGACTGCGGCAGAGGTTTGCTGCATGCCGGTAGCTATATTTTCGCTGGATGCCGACAACTGTTCACTGGAGGCCGCGACTTCCTGGGAATTTCGGGCAATATCCATGATTAAGTTCTTTAGATTCTTGATCATATTATCCATACTGGTCAGTAATTGCCCTATTTCGTCCTTGCGCTTCAGCATTGCGGGTGGTATCTCCAGGGTAAGATCGTTCTGGGCGATTTGTTTGCTGTAGTTGGCTGCGGCAGATATAGGTTTGGCAATTTGTGATCCCAGCAATACTGCTGCCAATGCGCCCAGCAGGAGAAAGCCGAAAGAAGCCCCCAGAGTTCTCTGGGCCATGGTGCTTATACCTGCCATAACCTCGTCCTTGGGTGCGCTGACAGCTACTGACCAGCTGGTTCCGGCTACCGGAGCATAACCCATGAACTTGATTTTGCCATCGGTCCACAGGTATTCGCCGAAGTCGGTTTCTCCCGCGGTCATTTTCTTCACATGTTGAATCAAATCACTTAGTCCCGAATCATTGGGATTATACTGGTCAATAACCAGCTGCTGGTTGGCGTGGGCGATAACGGTACCATCTTTATTCAGCATATAGGCGTAACCGGTTTCTCCCATAGTTATTTTTGCAATTCCGCTGGATAAGAAGGCTGCGTCCTTGGAAGCAACCAGAACTTGTTTTATCTGTCCGGCCGGGTCTTTTATCGGAACTGCCAGGGTAACAACGATACTTGCATCAGCTTTACTTGCCAAAGGATCGGAAATGTTGGACTCACCCTTTGCTGCTTTTTGAAAATATGTTCGATCGGCAATATTAAGTCTTTCTCCCCGATCACTGACAGCAGAACCATCCAGGTTGGCTACAAGCATCCCACTAATTCCCATTCGTTGGACTTCGGATTTCAATACCAGTAACTGCTGTTCCAGGTCTAAACTTTTTATTTTCTCGTTGGCTGCCAGAGCTTCAATTAAGGCCAGGTTCAATTCCACCTGTTCCGCAACTGATTGGGCAGCGTCTTCCGCTCTAGTCAAAACACTTTCCTCTATAGTGCTTAACATGGTTTTTGAAGCTGTAAAATAAGTAATGAATCCAAGTCCTGAACAGACCGCTAAAAGTACAATTACCACATAAATCGTTAACTGCGATCTTATGCTCTTCAATATATAACTCTCCCTCCCAAGTGATCATATACTCAATGTAGCTGTTAATACGCATATGATATAGAATACATCAAGGACTGGCGTCTGGTGCTAAAATCCCTCCTTTCTGCCTGTACCGAGGAGAAGGTCTCCCTGCTTCTGAAACGGTCGGGTTCCTATTAACCTAGCCAGGGGCGGGATCTTATACCCGCTGGTTGCGGCGTTGGATTGAAACAGCGCCGCGAATTCAGCCTTGGTCCCAATTACCTCCTTTCAGCCTTGTGATTGCATATTGCACAAAACATTAGCCTAATATTCGCTGCAAAAAGCCGACAATCCTGCTAAATATCACAAAAAATACAGAAAATAAAGAATATTTAGGACCAATCATCAACAATAATGTAAATTAATGTAATGATTAGGACATTAGTGTGGTCGGAAAGGGATATTGGGGCAATATTGGGCAGGCTTATGGGAGGAGAGGCTGGGATGTTGGGGCGGGACTTGGGGCCTGGGGCCAAAGAAGATCCATCAGCTGCCATAACAGTAAATATGTGGGGTTAAGGGGGTTTGTTATGATTGGGATGGGAATTTTAGGTAAAGGAAAGGGGGGGGCATCTGCTGATACTATTTCGGGCTAGGGGGGGACACCCCTGCTTGTCAGACAAAAGGATGTCGGCAGATATTTACACCTGCTTGGCGATCCCGAGAATGGTTTTCTCGGGCGGTAGGCTGTGGCTAGGGGTTCTCGGGCTAAGGCAAGGGGACACACCTTCCTTGGAGTTCCTGGTTTTGAAGGAATGTCCCCATGGTAGTTAAGATATTTTGAACTGCAGTATGAGGTTGTTGAGGATCTCGGCGCTTTCAGCCAGGCGGGCAGCAGTGGAATTGATCTCCGATGCTGCTGTAGCTGCAGTCTCGGTATGACGAGCTATTTCCTGGGAGCCGGCATTGGATTCTTCAATGGTGGCGGCGGTGGCTTCTATGGCCCGGGCTACGTCATGCATGGAGAGCATAATCTGTTGAATACTCTTGCTGGTTTCCCCGGTCATTTTACTGAGCAGTTCGGCATTTTCTGCATAGAATTCTCCTGCCTGGGCCATGCGTCCATAATCCCGGGTGACATCCTGGTTGATAAATTCCAGCAGTTCGCCGGTGTTGCCGATGAGGTTATCGATAGCGCTCTGTACCTGGTGGGTTAAACCTTGTATAGCCTCTACCGTGTTGGCCGAATCCTCGGCCAGCTTTCTCACTTCCTCGGCTACTACAGCAAAGCCTTTGCCGTGTTCGCCGGCCCGGGCTGCTTCGATGGCGGCATTCAGAGCCAGCAGGTTAGTTTGATTGGCTATGTCTGCGATCTTGGCAGCCATACCGGAAATCTCATTGATTACCTTCGAATTCTCGATGGCTCCCTCCACCTTCATCCTAATAGTATCATATACTATGGTAGTATCATCCAGCATTTTGGCAGTTTCGGATTTGGTGTATTCGGCTCGTTTTTCCACCTCCTGGGAATCAAGATGGCTTTTCTCTGCCTCGCTGCTGGCTTCAGTAAGAGTGGAAGAAATCTCTTCCGAGGAAGCATTGATTTCTTCGGTTGCAGCCGAGACTTCCTCCATCCCGGCAGATATTTCCTGGACCGCAGCAGAGGTTTCCTGCATGCCGGTAGCAATATTCTGGCTGGATGCTGAGAGTTGCTGGCTGGAGGCCGCCACTTCCTGCGAGTTGCGGGCAATATCAGTAATCATGACCTTTAGATTGTTGATCATCTTGTCCATGCTGCCCAGCAGCTGGCCCACCTCATCTTTTCGATTAAGCATGGACCTTGGTATCTCAACGGTGAGATCGTTTTGTGCGATCTGTTCACTGAATCCGGCCGCAGCGGCTATTGGTTTAGCTATTTTGGTCCCCAGCCATACTGCTGCTAATATACCTATAAAAAGAAAAGCAAAGGAATATGCTGTAGTTTTTTGTGACATACCGGTGATCCCGGCCATCACTTCGCTTTTCGGTGCAGTAACAGCTACTGACCAGCCGGTGCCCGGTGCCGGAGCGTAGCCCATTAATTTGGTATCTCCGTCCGTCCACAGGTATTCCCCGAAACCGGTTTCCCCTGCTTTCATTTTATCTATATGGAATATGAGGTCATTCAGTCCGCTATCAGCGGGACAATACTGTTCAATTACCAGATCTTGATTGGTATGGGCGATAACAATTCCCTGATTATTTATCATATAGGAGTAGCCGGATTTTGCAAAGGTAATTCCCGCTATCTTGTTCGACAAGACTGCTGCATCCATTGCGGATACCAGGACTCCCTTAATATTTCCCCCGCCATCCTTTATGGGAACCGCTAGGGTTACAATGACGGTGGAATCTACTTTGCTAACCAGAGGATCGGATATGTTCGACTGGCCAGCCATAGCCTTCTGGAAATATTCCCGGTCCGCCATATTAATGGCTGCACCGGTAGTGGTATAGGCATCTCCGTTGGGCAAGACCGGGCCGCACATACTATATCCCAACCTGGAGTTTTCTGATTTTAGAAGCGGCATCTGCAGTTCCCTGTCCATGCTCTTGATTGCTTCATTGGCGGCCAGGGTTTCCATTATTGCCAATTGCTTTATCACTTCATCCGCGACAGCCTGGCCTGCATCAGTTGCTTTAGTGGTCACCTGGGTTTCGATGGTTTCCATCATGGCCTTCGAAGAGAGGCCATAACTCAGGAAGCCCAAGCCAGAGCATACTAATAGGACCAGGATTACAACATACACGGTCAGCTGTGTCCGTATACTTCTCATTGATTTCTCTCCCTCCCGATAAAAAGTCAGTCCTGCTATCATGGCCTTTGACTAACGTGTGCTGCCATAGATATTGCCAGGACCAATCTAAAAACTTTCAGTATTTCTGTCCCCCCTTTCCTAAGAAATGACCCGATTTGCATTAGAATATGGTCGCATAGTAGTAATTTCTTCATAATTTACGATTAATCCTGCAAATACCGAAAATAAATTGGAAATTTATCTTTAAATAGGACTATGGTCGAAGTCGGGAGATATATTCTTCAGCCAAGAACCGGGGTACTGCTGTTTGAGCCGGAGTGCTGAAGGATAGATGAGCGGAGAAAGAAGAAGGCAATAAAGAAAACGATCCCTGTGCAGCGGGGGACCGTTTTCGATGTCATGCACGTTAAATTGGGGTGGATGCGGGCCGTTTTGTCTAGGCTATTTGAGAGTTGCTGCTGTCCCCCAATAGTTCTTCCCGGGGAGGCTCTATACCGGTAAGATTAGCCTGGTTAATAATAGAGCCCCGGGCAGGTTTACTGTCATCCAGCTTGAATTGCTGCACCAGTTCGTACAGGATACCGGCACTCTCAGCCAGCCTCTCGGAAGCGCTGTTTATTTCCATGGCTGCGTTAGTAGCGGTTTCGGTGTTGTGAGCTATTTCTTGAGAGCCGGCGCTGGCTTCCTGGGCGGTTGCCGCAGTAGCTTCGATAGCCCTGCTGACTTCCTGGATGGAAAGGAGCAGCTGATTCATGTTTCTGCTGGTTTCCTGGGTTAAATCTGACCAGGTATCGGCATCGTTGCTGTAGTACTGCCCCGCGGTGACAGTTCGACCATAATCTGCGATGACGGTATCGTTGATGAACTCCAGCAGGTGGTCGGTGGTATTGATCAGGTTCTGCAGCGCTCCCTGCACCTGTCCGGTTAGGCTGTGTATCCCTTCTACGGTGGAGGAGGAATCTTCGGCTAGTTTTCTAACTTCCTCGGCAACTACGGCAAAGCCTTTTCCATGTTCACCGGCCCGGGCGGCTTCAATGGCTGCATTCAAGGCCAGCAGATTGGTCTGGTTGGCTATATCCGATATGTTAATGGCCAGATGGTTGATCTGCTCAATGACTTTGGCATCTTCCATTGCTTTTTCCACCTCAGCTTTGATGCCGGTATAAATTTGTTCAGATTTTTCCTTGGCTTGGGTTGCTTCCCGTTCAGTATAGCGGGCGCGTTTCTTGATGGGTACCGAGTCTTCGTGGCCTTTCTGGGCCATAGCGTTTACCTCAGTAACCGCAGAAGTGATTTCTTCGGTGGAAGCGTTAATCTCCTCGGCTGCGGCAGAAACTTCTTCCATGCCTGCTACTATTTCTTCTACTGAAGCTGAGGTTTGCTGCATCCCACTGGCTATATTCTGACTGGAGGCGGCCAACTGGTCACTGGATGCCGCAACTTCCTGGGCGTTGCTGAGGATATTGCTCATAGTGGCACGCAGGCTTTGAACCATATTATCCAGGCTGCGGGACATCTCGCCCAGTTCGTCGCCCTGCTTCAGGTATTTGTCGCTTATCTTCACGGTTAAATCCCCGCCTGCTATGGAAGCTGCATACCCGGAAGCGGCCCTTATGGGATTGGAAATAACCGTACCCAGCCAGAAGGCAATTAAAGAACCAAGTATGACGAAGGCTAGAGCCGCCATGAGTATGCCGGATTTTATTTGGTCTACTCCGGCCATTAATTCGTCTTCGGGAGCGCTTACGGCTATGGACCAATCCATGCCCGAAACCGGAGCGAATGACATTAGTTTCACAGAATTGTCGGTCCAGGTATACTTGCCGAAGCCGCTCTGACCGGCAATCATTTTCTCGATGAGTACCAGCAACTCGGATACATTGTTCTTGGTGTCCTGAAAAGGATTGTAGGTATTGATCATATCGTGATTGGGATGCGCTATGACAGTGGCATCTTGGTTAATCATGTATCCGTATCCGGTTTCGCCGAATTCGATGCCTTCTACTACCCTGCTCAGGATTGACGCATCCATTACCGCCGAGAGCACTCCGGTGACATTGCCCCCATCATCTATTATGGGGGCGGCGGCTATTACGATAAGGCTGTTGTCAATTTTGCTGACCATAGGCTCGGTGATGCTGGATTGTCCCTGTATGGCTTTGATAAAATATCCCCGGTCCGCACCGTTGGAAAGTGAACCATCGGTACCGTGGAAGGTGCCGTCTTTTTCCATCAGTCCTATCATGGAATACCCCAAATGCTCTTTTTGAGCTTTCAGGGTAGGCATCATCAGGTTCAAATCCATACTTTTTACAACTGGAGTTGAAGCCAGAGCCTCCACTGTGGTGATGCTTCGGTCTATTTGTTGGCCAACCATGGCTGCTACATCCTGGGCTTTGGCCATTGCGCTGTCTTCTATAGCTGCTTCCAATGCTTGCGAAGACATACGGTAAGCAATCAAGCCGCATCCGCTACAAACCAGTATCACCACCAACACAACATAAGCCGTTAGTTTTATGCGCAAGCTTCTCATATCATACCCCCTCCTGATTAAATACTTGCTGCCGACAACTGGAAATCCCATTCCCACAATTATTTGGTAAAGTACTATTCTCCGGCTCTCTATACAATTTTGCCGGATCCTCCTAATTGTGATGTTTATATTTAATGATTTCGTAATTTATACACAAATTATTTAATGAAAATTTTATGCTCGCAAATTACGTTAATATTGAGAAGCGCCAGGTATTCTTGAAGCCCGGAGGGTAGAATATAATAAGATAATATGTCGAAAATTCAGGGAGGTTAGAAGGGATCATGTGATGTAGTTTAGTCGCGGGGTTCCTTTGGCCCCCCGGCGGCATAAAAAGAAAAACCGGGTATATCCCGGTTTCATAGGGCCAAAAAGAGAGCTGCTCCTATTGCATCTTATTGGCCAGATGGCTTATCATCATGTTCTGATTGCGGTTTTCCATGATTATGGCTTGCTCCAGTCCTGCACAGTCGATGTTTTGATTCAGGGCTTCTTTGGTCAGCCACATGGCCAGGGGGTCCTTCTTGGCGATAATTCCGGCCAATTCCAGGGCTGATGCCATCAAATCATCTTTAGGGACACAGCGGGAAGCAAATCCAAGCAGCATAGCTTCTTCAGCATTCATCCAATTGCCGGTGTATAGGTATTCATAAGCTCTGCCGCTGCCGATCATCCGGGGCAGAAAATAACTGCTTCCCATGTCGGCACCGGCCAGGCCCACGTTTACATAGGCGGCGGAAAATCTTGCTTCGGGTGATATGATGCGAATATCGGAAGCAATAGCGAAGCTGAAACCGGCTCCGGCAGCTGCTCCATGGACTATGCATATTATCGGCTGCGGGATTTTACGCATGTTGATCTGCAATTCTCCGATGGGAGTTTGCAAGTCATACATAGATGGGATGTCTTTCATAAGTTTTGGAGTGATTACGTCCTGCACCTCCATACCGCCGCAAAATCCTTTTTCCCCCGAACCCTTAAGGATAACAACCTTGGTGTCCCGATCCCTTTTGAGTTTCAGCCATAGATCATTCAGCTCTTCCAGCATGGCCATGTTCATGGCATTTAACTTGTCGGGCCGGTTTAAAGTGAGAATCATGATTCCGTTTTCCTGCTGTTCCACCAGCAGCGTGGTATACTGGTAAATCATATTTTATTCCCCCCCCTTATAAGTTTTAAAAAGATACGCTGATAATATTTTCTGGTTTCAGGTTGTCTATACCTTCTGATGTGGCTAAAAAATATTTTATTAATATTTTATCTTTAGGCGGGTGCATCATCTCCTGATGAATCCATCATACCCAGCCCAAAAAGAACGGATGCAGGCATGAAGGAAGCCCGCGACAGCAACGTGCCGGGGCACGTCAAATG
>Ga0334883_1006130_pt1 | contig 10150 bp, 6 predicted proteins | sample GraSluR1_MG_6_FD_207230 | JGI IMG/M metagenome (GOLD analysis project Ga0334883, IMG submission 207230) | Sludge microbial communities from methane-producing bioreactor in Wageningen University, Netherlands - Granular Sludge_09_05-R1 | ecosystem: Engineered > Bioreactor > Anaerobic > Unclassified... | reverse complement strand
GCCAGCTTGGGCCGCACGGTCAGATCCAGCACGTAGCGCCCCACCTTGCCCTGGAAAGAGTCGGCCGTCACGTAATAGGTCCCCGGCCCCAGCTCGGTGGTGATCACCTTGTCGGCCCGGGCCACCAAGACCAGCGGCTCGAGGGACGACAGCAGGTGCAGATCGATGTCCACCCCCGTCGGCTCGGGCGCCGCCACCTCCACGCTGAAGTACACCGCCCGGTCCAGGGTGAAGGCATAGATGAACTCCGCCCCCGACTGATCCAGGGTGTTCGGTGGATAGGTGTTGAAGACCGACGAGGTGGCGTTGCGCGTGTCCCGCACGTCCGTGAAGACGTAGGGCACGGGCAGGGGCTGCGTCAGGGTGTCGGCCAACAAAATCGGCTCGCTCACCGTGCCTGGGTAGTAGACCTGGGCCACGAAGTTCATCACATAAGGCCCCACCAAGGGCACCCCATTGCTGACGTAAGTGTCGGCGCTGATGTAATAGGTCCCAGGGGCCAACTCCTTCATGATGGCCTTGTCGTTGCGGTCGATGAGCACCAGCGGGCTCAAGGACGACAACAGGTGCAGGTCGATGTCTACCCCGCTCGGCTCCGGCTCCAGGCTGATCTCCACCTGCATCCGCTGCTGCAACCTAAACACGTAGATATACTCTGGGCCAGCCTCGTTCACCGTGTTCGGCGGATAGGTGTCAAAGACCGACGAGGTCGAGTGGCGCGTGTCCTGCGCATCGCGATAAACGAAGCGGTTGCCCTCCACGGAGATGATGAAGGGGTGCTGCGGCGTCCCGTCCTGCTGGGTGCAGGCATCCCCCACCCCATCGCCGTTGTAGTCGTGTTGCCCTGGGTTGCTCACGTCCGGGCAGTTGTCCATCTCGTCCGGGACGGTGTCACCGTCGCGATCGTTGGGCCCGGGCGTGCACGCATCGCCAATGCCATCGCCATTGCTGTCGGCTTGGTCTGGGTTGGCCACGTCCGGGCAGTTGTCCTCGGCGTCGGGGATGGTGTCGCCGTCGCTGTCCACCGGCGGCGGCAACTCGTTCTCCACGTCAGCCACGTCGTCCTGCACCTCGGGCGGCAGGGCATCTTGGCTGTCCCACACCTCGGCCGGCGCCGTATCATCTTCCACATCAGGAAGCGTCGCGTCCACATCGACCCACTGATCCGGCGCGCCTTCGTCGGGCCAGCACAGGCCATCGGCCTGCAAGCTATAGCCCGGCGGACACTTCAGCGTCTCGGGTGTGTCGTCGCACGCCGCCAACCAAGCGCCGCCAGCCAGGGCGCAACCCACCAGCAAGCCCCAGCGCAGCCACAGTCCATAGCCTCGCCCCCGGTCTTCTTCCCTCTGCATGGGTCCACCCTCGTCTGGGACGCCGCGCGGCCAGGCCCCGTGTCGGGTCGCGTGCGTTGCGCCTAGCATAGTAGCCGCCTCGCGCCTGAGCAAGGGCGACGTGCCCACCCGAGACGCACACCGTCCTCGGCGCTCACTCCGCCTCTTCTAGGGCGAAACGGCGCTCGGCCTCCTCCAGGGCCTCCTGAAGCTCGGCCCAGCGCCCATAGTGCCCGTCGAGCTCGGCGCAGCGCCGGCCGCGCTCCATGGCCAGCTCCTGCACCTTCTGGCCCTGCCCATAGATCTGCGGATCGGCCAAAGAAGCGTCGATGCTGCCGATGGCCGCCTCGGCCCGCTGGATCTCCACCTCCAGGGCCTGCACCTGCTTGCGCAAAGTGCCCGTGGCCTCGCGATGACGCTCCCGCAGCTCCGCCGCGTCGCGCCGCCGCTGCCGCCGCTGGTTGACCTGGTTCTTGGCATCGGCGGTGGCGGCACCCTCCTCGGCGGCGGCCTCCCGCGCCCGGCGCGCCAGGTACTCGCTGTAGTTGCCCGGGTAATCCTCCAGGCGCTGGTGCTCCACGTGCACCACCTTGTTGCAGATCCTGTCGATGAACCAGCGGTCGTGGCTGATGATGATGAGCGTCCCTTGGAAGGCACTCAGGGCGTCTTCCAAGGCGTCGCGGCTGGCCAAATCCAAGTGGTTCGTCGGCTCGTCCATGAGCAAGAGGTTGGGGCGCTGCAACAGGATCTTGGCCAAGGCCAGGCGGTTCTTCTCCCCCCCCGAGAGCACCCCGACGCGCTTCTCCACGTCATCGTCATTGAAAAGAAAGGCCCCGAGCGCCCCACGCAGCTCGGTCATGCTCAGCCCCTCGGTCGTCGTCCGCACCTCGTCCAACAAGGTGCGCTCGAAATCGAGGGACTCCACCTGATGCTGGGCGAAGTACGCCGTCACCACCCGGTCGCCCACCACCCGCTCGCCCTCGAAGGAGATGGCGTCGGCCAAAATCTTCAACAGGGTAGACTTGCCCGCGCCGTTCGGCCCCACCAGGGCGATGCGCTCCCCGCGATAGGCCGTAAAGAACATATCCTTGTAGACCACATTGTCGCCGTAGGCCTTGGCCACGTGGCGCAGCTCCACCACCACGTGGGGCGTGCGCTCCGCCTCGGGGAGCTTGAAGCGCAGGGCGCGGCCTCTGCGCGCCACCTCCACCACGTCCATCTTCTCCAAGGCCTTGACCCGACTCTGCACCTGCTTCGCCTTGGTCGCCTTGGAGCGAAAACGGTCGATGAAGGCCTGGGTCTCAGCGATGCGCTTCTGCTGCTGCGCCGCCTGCGCCGCGATCTGCTCCTGCTCCAGGGTCACCGCCGCCACATAAGCGTCGTAGTTGCCCGGATAGAGCCGCACCTGGTTGCGCTCCAAAGCGGCGACGGCCACCACCACCCGGTTCAAGAAGGCCCGGTCGTGGGAGACCACGACGATGGTCCCAGGGTAGGTGGACAAAAAAGACTCGAGCCACACCAGGGACTCCAGATCCAGGTGGTTCGTCGGCTCGTCCAAAAGGAGCAGGTCGGGTTTCTGCAGCAGCAGCCGCGCCAAGAGCAGCCGCATGCGCCAGCCCCCAGAGAAGGTCTGCGGCGCCGCCGCGATCTGGGCCGCCTTGAAGCCCAAGGAAGCCATGATCCCGAGCGCCTCGGCCTCCACCGTGTAGCCCCCGAGCTGCTCAAAGCGCGCCTGGACTTCTCCCAGCGTCGCCGCCAGGGCCACCTCAGCCTTATCGTCCATGCGCGCCTGCAGCGCCTCGATCTCTTGCCCCAAGCGCACCAAGTCCGTGCGCCCGGCCAAGACCGCCGCCAGAGCCGTCTCGGCCTCGATGGCCGCTACGTCCTGGGGCAAGTAGCCGACGCTGACCTCCTTGGGGATCAGCACCCGCCCCGAGTCCGCCTCCATCTCACCGGCGAGTATCCGCAACAGGGTGCTCTTCCCCGTGCCGTTGGCGCCCACCAGCGCCACCCGTGGGAAGCGATCGATCTGCCACGTGACGTTCGCAAATAATGACTGTGGCCCAAAGGCCTTAGAGACATCCGATAACTGTAGCAAGCCTTGTCCACCCACGAAGAGCGCCCGGTTCAGACGCCAACCAACTACACCCACTGGGCTCGCCGCGACGCGCCCACTGCGCAGAGGGTGTAACCAAAGTGGCGCCACCTTTCAATACGACGACGCCCGCGCCCTTGCCCAATCTACCCCAAAGCCATTATCCAAGAGAGAGGCTGCCGGCAGGCCCAAAGGCCTGTTGGCCGTCCCTGCGTTCGTCCACCCGGAGTCTGCCGTGGAACTCGTCATCACCCTCCTCGTCGTCGTCGCCCTCATCGGCCTCGCCGTCTTTCTCATCCAAAAAGCCCGCGCCGCCACCCAAGCGGCCCTGGTCGTCTACAACGAAATCCTCCAGCCCTACCTGGCCTGCGTCCGCGACAGCGCCCTCGAAGAGGCCTACCGCGCCACCTCGGCGAGCTACCAGCGCGAAACCCCACTGGAGCGCTACCTCGGCGCCTACCAGAGCCGCTTTGCCGAGCTCGGCCCCTTGCAGCGCTGGGACAACATGCGCAGCGGCCAGGAAAAAGACCTCATCTCGGGCAGCGCCTTCTTCACCTACACCCTGGACCTACATTTCTCCAAGCAGGTGCCGCGCGTCGTCTTCTATATCGACGTCAAGGCCAGCCCCAGGCGCATCCACGCCACCTTCACCAAACACTCCTCCCGCAGCATGACCCCAGAGGTCTGGTAAGTCCCCACCGCGGCCTCCACCCCCAGGAGCGACTATGAGTTCTTCAGCGGATTCCTCCCCCAAGGACCAACCCACCGCAACGGACGACGAGAACAACCCCAAGGCCTCGGGCAAGGTCGAGGTACGCATCGCCCGCGCCCTGCGCAAACGCGACTTCGAAGACGCGCGCCATCTCTTGCTCAATGCGTCCACGCCCGCTGAGGCGCACGGAGCACCCGTATGGGTCCTCTTTCGGGATCAACTCGAGCGCACCCTCGCGCTGATGGAGAAGAACCGCTGGGTCGACGCCTTCTTTCTCCTCGTGGATCAGCTCACCCTGACCGCCCCACCCTTTCCGGCCTTTTACGACGTCATCGCCGACGAGCTCAGCAGCGAAAACGAGCTGGTCCTGGCGGCCGAAACCTGGCGCCGCATCGGCAGCAGCACCAAAGCTGAGAAACGCTGGCACAACGCCCTGACCACCCTCGGCGTCAGCGCCGCTGAGCTCGGCAAAGAGGTCGCCTCGATCTGCGCCGACTTCTACGAAGAGCTCCTCACCGACGCCAAAGACGACGCGTCGCCCCTCATCCCCACCCCGCGCGCCCTGGAACGTCAAGCCTATTACCTGTGGTTGCTCCAGGATCTCCCCGTCTGCCGCGACGCCGCCGCCCGCGCCGTCGCCGCCGATGACCAACGTCTCCACGCCCGCGCCCTCTTGGCCGCGGCGACCCAGCGCCTCGAGCCCGCCCGCGCGCCCGCCGCCCACCAGGCCTTCATCGCGGCCCTCGCCAAAGCGCCACCGCCGGAACACCAGCGCAACGAGGATCTCTCGCTCTTCGCCGCCGCCGCAGAGATCTACAGCGATGACGCCGCGGCCGCCGTGACCCGCATCCAGGCGCACATCGCCACCTGCACCGATCCGGTCCACCGCTACGGCCTGCAGCGCCTCTGCGGCGGCCTCCAGGAGCTCGCCGCAGGCCGCCCGGTGCACGCCGCTCTCTGGGCCCAAGCCTTCTGCGAGACCGAGGACATCGTCACCGAGGCCTTCCTCTTGCGCACCCACGCCCAGCTCGCAGCGGCCGGCGACGAGGCTTTGGCCGAGACCCTGGCCGAGCAACTCAGGGAGAGTGGATTCCTAGAAGAAAAAGCCACCGCGGAGACCGCCGACGCCTCGCTGGATCCGACCTTGGCCCACCTGCGCGCCCAGCACGCCCAGCAGCCCAAAGACACCAACGTCACCTTCTACCTGGCCGTCGCCCTCTACCTCGACGACGCCCACGCCGAAGCCCGCCCCTTGGTCGAGGACCTCATCGCCCAGCGTCCCGAGTGGGTCCTGCCCTACGAGCTCCTCGCCCTGCTCCACGAACAGGCCGCCCAAGTCGTCGCCGCCGTCGCGGCGGGCCTCGCCGTCGACCCTGAGGACCTCGCCCTCCACGGCCTCCGGGCCCGCTACGACACCCACCCGGAGAACGCCCTCGCCTCCTACGAAAAGGCCATCCTCTGGGAGGACAACGACGAGCAGCTCCTCGAGGCCAAACGCGAGCACCTCCACACCCTGGAGCGCTGGCCCCAGCTCGCCGAGCACCTCCAGCACATGGTGAATCTCACCGAGGAGCCCGTGCGCCGCAACCAGCTCCTGGGCGAGTTTGCCTTGATCCTGGAGCAACGCCTGCGCAACCCCCGCGCCGCCCAAGCCGTGCGCGAGCAGATGGCCAAGCTGGTGACGCAACCCGAGGCGCGCCCCAAGACCAAGCCGAAGAAAAACGCCGGCATGGGCTGCCTCCCCATCGGCATCATCCTCTTCATCGCCATGGTGATCATCGCCATCGTCATCGTGTCCGGCCTCTAGGGCCCACACCGGCGCGGCGACACCTCAGCGCACCCGCTCAGGGCAGCGCCGGTGGCTGCCACGCCGGGAAATCCTCCCGCAGCTCGCGCAGGTAGTAAGCGGCCCCCATCTCGCTGAAGCGCCGCCAGGCCTCTTCGAGGAAGAAGCCCGCTGCCGCCGGATCGGCATCGGCGTCGGCGGCGAAACGGGCCGCCACCTGGTCGTGTAAGGCCAAGACCGCGGAAAATTCCATGGCCGTCGCCAAATCGGCGCACTCCTCCAAGGTGCGGCGCCCCCCTGCAGCATCGCCACTGCGGCGTTGCGCCTCGGCGAGCCACACCAGGGCCAAGGCCTTGCGCGGCAGAAAACCACAGCCCTCGGACAGGGCGATGGCCTCCTGGAGATCCTCCTGGACCGCCGCCACATCGGCCACATCGGCGCTGCGCCAGTGCTCCATGCGCAGGCGCGTCTCGGCCCGGCGGATCAAGGCCTGCGCCATCGAACCCGGCAGCACCAGATCGTGTAAGACCGCGATGCCTTGGTTCACCAAGTCCAGCGCCTCGTGATAGAGGTGTTGGAAGCGCTTCTGCAGCGCCAGGATCATCAGCGTCTCGACCTCGCTCATCCTGTCGTGGTGCTCCCGGGTCTTGGCGACGAGCGCCACCAGATCGATCTCGATCTGCTCGACTTGGCCCATCTCCATCAGCATCGATGCCTGCGCCAGGCGCGCCGACATCGCCGCCCGCCCCTTCTTGACCTTGTCGAAGCCGTTGATCGCCTCACGACAGTGCGTCAAGGCCCCAGCCAGATCCCCCCGAAAACTCGCCAGGTTGGCGTGCAAGAGCGCCACGTGCGGCATGATCGACCCCAGGCCCGCCCCGCGAGCCAGCTCGCTGGCCCCCTGTAGCGCCCCCGCCGCCGTCTCCCACTGCCCCTGAGCCAGCATCAACCCCGCCCAATTCAGCGCCGCGCTCGCCCGACCGTGAGGATCGCGCACCTCATCGTAGATCGCCCGGGCCTCGTTCATCAGCTCGATGCCCTCGTCCACCAGACCGTGCTGCACCTTGTGGGAACCACTGGCCAAGGCCACCGCCGCGAAGAGATCCCCTTCGCGCCCGCGCGACTCGGCCACCTCCAACGCGCGCGCCAAGGCCTCCATGCCCTCGTCCACCAGACCGCGCGCCAAGAGCGCGTGGCCCAAGTCCATCCCCGCCGCCGCCAGCGACCGCGGCTCACCCACCTGCACGTGGAGGTCCATGGCCGTGCGCAGATGGGCCGTCGCCACATCCACCTCGCCCGCGGCGAGCCGAAGCTGGCCGATGACTCGCCGAGCATAGGCCTCACCCAGCACGTCCTTGATTTCTAGGGACAAAACCAAGGCGCGCTCAAAAGCCTCCTCGGCGCGCTCCAGGTCGCCCGTCAGCCTGGCGATCTCCCCCAGCGCCCGCAGCGCATTGCCCGCGTGGGCCGGCGCGTCATTGCTGATACACAGCTCGGCCGTCTGCTCGAAGAGGGCCGCCGCCTTGACATAATCACCGCGCTTCTGCAGCAATATCGCCAGATTACCCAGTTGGGCCGCCACCCCCTTCATGTTGCCGAGCTGAGCATAGGTGGTCAGCGCCGCGTGCAGGTGCTTCTCCGCCTCATCCTCGTCGCCACACTCCATGAAGAGCGTGCCCAGAGACGCCTGACACACCGCCGCCAGCCGGCCGTCGTCGGACGTGTCGGCCAAGAGCAGGGCCGCTTGGAAATCGGCCCGGGCGGCCTCGAAATCGCCGCTGTATTGCGCCAAGTCGCCGCGCCGGATCAGGGTCCCCACGATGCGCACCTCGTCATCGAGCTTGCGAAAAAGCGCGAGGGCGTTGTCATAGGTCACGCGGGCCGCGTCCAGCTCCCCGCCGCGGCGCAGCTTCATGGCCGCTACCAGCAACTGGTCGCCCTTCTTGCGCAAAGTCTCACCGTGGGGGTTCTCTTCGTCTGCCATTGGCTTCCCTCTGCATGGGCAACCAAGAACCATGGCCGCCTGGCGAGGGAGTATAGCGAGCGCGCTTGGACTTTGCACCACCCATGGGCGGTGCGCATTGGGCCACCGAGTCAGGCGCCACAGGGCGCGCGGCCCAAGGCCAGCCCTCAGATCCCCATGTGCAGCATCGCCACGATCAAGGTGGCCAGGGAACCGAAAATGCCCAAGTGAATGACCACGTCACCCCCTTCTTCCCCCAGCATCAGCGGTCCCTTCTCGACCTGCGCGGTCTCACCGTCCCAGTAGGTCTTGGCATCATACGATTCGAACCAGCGGCGCTCCTGCTCTTCCCACATCATCCACCTCCCACTGCGCCCATCCCTGGGGAGCGCATTCGCCCGCCGCGCCTGTTTCGGCGTGGGGGGCCGTCGTTGTGTGAGGCGACCATAGCCCGATGCACACCTCAGGGCAAAATACTCACCTACACCTACACTCAGCGCGACACCTCGCGCCCAGCTTGCCCAGGGTTGACAGCGACGCCCCGACGACGCAGGCTCAGGCTCCAGCGCCTTCTTTTCTTCTCCGGCGCGCCCATCGCAGGAGCTGCCATGTCCGCCACCATCGACCACCTGATCAGCGAGCTCGATCACCCCTTGGCGGACACCCGCCGCGCCGCCGCGGATGCCTTGGTGGCCCTGGGTGAGCCCGCCGCCTTGGCCCTGTGCGAGGCCTTCCCCAAGGCAAGCGATCCCAAGGTGCGGCGCCGCATTTTTTTGGTCCTCGAGGCGCTGCGGGTCCCCAAGACCATCCCGGACCTCTTGCACTTCGTCACCACCACCGAGGGGGTGCGCGGCGACGACACCCGCGCCTTGGCGTTACGAGCCGTGGTCAACGCCCTGGAGCCCAAACACCGCCGCCAGGTCTTCGACGCCTTCATCAACCTGCGCCGCGACGTCGACCCGACGGTGCGCATCGTCGCCCTCGACGGCCTGGTGGCCTTGCGCGACCCCCGGGCCCAGCGCTTTCTCGAAGAGATGGCCACCAACGAGCCCGACACCATGGTGAAGAACGCCGCCATGGGAGCGCTCAACCGCTTCCGCCCCCTCTGCCTCGACGAGGGCCGTCCGGGCCCTGACACCTACACCCCCCAAGATCTCAGCATCAAGCTGGCCTCGACCGACGCCTTTCAGCGTAGCCTGGCCATCGACCTGTTGTTGGAGCACGCCCAGCGCTTCAACGCCTTCGCCGTTTTCTCCGAGGCGGCCCACGCCCCCCACGCCCTCGCGCGCCAGAGCGGGCTGCAGGGCCTCGGGGCGCTGGGCGACGTGCGGGCCTATCCCCTCTTGCTACAGGTCTTGGAGCGCAGCAGCGACGCCCAGGAGCTGGCTCTGGCCTTGCGCAGCTTGGCCCGTTTTCAGCCGCCCACCCACCTCGATCTCCCGACCCTGGCGCGGCAGATCGGCCGGCTCACGGGCCACGCCAGCGCCTTGGTGGCCAGCGCCGCTTGCGCCGCCTTGGCCAGCGTGCCCCATCCGCAGGCACGGCAGCGCCTCGAGGAGCTGCGCACCCACCCCGACCCTCTGCTCAGCGAGAGCGCCCGCGAGGCCTATCTCGATCATCGGAGTCGCTTCGCCAATCTGTGAGCTAAGGTGAACCTGGGGGCGCCCGGCGGCGGCGCGCGCGCTCGTACGCCTCGCGGGCGTGGCTCCGGAAAGGTTCAGGGACCTCAGCGACGGTCATCTGCCGCAGTAGCTCTTCGGCCTCGGCGCCACCGATGGACCCGAGGGCGTCGATGGCGTGCAGCACCTTCTCGCCGTCGGCGCTGGTGCACATGTCGGAGAGGGCCGCGACGCTGTCTGCGTCGCCCATCTGCCCCAACACCGCCATGGCGATGAAGGCGATGTCCCGCTCGGGGTGCATCAAAGCGGCGCGCACCAAACCCAGCAGTGGCCGTGCGTCGCGCCGCCGCACCTCGTGCATGGCCCAGCGCAGCAGGTCCACTTCGGGCGCGCTCAGGATCGCCGCCAGGCCCGCTTCATCGGCGCGCAGCACCCGGAGCTGGCGCGCCACCTGGCGGCTGAGGTGCTCGAAGCCGATGCTCGCCGCCCGCATCAGGAGCTGGCCGTCTCTCTCGTCGTCCTGGGCGGCGACGCCGCTCCAGGTCTCGGCGATGACCCGGCGCGGGCCGTACGCGTCGGCGCCATCGAGGCGCAGGGAGAGGTGCATCACCAAGCGGGCGTTGCCGTCTTCGGGCACGGCCGCG
>Ga0334883_1006126_pt1 | contig 10154 bp, 9 predicted proteins | sample GraSluR1_MG_6_FD_207230 | JGI IMG/M metagenome (GOLD analysis project Ga0334883, IMG submission 207230) | Sludge microbial communities from methane-producing bioreactor in Wageningen University, Netherlands - Granular Sludge_09_05-R1 | ecosystem: Engineered > Bioreactor > Anaerobic > Unclassified... | reverse complement strand
GCGATCACCTGGGCGCCCTGGGCCAGGCTGATCCCGACGATCGCGGGCAGCAGCTGCGGGGTCAACCCCACCGCCAGCGACAGCGAGAACAGCGCGGAGTCGACGATCGGCCGCTTCAGCAGCAGGTTGACGACGAGGATGATGACGACCAGCACCATCATGATGCGGCTCAGCATGAGGCCGAAGCCCGTCATGCCGCGCTCGAATCCGGTCGGCTTCGGCGCCTGCTTCAGCGATTGCTGGACGCGTCCGAACTCGGTGTCGCGTCCGGTGGCCACCACCAGCGCGGTGCCCGAGCCGGACGCCACATGCGTGCCTGAGAAGACCATGTTCGAGCGCGCCGCCAGCGCCGTACCCGAAGCGCAGATGTCCGCGGATTTGACGACCGGGAACGCCTCACCGGTCAGCGTCGACTGGTCGAGTTGCAGATCGGAGGTGGCGAGCACGACCGCATCGGCGGGGATGATGTCGCCGACGCCCACCTGGACGACATCCCCGGGCACGACTTCACCGAACGGAACCTCCACCAACCGACCATCGCGCAGCACGTTGGCCATCAGGCGGACGGTGCCGCGCAGCTTGTCCATCGAGATCTGGGCGCCGCGCTCTTGCGCGAAGTCCAGCAGCCCAGACAGCAGCACGATCGTCAGAATGATGGACGCGTCGAGCCAGTCACCCAGCACGCCCGAGATCAAGGTGGCCGCAATGAGAATGAGGACGATGGGGCTGGAGAACTGCCGCAGCAGCAGCCGCCACACCGAGGTGCGGCCCCGAGGATCGACCGCGCGGGCCTGAGCCGCGGGCAAGGCTGCAGCAGCCGCGGCCACCGTCAGCCCCTGAGGTCCGGAGTCCAGCTGTCGGGCGAGTTCGTCGGCTGGTATCGCCCACGGGGGTGTGCTCTGCTTCTCGAGCCCGGTTTGGCTGGTCACGGTTCCATTGTCGGCCCCTCACCGGCGGAGCGGAGCAACATCAAGACACCCGGGCAGTCACCACTCCCCGAGGCCGCGAATCGACCCCCGAGTAGCCGATTCAATCCAGCCCGTGACACGAGCTCACCCCAGCTCGCGAGTAACGAGCGAATTTCAGTCGTGTCACGGGTGAGTACCGGGTGAGCCGGCGGGTGAAATCTGGTGTAACGTCTCCATTGGCTCCCCGAAATGTTCCGCTGAGCCGCCTGTTTTCAACAGCAACGAGCATGGCCCCCAGGAGGAAAGAGCGTGTCTACCCCAGAATCGCTCACCAGCCGGATGCAGACGTGGACGACTGGTTCTTGCACGGCTCACGTACGCCAGGCAAACGTCGGCCGGTACCAGAAGCTGTCCCAGAAGGGCGGGTATTTGAGATGGAAATGACACTGCCTGATTACTTCGGTCTGTTACGCAAGTATTGGCGCAGCATAGTCGCGATCACCTTGGTCGCAATCTCGCTTGCGGCTACCTATTGTCTGCTGGCGCAACCGACATATACGTCGAAGGCCTCACTGTTCTTCGCGGTGAACAGCGCCAACTCGGCCAGTGACCTGAACGCCGGCTCCAGCTACGCCGAAAGCCAGGTGCAGTCGTTCGCGAAGGTGGCACGCACAGATATCGTGCTACAGCCGGTGATCGACAAGCTCGGGCTGGCCACCACGCCGGGGCAACTCGCCGAGCGGGTCACCGTCACGGTGCCGACGAAGACGGCGACCCTAGATCTCGCAGTGGTCACCAATAGCCCAGACAGCGCCGCCCAACTAGCCCAGGCCATCAGCGAGCAACTGGTCACCACCATCGACCAGCTCTCCCCGCCGAGCGCCGACGGCACCAAGTCGGTCAGCGCGACGATCATCACCCCGGCTCAGCTGCCAGATACACCGACCGCCCCCAACACAATGCAGAATCTCGCGCTGGGTGCAATGCTCGGCCTGCTGTTGGGCGCAGGGCTCGCGATTGTGCGTGACATGGTCAACCTGAGCATCCGTTCGGAACGCGACATCGAGCGGGTCACCGAGATCCCGGTGATCGGCGTGGTGCCCGAGGACGACGATGCGGTGCGCAACCCGCTGGTGCTGCACGCCGATCCCCATTCGCAGCGTGCCGAGGCCTACCGCAGCCTGCGCACCAATCTGCAGTTCCTCGGTCTCGACCGAGGCAAGCGCTCAATCGTCGTGACGTCGTCGGTGCCAGGCGAGGGCAAGACCACGACTGCGGTCAACACGGCGTCCACGCTGGCGGCGGCAGGGGAGCGCGTGCTGCTGATCGACGCCGACCTGCGGCGTCCCAAGGTGGCCAAGTATCTGAATGCCGAAGGTGGGGTCGGTTTGACGACTGTGCTGATCGGTGAGGCGCAGCTGAGCGATGTCGTGCAGCCATGCGGAGTGAATGGGCTGCATGTTGTGGCCGCGGGTGCGCTGCCCCCGAACCCGGCGGAACTGCTCGGTCTGCCGCAGATGCAGCGACTGCTCGAGGAGGCGTCGCGGCGCTACGACACGGTGATCATCGACTCGCCTCCGCTGCTACCGGTGACGGACGCGGCCGTCTTGTCTCGGATCTCCGACGGCACGCTGGTGGTTGTTGGAAGCTCGATCGTCCGGCGCCCGCAACTCGCGAAAGCTCTGGAAAACCTCGAGATGGTGGACACACGCATCCTCGGTCTGCTGTTGACGCGGGCCCGGGGGCACGATGCCGGCCACTACCACTACGACTACTCGTACCAGTCCACCGCTCCCCGCGAGCAGGGTCCTGTCATGGAGCAGACTTCTGACGCATACGACACTCCGGCACGGGCCGCAAAGCGCAGTGATTCCTGGGCGGTCGTCGGATGACGATGGCAAAAGAGGAGTTCAGGGGCCAATGCGGGTCTGGTGAGTCTCAAGGACTGCCTGACGGTCAACTCGCACGACCACGGACAAGCAGGCTAAACTGCGATCGGATCGTTGTCCGGGGGAGCAGCGGGACCAGAGCCGAATCATGGCAAGACCGCCACCCTTCACAGAGAAACCCACCAGCGAACGTCAACCCCAAAGAGGTCCATGGTGTCAGCCTTACGATCGGCCGAGAGTGAAATGCGCGCCTTCGAAGACCAGTTGTTGCGCGCTGACGAGGCGCAATCAACGATACCCGAGCGCATGCTTCCCCATTCTGGGACCCCCAGCCAGAGGGTCTCATCGTGGCAGCGCGCTTACGCTTTCAAGTTGTTCTTGACTGACGTGGTGATCGTGGTTCTGTGTGCTTTTGGCGCGCAGTTGACCCGCTTCGGTAACACTTTGACATCTCTGGAGGCTTCGCCTACCGATTTTTTCGGCTTCCGTGTGGGATATTCGTTTCTTTCGATCGGCTTGATTGGAACTTGGCTACTCGCTCTGAAGTTCGACGGAGCCTGGGACCGACGGGTGGTGGGTAACGGCTCGACGGAGTACAAGACAGTCATGCGAGCCACCCTCAGTACCTTTGGTGCGCTTGCGATTGCCGCCTTCCTCTTGCGGATGCCGGTCGCCCGCGGATACATGGTGATCGCGTTTCCTTGCGGCCTCGTGCTCCTGCTTCTTGGGCGCTTGCTTTGGCGGCGCTGGTTGCAGGTTCAGCGGAAGGCGGGAGGTAGCCTCCACCGCGCGGTTGTCGTCGGTGAGCGCGCGAAGACCGGTCACGTCATTCAGCAGATTGCGGCCGTGCCAGACACCGGCTATCAGATCGTCGGGGAAGTCACCACATCGAATGGCGGACCTACAGGGTGCCTGCGACCGATCCCTGACTGCATCCGCCGTGCCGTTGGGTACGACGAGATCCTTCCTCTCATTGACGAGACAGGAAGCGACACACTGATACTGACCAGCTCGGACGTCTTGACACCAGAGCGAACGCGGCAATTGGGGTGGCAGCTTGACGAGCGCGATATCGAGTTAGTTGTCGTTCCCGCGCTGACCGACATCGCAGGGCCTCGCATACATACGCGCCCGGTGGCTGGTCTTCCTCTGCTTCATATCAGTTACCCCAGCATGAGCGGCGCCAAGCAGGTCGTCAAGCGGACGTTTGACATCGTGGGATCGCTGGCTCTGATCGTTATTCTGTCTCCAGTATTCGCGGTGGTGGCTCTCGGTGTGAAGTTGACGAGCCCTGGGCCGCTGTTGTTTAAGCATGAACGGATCGGCTTGAATGGAGAGCCATTCAAGATGCTCAAGTTCCGCTCAATGGTCGTGGACGCGGATAGACAATTGACGAATCTGCTCGCTCAGCAGGGCACCGGTGACCGCCCACTTTTCAAGGTTGCCGACGATCCGCGCATCACGCCGATCGGCACGTTTCTTCGTAGGTACTCTCTGGATGAGTTGCCGCAGTTCTTTAACGTGCTGAACGGTTCCATGAGCCTGGTCGGTCCTCGCCCTCAGGTAGCGGGGGAGGTGGCGCTCTACGCCGAGTGGGACTATCGGCGACTCTTGGTTAAGCCGGGGATCACAGGGCTATGGCAAGTGAGTGGCCGTTCAAATCTCGAGTGGGAAGATGCGATCCGTCTGGACCTCTACTACGTGGAGAACTGGTCGCTGATGAACGACCTCATGATCCTGTTCAGAACAGTTCGTGCTGTCGTGATGACTGACGGAGCTCACTAACCTCGATTTTTCGTCGGTGGGTCTGATGCTGGCTGGACCGTGGGCTATCTAGCTGCTTGTTGCTGATTGTGGCCTGTCAAGCCCCGGGCTGAATGGAGGCTCTGATCGTCCCGAAAGGACGAGAGCCAATGCCGGCTCTTAAGAAGTATCCGCCGAAGCTGAAGGAGCGGGCGGTCCGGCGCGTGCTCGAGTCGCGTGACGCCGATGTGGCCGCCGTAGCGCGTGCGCACGGATCGGGCAGCAGCTCGGGGTCCCTGCGGACACGCTGCGCGGGCACTTACCGCGGAAGGTGATCTTCCACGCGGACAGGGGCACCCAGTGCGCCAGCGCTCAACTCGCGAAAGCTGCCGCCGAGTTCGGGGTTCTTAGGTCGATGGGCCGTACCGGGTGTGTGGGGATAACGCCGCCGCGGAGCCGTTCTGGTCCACGTTGAAAACGAGCGATACCACCGGCAGGCCTTCGCCACAATCAGCGCTGCCCGCCGCGGTGCCTATGCCTGGATCGACGGCTGGTACAACGCCCGCTGATGCCGCTCCGCGATCGGCCACCTCAGCCCACTAGAGTACGAACGACGCCAGCACGCACTGGCAGCCTGACTAACCAACCACCTGTCCGGAAACAGGGTCAGCCTCAGATCAGTTACACTGGAGAAGGAAGATGCCCATGTCGTGAGGTTGATCAGTTGCCCGATACAGATCGCGTGAATTCCCGCTCGCGCAATGCGCGACCGTCTGCGGGCAGTATCTTGATTCGGACGCTTCCCTTGAGCAGCAACTACGGCGGAATCCTCCAAGCGTACGCGCTACAACGCATCCTGGGCCGTCTCGGCGCTGAGACCGCAGTTGACGTGTCACGCGCGAGCTCAACGCAACTTGAGAGGTTCCCGCGGCTAAGGACTAGCGCGAAGCGCATAGTCGCGAGGCTCGGGTACTCGGGCCCATTGTCTCCTCAGGGACTCCTCTTCGACGGAGTGACTCGGGCTCCGAAGCGTTTCGTCGCGCGGCGCATTAACGTCGTGCAACTTTTTGATAGTCCAGGCTCACTGAACCGTTCGGTCCTCGATGTTGCGGGGGGTTTTGTTGTCGGCAGCGACCAGGTCTGGCGACGCGCCTACGGTGACGTTTGTTCCTACCTTCTTAACTTCCTCCCAGCGGATGATCCGCGACCGAGGATTGCTTATGCGGCATCGTTCGGTCGCGATGACCTCGATGAATACGAGCCTGACGTCTTGGCCGAGTCCGCGCGCTTGGTGCAGCGCTTCGATGCGATCTCAGTTCGAGAAGCCTCCGGTGTGCGACTTGCACATGATCAGTGGGGCGTCCAGGCAGAACTCCATGTCGACCCCACGCTGCTCCTTGACTCGGAGCACTACGCAGAGCTCGCTGGCGAGGCTCGTGACCCGCTTCCGAGCGGGAGCCTGATTGACTATGTGCTCGACGACGAGCCGGGCACTCGGGCTGTCGTCGCGGGTGTCGCGGGCGTTCTCGATGAGATGCCACGATCCCTCATGCCGCCCTCACCGTCGAGCTACCGCGCGTACCTGCGGCGCCCACACTTGTATCGGAAACCGAGCGTCGAGGCATGGCTTGGGGCAATCGGGGGAGCGCGGTTCGTGGTCACCGATTCGTTCCACGGCACTGTCTTTTCGATCCTGAACAATGTGCCGTTCATCGCGGTTGTCAACCGAGATCGCGGTGCATCTCGCTTCGAGAGCCTGCTCGACACCTTCGGCCTCCGTGGGCGACTCCTTGAGCCGGGTGAGGTTGTACGACCAGATCTCGCCATCGACCCGATCGACTGGGATGCTGTGAATGCACGTATCGAGCATGAGCGCCAGCGCTCCATGGAATACTTACGGCGGGCGTTGGGGAGTATGCTCGATACGGACCGTCGACTCGTCCCATGACTGGAACGGTGGTGCGCCTGATCGCCATCGGCGCTCACCGGGCATTGCACTATCCCCGACTACGACGACCTCCGACCAGCCCGCCGAGCGAAGAACCTCACCCTCACCGCAGCCGCGCAGCATCTCGGCGTCTGGCCATCACGCATCGGCGAACTTGAAGTCGTCAGCCACCCCAATGACGCTCTCGCCCACCGCTACCGCGAAGGGCTCGCCGCCACTGGACACACAAATAGGAGCATCAGTCCTGTGTGTGGATCGGTATATCGACCTCCTCAAAACCGAGCTGGCCGCTTGGTGCGGTGCCACTAACACTGACCAATGCCAGGTGCAGTGCCACTTCACCACGAGCGACGCGCGTGTCAAACTCTGCCACCTTTACCCAACCATTAGCAGCGACACATTGCTAATTCAGGAAGTCAAGCAGGACTGGCCGTTAATGCGCACCGGCCCGGCTTCGGCTAGCGCGGATGGCGGGTAACTGCGAAGTCAGATGTCGTCTTGGTCGATGAACTCCAGCATGGATCGAGCCACCTGATGCCAATCGAACATCTGAGCGCGTCGTTCTGAGGCGTGCCCCATAGACGCCGCTAGAGCCGGATTCTGAAGGATCGTGACGAGGCGTTCAGCGAGGAGGCTTGTGTCACCGACAGGCACGACGTAGCCGTTAACGCCGTCGCGGACCATGTGCGGTAGCTCACCGACGCTCGTGACAACACACGGCAACGCGTGAGCCATGGCTTCGACAACGACATGGCCGAAGGACTCCTGACGCGCAGGAAGGCAGAAGACGGTCGATTCAATGTACAGCCGGCTGAGTTCTGCCCTGTCTCCGATGAAGCCCAGCGCTTCGACGCCAGCAAACTCTCTCGGCGGGGTGATGCCAACAACCTTTAGGGTGGCGTCGGGAATGGCGGTACGGACCTTTGAGAATGCTTCGAGCAACTCCGGGAGGCCCTTACGCTCGACCTCGCGTCCAACGAACACAATCGTGTGGCCCGTGCGCGGCCACACGGGTGCATTGGCGGGATAGAGCGCAACGCCGCCGCCGACGACATGGATTCTTTCGGCCGAGATCGAGTAATCTGACCGGAGGCTTGATGCGGCCTCATGACCCATGGTGAAGATAGCACGGGCGCCACCGAAGTACTCCCGTTCCATCTGCATCCGAGTCGAATGGAGCTGAGACGGTACCGTCCACGCAGTCTTTGCTCCCTGCAGCATCGCGGTCGTCGCATCCGTGTAGACGATGTAAGGCCACTTCGAAGGCCGATACCACCAGCCGAGGGAGTGGATCACGTAAGGATGAATGGCCTTGGCGCGCCGGATGCGACGGTCTCTCGTACGGCTGCGAAATGTGCAGAGCAGTCTGCCGAATCGGTAGTTCGCTGCCCAGATATAGCTGTCTCGCGAGAAGGTTAACAGCCGTGCTAGGCAGCGGCCCAGAATTCCTGGTTTCGAGCTGACCGCAACTATCGCACGAGTCATCTGGAGATTCTCTAATGCAGCCAACAAGTAGGATGTGGTGCCGGATGATGTTCGTATCGAAGAAGGATCATCTGAACCGACGAGGACAACTGGTCGAGGTAGCGCGGCAGCGCTGCCTCCACCATCGCCCTGTTGGTCAACTGCTCCCCAGGTGGCTCGAAATCGGCCAGTCATCCCGTGAATGAAGCCCCGCAACCGTTCGAGAATCAGTGTCATTGAATGGTCAGCCGCGCGGATCTCGTTCAAGTCTCTTCGAAACGGCGTTCGTGGTGCGCAGTCCATGGTCCTCCTACTTTGACCGAGTGCTTGGGGCCGTCTCACGGGCGTTGTGCCCAACTGTAGCGGTGGGGCGAGGCTCAGGCTCATCTTCCTCACTCGGTCCGGGACGCCCTTCGATGACACTGTGTTTCCCACTTCGTGACAGTCCGAATTCTACGCTTTGGCGGCTACTAAGCACCGCACGGTACAAGAAGAGCTTTGCCCAGTGACGTACGGCCCGTGACTACGATAGGTAACGACGGCAGTGCCTGCTCTGGCGGACCGCTCACGCGGGTAGGCGTCCAGAGTGTTCAGTCTCATTGTCTTTCCCTCGGTCGGGGCCAGCTGCCTCATCTATCCGGCGACAGTCTTCTCCGGCTTCGCGATCCGTGCTTGGCATCGACTAGCTCGCCAGTCACCTGCCGCCCTGCCCCGCCGACAGGCGATTGCGGCGGGCGCAGCACGCACTGGTTCTCTGTTGCAGATGGGTCCGATCCAGCCCATACTTGCCCGACAGCTTGCGCTGGGGCAGCCAGTTCGTCAACACCGCGGTGAGCAGCTCTACTTCTGTGACGTCGCTAGACGCTTCAGCGACCGTTTCGGCGGCTTGTTTGAAGTCCCTACAGGCGCGGTGGGCCTGCGATGAGGACCGAACAGGCGCGCAACAGTCATCGACTAGTGCGACTGCAGTGTCTGGGACCCCTCGTTCGCATACCTGCGCCGACCGATTCGATGCGTCGTCCAAAAAATCGCAACCCAAGCTCGACACTACGCTTGTGTGCGGCTCATAGGGGCGAGCCACCGCAACTGACGCGTGCGGCGAAATCGGGGACTATCGCTCGGGCCGCAACGCGCTGCTTACCCGAAGGGCAGGCAAAAGTGAGCGCATGCCACGCAAGAACCGTGCGGTTCGTGCGCGTAGCTTCGGCCAGAGGTGATCGGGCAGACCGGACTCCTTCAGGAGCAGGTCGTGGTCACTTGGCCAGAACGCTCTCCATGCAACGGTCGGGCGATCGCGCCACGAGGCCCGGCGAAGCACAGCGATCCAAACGTAAGATCCGAGGGATCCCGCCGCTAGACGCTCGCGCCACAGGCGCAGTTCGGGGGATGTCAGTTCATCGCTCGGCGCTTTGACCTGTACCCCGAGTCGCGGGAGCACTGCCTCAAGCGTGGTGGCGCAGCCGGTGGCGAGGGCGAGGGACGCAGCGTCCGCCCGCTCATCGTCGGTGAGCTTCGCATGTGCGACAAGTTGCTCCAACTCGTCTTGATGGCGAGGTTGTTTGGTGGTTCCCCGCAACGAATGCAGGGCCAACGTGAGGGCACACGCGACCCGATCCGGGACGTCACACTTTTGGTGCGCATATTCGAACTCAACGCGGCGGGAGTAGAGAGTATCGAAGACAACCTGAGGGTCGGCAAGGAAGCCAGGAAAGTAGCTGTGCACGTCGAGGTCGCACGGCCATCCATCTTTGATGAAAGTCCGCGAGTGCAGCGTGAACCGCGCACTGGCGAAAGTCGTAGGCCTTTCCGCCCAGCCCGCGGTCTCGATGGTGGCAAGATAGTCGCCGAACCGTGATGGATCCACGAGCACATCGACGTCGGCCGATACGCGCTTGTCGCGAAGACCGTGGCTGTGCAGAGCGTCACCCTTGATGAAGAGCACGCGTATATCGCGCTGACGCGCTACTGCCTGAGCCCACGCATGCGCGAGTTCGACGGCGTCATCGAGACCTAGAGTAGCTGAAGTAGCTGACGCTTGGCTCATCCTTCCATGATAGCCCGAATGCCTGCGGGACAGGGGGCTTGGCCGACCGCGTGTTTGTCTCTATCGACCAACTCAGGATCACTAGCCTCGAGATTTCGTCGTTGGGGGTTTGAGGGCTGGTTGCGGGATTAGGTGAAGATGCTCCTGGCTTGGGAGAA
>Ga0334883_1006124_pt1 | contig 10157 bp, 5 predicted proteins | sample GraSluR1_MG_6_FD_207230 | JGI IMG/M metagenome (GOLD analysis project Ga0334883, IMG submission 207230) | Sludge microbial communities from methane-producing bioreactor in Wageningen University, Netherlands - Granular Sludge_09_05-R1 | ecosystem: Engineered > Bioreactor > Anaerobic > Unclassified... | reverse complement strand
CAGACGATAAAAGCAGCGGGGCTACCCTTATTTCAAAAGATCTGCCGCCGGTTCGTCTGGCCATAGGAGCGTGCTCCTTCCCCGAGCGGCAACAACTATTCCAGCAGCTCCACAATTACCCCGTCGGTACAAGCGGCAAGGAGAAAGCGCCTCTCGCGAAAGGATCGAAATACAATATTAAACCCGTCACCCGCGCCTTTCTCTCAGATATTGACGCTGTCATCGCCGTAGACGCTCCCGATCTTGAACCGAAACTACGCAAAGGAATCCGCGGAGAGAATCGACGAAGCTACGGACTTCCATTCCTCGGCGACAACGCCTTTCTTCTCGACCGCATGGAAGAGGACGCAGATACCGTCAAGGCGCACTGGTATTGCAGACCAAGCGGCAACGAAGACATTGAGAAAAGACGGATTTCGCGCTTTACTATCACCATTGACAGAGAGGACATGGCCCGAACAAAGAGCGCCCTTTTCGCTCCGTTAAGAGAATCTTCCTACGAAATACCGCCCTCAGCATGGGTGGAGGTGATCTATTGAGCGCCGTCGCCGAAAACGATGCTCTTCTGCGTGTGAGCGCCCTGCATGCGCTCCTCTACTGCGAGCGCCTCTTTTACTTGGAAGAGGTGGAGGAGATTAGGCTGGCCGACGCCAGCGTGTATGCCGGAAGAACGCTGCACGAAGAGCTTGCGAAGGAAGAAGGAGAGGAACAGCGCTCCTTCTTCCTTACCAGCGAAAAGTTCGGCCTCACGGGAAAAATGGATGCCGTGCGCCATCGCAACGGCAACTGGGTCGTGTACGAGCACAAAAGAGGCAAACCTCTGCTTCGCAAGGGGGAAGAACCACAAGCATGGGAAAGCGATATCATTCAGGCAACAGCATACTCGCTCCTTTTAGAAGAGCACCTTCAAAGGGAGCTTGAGGAAGCTCGAATCAGGTATCACGGACAGAACATCACCGTAATCATCCCATTATCGGCAGAAAACCGAGAGAAGGTCTTCGCGAGCATTCAAAAAGCAAGAGAGCTCCGTGCGGTTACAAACAGGCCTCCGGTATGCGACTCGTCAAAAAAGTGCTTGAAGTGTTCCCTTGCCCCTGTCTGCCTTCCGGAAGAAGAACGCCTTGCCCGAAGCAGGGAATGGGAACCTATCCGTCTTTTCCCCCCTGAAATCGAAGGAGCGGCTCTTCACATAACAGGACATCAATCGCGCATAGGACGAAGCGGAGAAGCGTTCAAGCTGGAAGAAGGTTCGGAACCCGCCCGCAAAATCCCTTCGGGGGATATTCACTCGATCACAATACACGGCAACGCACAGGTTTCTACACAGACACTCCATCTTTGTGCCGATAAAGGAATTCATCTGCACTGGTTTTCAAGCGGAGGCACACACCTCGGCAGTTTTTCACCCGGTCCCGGCCCCGTGCAGAGACGGATACGACAGTATCAAGCACTAACCGATCCCGGCATGTGTCTCAAACTTGCGCGAAGAACAGTGCTTGCAAAGGTTGAAAGCCAGCTTCGCTTCCTTCTCCGCTCAACACGCGGAGGGAAACGCAGTGAACGGGTGGAAGCCGGTATCGGAGAAATCCGCTCGCTCTTGAAGACCGTACCGAAAGCTGAAGGAGTCGATGCGCTTCGGGGTATCGAAGGAAGCGCCGCGCAAACCTATTTCGACCTTCTTCCCGATATTCTGAACGAAGATATTCCAGAAGAACTGACTCCTTCAGGAAGATCCCGAAGGCCGCCCAAAGACCGATTCAACGCCATTCTAAGCTTCGGCTATTCGATGCTTTATCGGGCAGTTCTCGAAAGTATTCTTGCAGTGGAGTTAGAGCCCGCCTTCGGATACCTTCACACACCGCGATCAAGTGCCCACCCGCTGGTGATGGATGTCATCGAACTCTTCCGCGTGCCTGTCTGGGACATAGTTGCAGTATCCTCAATCAATCGCAAGCAGTGGAATATAGAAAACGATTTTGCCGTCACAAAGGAAAAGGTTTGGCTTTCCGATGAAGGACGAAAAAAGGCCATTATTCTTTTCGAACGACGTATGCAGGATAAGTGGAAACATCCGGTACTCGACTACTCTCTCTCGTGGCAACGTACCATGGAACTCGAAGTTCGTCTTTTGGAGAAAGAGTGGACGGATACCCCAGGACTTTTCGCTCAGGCACGTCTTCGTTAGGAGGAGAACACATGAAAAAGTGGTTCCTGATCTCCTACGACGTGCGTAATGAAAAACGGCTCCGAAAAGTGGCCAAAATTCTGGAAGGCCACGGTCAGAGAATACAGTATAGCGTTTTTCGTACACATCTTAGCGAACGGGGGTTGGAGCGTCTGCGCTGGGAGCTGGAGAAAGCGATGGATCCCGCGGACGGTCTACTGATTACGGAACTTTGCGACGCGTGCGTAAAAAAAATACGGAAACGCAACGCGGAAAAAGCCTGGCCAGACGAGCCGGAAAAATGGATTGTACTGTAAAATGATTCAAGCATCTCCGGGTGAAACGAACACATCTTCGGATGTGTATTGCCTCCCCCCTTGCAAAAACCAAAGAAGTTTCACCTTCGGACCTTGAAAACTGCTTGATTTGGTGAAATTCTTGTCGTAGCATTGTATTACGCAGTCAAAAAATGGGAAATAGACCTTTTGAAGGGGGCAAAAAGCACCGTCAAAAATCCACCTTGAAACTCAATATACTAAACGCTGAGTTGGAGCTGGTTCAGCACAATTGCTATGCCAAAACCTCTGATGCCGTAAGGCGTTAAGCACCACATGCTTCCCTGGAAGATCACGGAAAGCGCGGATATGCCAAAACCTCTGATGCCGTAAGGCGTTAAGCACATCAAGATTCATCGCTTGTTTCCTCCTCCTCAGTTATGCCAAAACCTCTGATGCCGTAAGGCGTTAAGCACCTTGAAGAGCACGGTATCAACGCGGCGTGTGTGCTCATGCCAAAACCTCTGATGCCGTAAGGCGTTAAGCACCGCGTCCACCGGAATCTCCTCGTTGCCGTATCGGATGCCAAAACCTCTGATGCCGTAAGGCGTTAAGCACCTCAATCTCTGGCTTCGGGGGCTGCGGAAGATGTCATGCCAAAACCTCTGATGCCGTAAGGCGTTAAGCACCAATCTTCGTTGTAGTATTCGATCAACGTCACACCCATGCCAAAACCTCTGATGCCGTAAGGCGTTAAGCACCACGTCTACTACACGACGCGGCTGAGCCTTGCGAAATGCCAAAACCTCTGATGCCGTAAGGCGTTAAGCACCTCGGCGGATCCACGCGGCGAAGATCGACGAGCAGATGCCAAAACCTCTGATGCCGTAAGGCGTTAAGCACAGCCTGGGCAAGAAGCATCAAGCGTACCTGTTAGATATGCCAAAACCTCTGATGCCGTAAGGCGTTAAGCACTGACAAAAAAAACCAGTTGACAAACGCGAAACGCATGCCAAAACCTCTGATGCCGTAAGGCGTTAAGCACATATGGACTCATCAGTTAGGGCTTTACCCTAAGACAATGCCAAAACCTCTGATGCCGTAAGGCGTTAAGCACTGTATTACCATTATATGTTGGTTTATTAGATATTCATGCCAAAACCTCTGATGCCGTAAGGCGTTAAGCACAACGAAATTAAAATCAGCGGCGCACAACTGGAAACGATGCCAAAACCTCTGATGCCGTAAGGCGTTAAGCACACAAGTGGTCGGAAGACGCGTCGAACCCACTGGAGATGCCAAAACCTCTGATGCCGTAAGGCGTTAAGCACAAAATAGGTATCGCAGCGATAGTCGCTCTGATTCTCATGCCAAAACCTCTGATGCCGTAAGGCGTTAAGCACAGTGGAACGCACAGTTCACGGATCCCGGAGAATACCACATGCCAAAACCTCTGATGCCGTAAGGCGTTAAGCACCCCTATGAGCCTATTTGTGTTGGATGGTTTTATCATGCCAAAACCTCTGATGCCGTAAGGCGTTAAGCACGAGGTGACCGGATGCGCGAAAAGAGGTGTGAGAAGATATGCCAAAACCTCTGATGCCGTAAGGCGTTAAGCACGGTGATGAATACGGCTACTACTGCAAATTGTGCAAGATGCCAAAACCTCTGATGCCGTAAGGCGTTAAGCACGCAAAAGCCCGGTGCGGCTACACCGGGCGTTCAGAATGCCAAAACCTCTGATGCCGTAAGGCGTTAAGCACCGCTGTCTCGAACGGCTGTATCTCACACCCGCATTATGCCAAAACCTCTGATGCCGTAAGGCGTTAAGCACGGCTTGTGGTCGAAAATGCCGGACCTGATGTTGAGATGCCAAAACCTCTGATGCCGTAAGGCGTTAAGCACAGTATCGCAAGGAGGAGACCGCCGCTATGGCGTTCGCGTATGCCAAAACCTCTGATGCCGTAAGGCGTTAAGCACATGAGTTTTGGGAGTATTACCCGAAAAAACAAAATATGCCAAAACCTCTGATGCCGTAAGGCGTTAAGCACGTTCCGAAATCTGGGTGACGTTCAATCCCGGAGAAGATGCCAAAACCTCTGATGCCGTAAGGCGTTAAGCACTACTCCGCGAAGCGACATAGCACACACTGGATTCATGCCAAAACCTCTGATGCCGTAAGGCGTTAAGCACTACTTCGCAACGTCGTTTCCGTATGCGGCTTTAAGATGCCAAAACCTCTGATGCCGTAAGGCGTTAAGCACAAATGGGTGATGGTGGAGGCCGAAATGGGACTGTCGGATGCCAAAACCTCTGATGCCGTAAGGCGTTAAGCACTGCTATGTCGCCGTATTGATTGGCGGTCAGCGTTTATGCCAAAACCTCTGATGCCGTAAGGCGTTAAGCACACTTTCAAGCAGGCGAGAGCGATAGCAAGGCAGACATGCCAAAACCTCTGATGCCGTAAGGCGTTAAGCACTACTGCGCATGGTTGTACGCGGCGCGAATCTTATCCTTATGCCAAAACCTCTGATGCCGTAAGGCGTTAAGCACCTTTGCCGCGTGGACCTTGTCGGCAACCTTCGTACATGCCAAAACCTCTGATGCCGTAAGGCGTTAAGCACCTGCGCGTATGCTCGAAGCGATGCCGCGAATAATGATGCCAAAACCTCTGATGCCGTAAGGCGTTAAGCACGCGATCTCGTTGTACCTCCGCACCTTGTCCATCATGCCAAAACCTCTGATGCCGTAAGGCGTTAAGCACCAGGATGGGGCGGAGACCCGATAGAGTTTTGCAATATGCCAAAACCTCTGATGCCGTAAGGCGTTAAGCACCTCCATCCGACCGCAGTTCAGCACATCCATATCGATGCCAAAACCTCTGATGCCGTAAGGCGTTAAGCACTCTCATGGGTCAGCAAAAGAACTTTTGAAAACATATGCCAAAACCTCTGATGCCGTAAGGCGTTAAGCACTTGTGTCCTGCGATTCTGTCCGCTTCCGCGAGCATCATGCCAAAACCTCTGATGCCGTAAGGCGTTAAGCACAATTGAGAAGGGCTCATGCTCATGGCGCCACCACATGCCAAAACCTCTGATGCCGTAAGGCGTTAAGCACCATACCCCTCCATCCCGGCGGGAATCTGCCTTGTGGCATGCCAAAACCTCTGATGCCGTAAGGCGTTAAGCACCTTTTCCATCCGGTTCGAATCTCTCGTCTCTCTCATGCCAAAACCTCTGATGCCGTAAGGCGTTAAGCACCTGCTAGGAAAAACAAGTTTCTCGGTTGTCGCAAATGCCAAAACCTCTGATGCCGTAAGGCGTTAAGCACAAATCCAACTGCCCCGAGCAGCACAAAAAAGTCCCATGCCAAAACCTCTGATGCCGTAAGGCGTTAAGCACCGGGCAAGCGCGCACGCTTCATCAATAAAACCTCGATGCCAAAACCTCTGATGCCGTAAGGCGTTAAGCACGAGGTGGGGGCGTGATGTTCGCGCTCGGATTTTGCATGCCAAAACCTCTGATGCCGTAAGGCGTTAAGCACCGCCCCCACGTCATGCGCGTCGAGCCTATCGACTATGCCAAAACCTCTGATGCCGTAAGGCGTTAAGCACTTCCCTCGGAGATGTCGACCCCTCCTCGCGGCGCTGTATGCCAAAACCTCTGATGCCGTAAGGCGTTAAGCACCCATTACATCACCACCACCCTCGCACCCGGTAGAACATGCCAAAACCTCTGATGCCGTAAGGCGTTAAGCACATCTTCCCTCCGGAATCGGAGTTCCGGAACGTCTGATGCCAAAACCTCTGATGCCGTAAGGCGTTAAGCACGATCTACCAGCCGATGGCGATCTCTGCGGCGCTTATGCCAAAACCTCTGATGCCGTAAGGCGTTAAGCACGAAAGCGCCTACCGGATGATGGCAATATGAAATCCATGCCAAAACCTCTGATGCCGTAAGGCGTTAAGCACAGGCACCTCGGCGAAGGCGTGGTCGTGATATCCGATATGCCAAAACCTCTGATGCCGTAAGGCGTTAAGCACAGCTTTAAGGCGTTTTCGAGGCTGTCTTTGAGCGATGCCAAAACCTCTGATGCCGTAAGGCGTTAAGCACTCTTCGGTGATGGGATTGTCGCTCGCGTCCGTGCATGCCAAAACCTCTGATGCCGTAAGGCGTTAAGCACTGTAGTATTCGGGCAGCTCCTTGACGCTGAAGACGATATGCCAAAACCTCTGATGCCGTAAGGCGTTAAGCACCGTCGAAGAGCAGCGCGTCTATGGGTTCCGGCATTATGCCAAAACCTCTGATGCCGTAAGGCGTTAAGCACAGAAAGATTCTCGCCGAGTACAGGACCGTTAATTATGCCAAAACCTCTGATGCCGTAAGGCGTTAAGCACGCATTGAGCGCCATCGACTCTGACGAGGACCAGAATGCCAAAACCTCTGATGCCGTAAGGCGTTAAGCACAAATATCTCGAAAAAACAAGGTTTGCTAAATTAGATGCCAAAACCTCTGATGCCGTAAGGCGTTAAGCACTACCTGATGATGGCGTCCACCGCTTTATCCTACTCATGCCAAAACCTCTGATGCCGTAAGGCGTTAAGCACTTTTCATCGCCCCCTGTGCGCCGACAAGTACCCCAAATGCCAAAACCTCTGATGCCGTAAGGCGTTAAGCACAGGACTACTACCGGACAAGCAAAGAGCACTTAGGTATGCCAAAACCTCTGATGCCGTAAGGCGTTAAGCACTCGTATATCGCCTCCGGATTGTAAATGGCAAGCCGATGCCAAAACCTCTGATGCCGTAAGGCGTTAAGCACCTGGTCCCCCAGATTTGAGACAGTCCGCTTATTTTTATGCCAAAACCTCTGATGCCGTAAGGCGTTAAGCACGGCCGCCCCTGGGGAGACGGCCCCGCTGCGACACCATGCCAAAACCTCTGATGCCGCAAGGCGTTGAGCACGGCATGCCGAAGATCACCGCCGATTCCACGCCGATATGCCAAAACCTCTGATGCCGTAAGGCGTTAAGCACTGAACCGTAAATCCACGGGAACTCCGTCTTCTTCTGATGCCAAAACCTCTGATGCCGCAAGGCGTTGAGCACAACAAACTGATGGTGATCTCCTCTGATGCGATCCAATGCCACAACCTCTGATGCCGTAAGGCGTTAAGTACCTTGTTCCCGTTTCGGTTCGTATGGACATTCTACGCGAAGAGATGGCCAACCGAAGCATTACGAAAAACGTCACCCTCCCGGCATGGCTGAACAAGATGGCCATGGAGCACAAGATCAACTTCTCCAGTACGCTTCAGGAAGCCCTTCGCGAGCGCCTCGGGGTCTGAACGCGCATTGCCCCGGATCGGACCGCCGAAACACAAGGGTGTTCACAGCGTAGACGGTATCCTTGAGGCTCTTCGCGAAGACCGGCTTCATCGCCGGAGTGCGGCGGACCGAGAGCTGTCGATAATTTTGAGCATGTTGCGACTTTTTCGCCTGTTTTGGTGTACAATGATACGTATTCTATGAGCCTGTTGAACTATCGGTTGTAGATACTTTTTCAACGTCGCCGGCGGCATGATTGGATCAACCGTATGCTGCCCGCACGCTTCGCGCCCATGAACGACACTCGGTTGCGGCTGGAGTCGCCGGGAGGTGAGAATGCTCCGTAGAAGAGCGTCCGCAGGATCATGCGCTTCGAAATTCTCCGCATCGCTTCGGGAGGATCGGGCGCCGCTCATTAGCGGCTCGTTGAGAGTGTTTGATCAGCTACCGAGGGAGGTAGGCCGGATGAAAAAACGCTTCGGCTCGAAATTGGCGACGGTGGTGCTCGCAACAGTTGTTGTGTTTTTCGTGCAGGCGGGATTGGGGAACGCCGCGTTCGCGGCGCCGGACACGGAGCGCTACACGTACTTCGATAATCTGCCCCTGTTCGACCCGCTCACTCCGCTCCAGGGCAACGAGATGCGGATCACGTTCATGGGCTCGATGATCCCGCTGCCCGTGCGCCTGGCGCAGGCGGAGATGAGCGTTTTCGTCGAGGTGGGGTGGGTCGACGATCCCAGCGACGCATTCTACCGCGGCAAACCGGTGGATCAGTTCGTCTTCGACATGGGCGCGGGGACGTCGGCGAACTACGCGGCCGCGAAGGTCGGGTACCGCAGAATGGACAAGATATTCATCAACCATCTGCACGCCGACCATATGAACGACCTGATTCATACCTACTGTTTCGGCCCGGCGAGCGACCGGAAATCTCCTCTTTATGTCTGGGGCTCGAAGCCGTCGGGCGTGAAAAACCCGTCCTACTACAACGCATCCGCCGGAGGCTGCGACGTCGCAGGCTCCAAAGCCTCCGGGGGGGCGTACTACGACGACGGAGTCATCGCTTTTTGCAAACACATCCGGGAGGCTCTGCGATGGCATACGGAGAGCTTCAGCTTTCAGACGACCGCCTATTCCGGGTACGTGCGGCCTACCAAGGAGAGCTGGGGGCTGCCGCACGATCCGGTTCCCGTGGGCGACGACAGTCCGAACGACGCCTACGCGCTGGTGCCGATCGAGCTGGATTGGACCAAGGTCGGGGGCGTGGCCTACAACAACGCGTTGACGGGTGTGAAGATCACGCATTTCCCGGTGATCCACGCGCGGCAGGGGTCGATGGGGTACAAGCTGGAGTGGACGACGCCGACAGGCGCCGTGCTGAACATGATCTACACCAGCGACACGAAGCCCGAGACCAACAGCATCGAGCAGGCGAAGAACAACGGCCTCGGCGTGGACGTGTTCATCCATGAGATGGTCGTTCCTCCCGTGGTGTGGGCATACAAGAACATGGGGCTGAACGCGCCGCCCGCGCCCGGAGACCCGATCTACGCGGAGTTCCAGAGGACCGTCCAGGCAATGACGAGGGTTCAGAACAGCTCGCATACTTCTCAGGGAGCGTTCGGATACCTCCTCGGCCAGATCGAGCCCAGACCCCGGCTGACGGTGGGCACGCACTTCCCTGTGGCCGACGACACCGTCGCAAGCGCCTTGAACAGCGTGAAGGCGCACTGCCCGGAGGTGGAGATGGGCCGCGACATCGTCTGGTCCTTCGACCTGATGGTGCTCCGCGTCTTCCCCGACCGGATAGAGCAACGCCGCGCCGACGTGTCGAGGTTCAGCTTCACGCCGCCCTCCCGCGTTCCCGGCGGGCTGTTGCCCCCGAAGTACCGCGACGGCACGGGCACGGGCGATCCCTACGCCCAGATCGACATCACCACGCAAATTCCTCCGACCAACCCCGACGGTACGGAGAACTACCGGGAGGACGGCTATTGACGCGCAGCGGGCAATAAAACCGATGGAGTCGCGGGGGATCCGTTTGCGGGGGAACGCACCCCAACGACGGGCCCCCCGTTGCATTCACGACGGCACATGTTCACGCACCCGCTCCGATCTCTTTTTGGTGAATCCGTTTGCAAAGAACTATAACACGGTATAGTTCTTTATGATATACTAAATCACGATATTTATTTTACTCACCTCTTGAGCGTCGAAGGAGTGGTCTCGTGATGTTCGTCGGCAGAAAACGGGAGCTTGAAAAACTGGAGGCGCTCTACCGGAGCGACCGCTTCGAGTTCGTCGTGATCCACGGACGCCGCAGGGTGGGAAAGACCCGTCTGATCACGGAGTTCTGCAAGGGGAAGAAGACGGTCTTCTTTCCGGCTCTGGA
>Ga0334883_1006123_pt1 | contig 10158 bp, 16 predicted proteins | sample GraSluR1_MG_6_FD_207230 | JGI IMG/M metagenome (GOLD analysis project Ga0334883, IMG submission 207230) | Sludge microbial communities from methane-producing bioreactor in Wageningen University, Netherlands - Granular Sludge_09_05-R1 | ecosystem: Engineered > Bioreactor > Anaerobic >... | reverse complement strand
CGGCTGTTTCTGCGGATTTTCGTGTGGGCACTGTGTGGGAGTTCCGGGACAATTCTGATATTGGCTCTGCACCGGCTTATGCTTTTGGAAATGTGTATATAGCTAATACTGCGGGTGTTGTGAAAGCTCTGCATGGAGAGACGGGAGATGTTTTGTGGTCGTATGCGACTGGTGGCAAGGTGTTTTCGACTCCTGAGGTGGATCCGGTTTCTGGGATTTTGGTCGTCGGGTCTTCTGATAACTTTATTTATGGATTGGATGCTGCTTCGGGTGAGTTGCGTTGGCGCGTGGAGGCGGGAAAGAGTGTGTTGGGGTCGCCTGCGATTTATGAGGGTGTGGCGTTTATTGGTGCTTCTGATGGTGTGTTTAGGGCAATTGAGGTGGCATCGGGTGAGGTTGTTTGGAGTTTTGATGGTGTAAGTGGGTTTGTTGAATCGCGGCCTTGGGTAGATGCCGAGGGTGTTTACTTTGGTGATTGGGCTAATAATGTGTATGCGTTGGATGTGCGTTCTGGGGAGTTGTTGTGGAAGTGGAATAATAATAGGGGACGTGGTTTGTCGGCTGCAGCTGTATGGCCGGTAAAGGCTGATGGTAAGTTGTTTGTAGTGACTCCGGAGCGTCGTGTGCATGCGTTGGATGCTGCTAGTGGTCGTGAGTTGTGGGCGCATCGTGGTGGTCGTGAGGCTATTGGCTTGTCGGAAGATGGGTCTGCGGTGTATATCAAGACTATGCAGGATACTGTGATTGCTTTTTCTTCGGGCGATTACAGGCGTGCGGGTTTGGTTTCGAGAGTTTTGGGTGGATCTTCGGGCGGTTCGGGTGATTCGCGGCCGGGTGTTATGTTGGGTGGTGCTCGTGGTGCCGATGGTGGTGTTGTTGGTGTGCCTGAGATTTTGTGGGAGTCGCATACGGGATATGGCTATGAGATTGCTCCTTCTCCTATTACCTCTGCATATGGTTTGGTGTTTATTCCTACGGACAAGGGTAATATTTTTGCGCTGAATGCGGGTGATGGATCGGTGGCGTGGAGCTATAGGTTTGCGATTTCGTTGGTGAATTATGTGCGTCCGGTTGGTGATGGGCGTGTGTTGGTTTCGTCGATGGATGGCAAAGTGGCGCTGTTGCAGGTGCGGTAGATGAGTGATTTGGCCGATTGGCTGGCTGGCTTGGCTGGCTGGCTTGGTAGGCTGGTTAGTTGGCTGGCAGGCTTGGCTGGCTGGCTTGGATGGTTGGCTGGCATGGGTCGCCCCTTTTGGGGCGGCTTTTTTTTGCGGACGGCTGCAGGTCTCATCTTTTTTCACATGTGCTTGGTTGTGTGGTGTTTTGGTGTGAGGTGTTTGCACTTTTTGCTGGGCAGGACAGGCTGCAGGTCTCACCTTTTTTCACATGTGCTTGGTTGTGTGGTGTTTTGGTGTGAGGTGTTTGCACTTAAGAGTTATTTCCTGTGCATTTCGGGTTATTTCCCGTCAATTGCTGCCTGGCTCTCGGGGGCCGTCAGCTGGCTCGGTGCCGGGAATAACCCTCTGCCCAAGAATAACTCTGCATAGTTAACGACAGGAGGCAGGTCTCACCTTTTTTCACATGTTGCTGGTTGTGTGGCGTTTTGGTGTGAGGTGTTTGCACTTGCTGGTTGATTTGTGTGAAGTAAGTGCAGAGGTGCTTGGGTGAAGTGCTTGCTGGTTAAGTAGATGTGAAAAAAGATGAGAGGTGCTTCCCGCGAGAGGCGGTTCCCGCGTAGGGCCTGGGGTCAGTGCAGAGGTGCGAGTGTGAAGTGCTTGCAGGTTAAGGATATGTGAAAAAAGATGAGAGGTGGTTCTTGGCAGTGCGTGGGTGGGACCTGGAGAGTGTTGCTTCTATGAGTTATTTCCTGTGCATTTCGGGTTATTTCCCGTCAATTGCTGCCTGGCTCTCGGGGGCCGTCAGCTGGCTCGGTGCCGGGAATAACCCTCTACCCAAGAATCACTCTGCTTAGTAAACGACAGGAGACAGGTCTCACCTTTTTTCACATGTGCTTGGTTGTGTGGTGTTTTGGTGTGAGGTGTTTGCACTTGCTATTTGTTTTCAGTGGATTTAGTGCAGAGGTGCGTAGGTTAAGTGTTTGCAGATGAGGGAGATGTGAAAAAAGATGAGAGGTGGGAGCTGGGTGCTGCTTTTGGTAAGTGCAGAGGTGCGTGGGTGAAGTGCTTTCTGGTGAAGGAGATGTGAAAAAAGGTGAGAGGTGGTTCTTGGCAGTGCGTGGGTGGGACCTGGAGAGTGTTGCTTCTATGAGTTATTTCCTGTGCATTTCGGGTTATTTCCTGTCAATTGCTGCCTGGCTCTCGGGGGCCGTCAGCTGGCTCGGTGCCGGGAATAACCCTCTGCCCAAGAATAACTCTGCATAGTAAACGACAGGAGGCAGCTCTCATCTTTTTTTACATGTTGCTGGTTTTGTGGCGTTTTGGTGTGAGGTGTTTGCACTTGCTATTTGTTTTCAGTGGATTTAGTGCAGAGGTGCATAGGTTAAGTGTTTGCAGATGAAGAAGATGTGAAAAAAGATGAGAGGTGCTTCCCGCGAGAGGTGCAATCTGGGCGAGGCCTGGGTGCTGCCTGCGCTAAGTGCAGAGGTGCTTGGGTGAAGTGCTTTCTGGTGAAGGAGATGTGAAAAAAGGTGAGAGGTGCAATCTGGGTGGGGCCTAGCAAGCGAGAAAATGATGAGAGATGGAACCGGTTGTAAAAATAATTACTATATTTGCATTATAGTAATGCGCATTACGGTAATGACTATTGCGTTAATAACTTTTGGCTATGAAATTTTACAATAGGGTTTCCGAGATCAAGGTTTTAAAAAATGTTGAGATGGCCTCATTTGAATCTGCACAAATGACAATGTTGGTTGGACGCAGGCGAATTGGCAAGACAACACTCTTGAAACATGCATTCAATTCCTCAACTTTTTTATATTTTTTTGTGGCAAAGAAGAACGAAGTGTTACTTTGTGAGGAGTTTTCACAGGAAATAAGCGAAAAATTGGGCATTCCGGTAGGCAGTTATTCTAGCTTTGCTGAATTGTTCAAGGCTGTCATGAAGTTATCGCAACGTATTGGTTTTACTCTGGTTATAGATGAGTTTCAGGAGTTTCGCACTGTTAATTCCTCTGCATACAGCGACATGCAAAACATTTGGGATTCAACTAAAGAGAGCTCTAAAATAAATCTTGTTCTTTGTGGCTCAATTTATTCTATGATGAAGCGTATTTTTGAGAATTCCAAGGAACCTCTTTTTGGCAGGGCTACTTCACGTATGATGGTTAAAGCATTTGACATAAAGACTATTAAAGAAATATTGCGGGATTTTCATCCAAATTTCACCAAAGAAGATTTGTTGGCTTTTTATATGGTGACTGGTGGTGTTGCTAAATACATTGAGCAACTGGTTAATAAAAAAGCATTTACAAAGAAGAAAATTCTTGACACTATATTTTCTGAGGGTTCGTTCTTTTTGGACGAAGGCAGAGATGTGCTGATTGATGAGTTTGGGAAAGACTATGGTAATTATTTTTCAATTCTTTCTCTCATAGCATCTTCCAAAACAGAAAGAGGGCAGATGGAAGGTTTTTTAAATATGGATGTAGGTGGTTTCCTTGACAGGCTTGAAAAGGAGTATGATATCATCAAGCGGAATCGACCTTTCGGAGCAAAAGAGGGTAGTCGTTCTAATAGGTATAAGATTGATGATTGTTTTCTAAATTTCTGGTTCCGTTTTATTTACAAATACCGAAGTGCGGTAGAGATTGGCAATTTCCATTATGTTCGCGAAATCGTGGAAAGAGATTATGATACTTACAGTGGAATTGTTTTGGAAAAATTCTTCCGTAAAATGATGATGGAGTCAAATGAATATTCTGATATTCAGGGCTATTGGAACTCTAAGGGAGAAAATGAAATTGACATTGTAGCCATAAATGAATTGGAAAAGCGGCTGGTGTTTTGTGAAGTAAAACGCAATCCTAAGCGTATTCGTTTAGGGGAGTTGGAACATAAAGCTAAGGTTATTATTTCTAAGTATCCTGGTTATTCCTTGGATTTCAAAGGTCTTTCGTTAGAGGATATGTAGAGAGAGTGCAGGTCTCGGGTTGCAGGTTTGGGTCCTGGCTGCAGGTCTCGGGTTGCAGGTTTGGGTCCTGGCTGCAGGTCTCGGGTTGCAGGTTTGGGTCCTGGCTGCAGGTCTCGGGTTGCAGGTTTGGGTCCTGGCTGCAGGTCTCACCTTTTTTCACATGTGCTTGGTTGTGTGGTGGTTTGGTGTTAGATGTTTGCACTTTTTGCTGGGCAGGACAGGCAGCAGGTCTCACCTTTTTTCACATGTGCTTGGTTGTGTGGCGTTTTGGTGTGAGGTGTTTGCACTTACTGGTTAATTTGTGAGAGGTAAGTGCAGAGGTGCGTTAGTGAAGTGCTTGTGGGTGAGGGAGATGTGAAAAAAGGTGAGAGGTGGTAGCTGGGTGGTACCATGGTAAGTGCAGAGGTGCGTTAGTGAAGTGCTTGTGGGTGAGGGAGATGTGAAAAAAGGTGAGAGGTGCTTTCCGGCTAGGTGGGAGAGGTGGGGCCGGGTTAATTGTTGCCACAGCAATGTTTGTATTTTTTTCCGCTTCCGCATGGGCATGGGTCGTTTCTGCCTACTTTTGGATGGACAAAAGGAATGTTTCTTGGTGGAGAAACTTTAATATCTGGCGTAAAGGTTTTAAAACCTGATTGTTCTTTTTGGGATATTTCTGTGGGAGAGTTGCCTTTGAGTACCCACAAAGGGATTTTGTTATTGTATTCTGTTATCAGGGGAGCGATTGATTGGATTGTTTTGATGTTGGTATTATTTAGTTCGTTGAAAATATGTGCAAAGATATCGGGTAGCGGTTGGTCGTTCTGGGACATCAACCAGATGTCGTGCATCAAAAGTTGAGAATGTTCGTTGCTGGTTAAATCGTTAAAAATTTCAATCAATTTATCTGCAATGTCATTTGGGGTGTAGTAGAATATATCTGATGCTGCCTTAAAGATTTCGTCACGTGTGAATTCTTTGTATTCTGTGTCTTTGCGATTTTTGATTTCTTTGACGATTTTATCGGGATGATACATTCCGGGATGATGAATTCCTATACTATCTCCAAACATGGTTGTTCCTGTCCGCGATAGCATTTTAAATGTGGTGTTGGCGATTTCCAAGATTTTATATGTTCCAAACTTTTCATGGAGGTTTTCGGAAACCATTTTTGCGAGATCTTTTAATTTTAAAATTCCAAATAAAGTTAGTAATCCCAATATTGTATTTTCAATTTCGAAATTCCTTCTGAAGTCTGAATCTGCAAGAAAATCCTTTAGCTGAGGTGCTATCCTTCTTTTGATATTTTGGGGGAGTCTCAAGTTGTTTTTGGAATCTTCCACATTTTTAGAAATGTCAATGAATCCAAAAAAAATCAGTTCACTTATCTCTTCAAATTTCATAAATGTTTCCGGCTTTTTGTTATTATTATATATAACATCCAAACATTCAATTTCTTTATAGGAGAGTGCATTTTTGATGATTCCAGGATTTGTAAGCAGAGCACTTTCTATGAACTCTGCAATTACATGTTTACGTGAATTTACTTTGATGGGTAGTCCTAAAAACCGCCCGATTGAAATTATCTCTTCTTTGGTTTTGTGATTGGTTAATAACTCTTTGTAAGTAAGTTCCGTTGGATTCAAGATTTCCGTTTGATTCAAGATTGAGTTGACTGCTTCTGGATTGAAAATTTTTGAGGGAGATTTGGAAGCTTTGCCGATTGCCTTGGTTAAATTATTGTATGCAAAGGGTCCCCCACAATCTTCCGGGGGACAGATTCCTTCTCCATTCATGCAGAGTGGTTTGGTTGAGTTTCTCTTTTGGGTAACAATTTTTTCCAGGGTAAGTGTGTGCATCCATGAATCTCCGAAATCGTATTCATAATCAATTTGATCGCCTTTATTTACCAATAAATCAGAAATTTTGATATTTGAATAATCGATGTTATTTTGTGTATTATCAAAAAAATTGGTATTTGCACTATTGTAGTAGAACTTTCCTCCCTTGATAAATTGGTGGAGATGCGAGTTTGTCCATCCCATTACAGTTTGAACCAAATTATGGAAATCTGTCATACTGTAATCTGCAGGAACAAGGAGACGCCTCCATACAACTGGATGAACATGATGAAGTTCAATCTTAATTATAAAATCCATTGTTTGATTTTTCTTACGAAGATATAAATTCCATGGAGAAAATATGACGCAGGATGGCCGCAGGTCTGCCGCAGGTCTCATCTTTTTTTACATGTTGCTGGTTCTGTGGTGGTTTGGTTTGAGGTGTTTGCACTTGCTGGTTGATTTGTGTGAAGTAAGTGCAGAGGTGCTTGGGTGAAGTGCTTGCTGGTGAAGGAGATGTGAAAAAAGGTGAGAGGTGGTACCTGGCAGGTGAGAGGTGGGAGCTGGGTGCTGCTTGCGCTAGGTGCAGAGGTACGTGGGTGAAGTGCTTGCCGGTGAAGGAGATGTGAAAAAAGGTGAGAGGTGCTTCCCGCGAGAGGTGCAATCTGGGCGAGGCCTGGGTGGTTCTTGGCAGCAGCCTGGGTGGTTCCTGGGGTTGGTGCAGAGGTGCGTATGTGAAGTGCTTGCTGGTTAAGAAGATGTAAAAAAAGATGAGAGGTGGTTCCTGGGTGCCGAGTGGGGCCTGGGTGTGGTCTGGGTGTGGTCTGGGTGGAGCCTGGGTGTGGTCCGGGTGTGGCCCGGGTGGGCTACCAATTTTTTTGGAGGAAGTCGCTAATGTGGATGTGTTCAACTCCGTTGATTGAATCTTTCCAGAAGTTGTCCATGGTGACAACATATTTGGGGTACTGATCTTTAATAGTGAGCAGGTTGCCAAATTCGCGGTCGATTGTCTGCTGGTTTTCAATCTTGTAAGCTACCTGGATGTAAATTTTGAGCTCCTTTTTTTCTGCTACAAAATCAATCTCTGCATTATCTGTTTTTCCAATAAAGACTTTATATCCTCTTCTTTTCAACTCCAGGAAAACTATGTTTTCGAGTATACCTGCTATCATTCTGTCCCTCAATCCCATTGTGGCATATATGAGTGAGACGTCGCTTACATAAAATTTTTCCTGGGTTTTGAGGATTTCCTTTCCTTTGATATCGTAGCGAGATACCCTGTTGAGCACAAAGGCCCCTTCCAGCGCATACAAATAATTGTAAATTGTGTTGATATCTACTTTTCTTTGCTGATTTTTAAAAAAATCTGCAATGTTTTTGCCGGAAAACGTATTTCCAATATTGTCAATTGCGTATTTTATTACACGTTCCAATAATTCGATATCACGAATTTTATATCTCTGCACGGTGTCTCGGAGAATTACAGAAGAATAGATATCGTAAACAACTTTGTAAGCAGAGTCAATGGTGTAGTCAGAAGTGTGGATTACAGGGAAACCGCCCTTACGCAGATATTCTGTGAAGGTTTCTCTGCTTAGTGGTTCATCGGGGAAAAAATTCAATCGGAACGTGAGATACTCTTTGTAGGAGAGTGTGTAAACGGGTATTTCGATATATCTTCCAGCTATGTAAGTTGCAAGTTCAGAAGATAATAGGTGGGAATTTGATCCGGTGAGGTATATATCGGTATCAAAATCTAGCAAGATTGAATTGATTACTTTTTCCCAATTTTTAACTTCCTGTATTTCATCTAATAACAAGAAGTATTTTTGATTTGTGGTAATTCTTTCCTTTATATGTTCATACAGATTACTTGCCTCCAGCAGATGTGAAAATGCAAAACTTTCGAAATTGATGGATATTATTTGGTCTTCAGATATTCCACTTTCTGATAATTCTGTACTTATCATTTTCAAAACAGTGGATTTTCCAGATCGCCGGATACCTGTGATAATCTTTATGAGTGGTTTTCCTATAAACGGCCTGATTTTTTCTAGGTATGTAGGTCTGTAAATCATGATAATTTATGCTTATGACCACAAATATAGTCAAAAAAATAATTAGTTTGTGGTTATAACCCTATATAATGCAGATTTTGGTTGCTGGTCTCAGGGTAGGCTGGACAGGCCGCAGGTCTCATCTTTTTTCACATGTTGCTGGTTGTGTGGCGTTTTGGTGTGAGATGTTTGCACTTACTGGGTGGTTTGTGTGAGGTAAGTGCAGAGGTGCGTGGGTTAAGTACATGTTGGTGAATGAGATGTGAAATAAGATGAGAGGTGCTTCCTGGCAGCAGCCTGGGTGGTTCCTGGGTGGAGGAGGAGAGGTGGATTTGGATAATAATTTTAGGATTAGATAAATTTTTCTGATTATTTTTTTTTGAACTTGATGTTTGATGGTTATTTGTAATTTTATTTTACTGCTTTCAGTATTGATTTTGATTATTAATGTGTTTGATTAGTGAAGTTGGTTATGAAAAGATTTGAAGATCAGGATTTGTCGTCGTTGATTGCCAGGGTTGAGAGCTCTTTGTATAAGGATGACGATGATGGAAAGTTGAGTGTTGCAGAGAAAAAGCGGCGGGATAGTATGAAGCGTGAGCAGTCGGGGTTTTTCCATGTGTGGTTCCGGGGGTGCAACAGGTATACGGTTTTTTATGAGTCGGAGGATTTTGTGGGCTTTTTGGAGCGGTGCAATTCGGCTGCTATCAAGCATAAGACGGCAATCACTGCTTTTGTACTTATGGATAATCATGTTCATCTGCAGATATTTACAAATAATCTGAACGGGTTCATGTTGAGTCTGCTTATTAGTTTCAACATGTGGTACAACAAACGCAAAAGCATGAGCGGCCAGGTGTTTACGAGTCCTTTTTCGAGTAGTCAGTTGGTGACTCCTAATATGTTGTTGTTTAATTATTTGTACATATTGTCGAATCCTGTGAGGGCGGGGATTTGTGCTGATGCAAGGGAGTATCGGTGGAGTTCTTATCATTTTACAAAGAGGGGTTTTTACAATGCGCTTTCGGATCATATTGGGGTGCATTTTGCGGTGACGGATTTTTTGTTTTCTTCCAACAGGATGTTGAACAATACGATTTTAAGGTATCTGGCAGAGCCTTGGAAGTTTCTGTGTAAGGCAGAGGCAGAGGCAGAGGTTAGTGGGGCTGGTGATGGTGTATGCGGGACTGACGGGAATAGCAGGGCTGACGAGACTGGCAGGGCTGGAGTGACTGACGGGGCTGATGCGACTGGTGGTGGGTCTTGTGACTCTGCAAATAACTCTGCAATTGGTTCTGTGAGAGGCTCTGGTGGAGAGGATTTGCCGGAGGTGTGTTGTGGCAAAGTGCCTGAGCCTAAGCCGGTAGGTCTGGTGAGACCGACGGATAGTGAAGTGGCTCAGTGTCTGGCATTTTTGCTTGGAAGCCGTACTTTGGCCGATTTGGACAGGCGTGAATTGATCAATCTTTTGAAGGCGCTGAAAGCTCACACCAATGCTACTTATCGGCAGATTTCTGCATTGACACATGAAAGTTACGCTTTTGTGTGCAGGCTTTTCAATTCATAAGAGGGTATCAGGTCTGAGGGCCGCAGGTTTGAGGGCCGCAGGTTTGAGGGCCGCAGGTCTCATCTTTTTTCACATGTTATTGGTTGTGTGGTGGTTTGGTGTGAGGTGTTTGCACATGGTGCCGGGCCGCAGGTCTCATCTTTTTTCATATGTTACTGGTTGTGTGGTGGTTTGGTGAGAGGTGTTTGCACTTAAGAGTTATTTCCTGTGCATTTCGGGTTATTTTCCGTCAATTGCTGCCTGGCTCTCGGGGGCCGTCAGCTGGCTCGGTGCCGGGAATAACCCTCTGCCCAAGAATTACTCTGCATAAAACAGCAGGCCTCATCTTTTTTCATATATTGCTGGTTGTATGGTGTTTTGCTGTGAGATGTTTGCACATACTGGGTGGTTTGTGTGAGGTAAGTGCAGAGGTGCGTGGGTGAAGTGCTTGCTGGAGAAGGAGATGTGAAAAATGGTGAGAGGTGGTTCCTGCGTAAGTGCAGAGGTGAGCGGGTAAAGTGCTTGCTGATGAAGAAGATGTGAAAAAAGGTGAGAGGTGCTTCCCGCGTGGGGCCTGGGTGCTGTGTGGGGTAAGTGCTGAGGTGCGTGGGTGAAGTGCTTGCTGATGAAGAAGATGTGAAAAAAG
>Ga0334883_1006116_pt1 | contig 10164 bp, 12 predicted proteins | sample GraSluR1_MG_6_FD_207230 | JGI IMG/M metagenome (GOLD analysis project Ga0334883, IMG submission 207230) | Sludge microbial communities from methane-producing bioreactor in Wageningen University, Netherlands - Granular Sludge_09_05-R1 | ecosystem: Engineered > Bioreactor > Anaerobic >... | reverse complement strand
TCGCCGGGGGCCGCGCCTTCGGGAGGGTGGACGAGGCCTCCTTCCGGCGGCTGACCCTGGGGATCACCCTGGCGGCGGGGGTTCTGCTGCTTCTGACCGCGGCCCGGTGAAGAACGGTTCGCTTGAAAAGGTGGTAAGGGCCGAGGCCCGGTCCGGCGGCTCATGGAGGGGGCCGGGGGTTTGGGGGCGGCCGAGGGAGATGCTTCGAGAACCAAGAATTATTGGTGCCGCTATATCTATGCATGGCTTAAAAGCCGTGGCCCCATTGGAACCATTCAGGATGCGACGTTTATAGAGGCCGGTCCAGGAAGTTCAAAGAAACCCCGAAGAGAGAACGCTAGGACTCGTCGGAGCAGGGATGGAACTTGGACTAAGAAGGGGGAGGAACTCCATTTTGGTTATAAACTTAATTCTAATGTAGATATCGATTACGGCCTTTTAAGGAGCATCGAACCGACAACTCCTTAGTTCACCATGGTCGGGTTGATCTCTTAGAGGCGGGATTGAGAGATTACATCGAAAGATTCTTCGCCCATTAATGCAGCCCTCCATTACCAGGGAGGGTGTAAGAAATAATGAAAGCGATCTTGGTCCCTATGGTGCTGGTGGCCTTGGCGATCTTTGCGGTTGGCGTTGGTGGAAGCGACCTATCATCTGACGGATGCGACGGAGCCTCTGCCGGCCAGATCGAGCCCTTTCAGATCGAAGGCTGGGGGCATTTTAGGTCTGTAAGCTGCCTCGGCGAGGCTCTCTTCGGCGGCTATGAAGACGGCCTACTATACAACTCCTCAAAAGAGCCAGATCTTATGAAAAGCCGTCAGCTATCGAGGGTGATCTACAACAGCCTCGGTGAGATGGTCCTCGCCACCGGTGAACCCCTCCAGCTGGAGGAAGGGTACGAGCTGGCTGTCATCTCAACAGACCTCGACGGGGATAAGGTCTACGTCCAGCTATCGAGTAACGGCGAGGTCGTCGACTCCGCCATCGTCATGCCTCCGGAATCAAAGATGGTCGCCGCGACGTACATCTACGATCCCCATGGCTCAGGGGAATCCCAGCAGATCGCCGTACGATTCAAGAACGCCTTTAGAGGGGCCGACTTCGACCTCGTCACCGTCGACTCTATTTTTCAAAGGTCAGAAGGGAGGCCTCCAGAGAAGATCTATGAAGCGACCGAGAGGATTGTGATATCTTCAGGCGAGCCCCTCAGACTTATGGAGGGGTACAGTCTATGGATCGAAGCGGTTGACCTTGACGGGAATAAGGCCTTAGTCCTCCTCACCAGGGACGACGAGATCGTCGACTACGCCATCGTGATGCCGCCAGAAGCGAAATCCTCCGACGGGACCTACATCTACGCTCCTCATGGCTCAGGCGAATCGGAGCAGATCGCCGTCCACTTCAAGAACACATTCCGGGGAGCTGAAGCCGACCTTGCCACCGTCGACTCGATCGTCCAGCGCTCGGAAGGTAGGCCTTCGGAGAAGATCACCGAGACCACCGACGAGGTGGTGATATCCATAGGCCGACCCCTGAAACTGAAGGAGGGATATGCGCTATGGCTGAGGCAGATCGACCTCGATGGAAATAAGGCGTATCTTCTCCTCACCAAGGACGGGGAGATCGTCGACTCTGCCATCGTGATACCACCAGAAGCAAAGGCTGGGGACGAGACATACCTCTACGCCCCCGATGGCCCGGAGGGTGGGGGAGAGATCGCCGTCCGCTTCAAGAACGCCTTCCGGGGATCAGCAATCGACCTGGCCACCGTCGACCAGATCGTTCAGTGGTCGGAAGGTCGACCCTCGGAGAAGATCTTAGAGATATCGGAGGATACCCTGATGATCACCGGCCAGACCCTAGCTCTCGAGGAAGGGTACGAGTTCGAGATCGCGGCGATAGACCTTGACGGGGATAAGGTCTATCTCCGGCTCTCAAAAGACGGGGAGATCGTCGACTCTGCCATCGTCATCCCTCCGAGGTTCCCGATTGATGGCGATATCTACTCCTACTCCCCCGATGGCTCTGAAGGTGGGGTGGAGATCGCCGTCCAATTAAAGAACGCCTTCCGGGGAGCTTCCTTGGATCTGGCCACGGTCGAGATGATCGTTCCGCCTCCCGGAGATGGCCCTTCTGCGAAGAAAGGCGAGATATGGGGCTTTGCCGAGGTAACCACCCTCCAGCCCCTCAATCTCATGGAGGGGTACGGGCTTGAGGTCGCGGCGATAGACCTCGCCGGGGATAAGGTCTACGTCCAGCTCGCAAAGGACGGCGAGATCATCGACTCTGCCATCGTCGTCATCCCCCCTGGACCGAGGGTTGGAGACGAGACCTACGTCTACACTGATGGTGGGTCAGGGGGGGATGGGCAGATATCCGTCCGCTTCAAGAACGCCTTCCGAGGAGCAGAATTCGATGCTGCCACCGTCGATCTGGTCAGATATCGCCCCGAGGATCAGCCTTCTCAGAAGGTCTTCGAGATAAATGATGATGCTGTGATAACCACCGACCACCCCCTCGATCTCATGGAAGGATACAACCTCTCGATCGGGGCCGTGGATCTGGACGGCAAAAAGGTCTACCTCCAGCTTTCAAAGGACGGCGAGATCGTCGGCTCCGGGATCGTCGTACCTCCAGAGCCGAAGGTCGGTGATGAGGCCTATCTTTACGCCGCTGATATCGGAGGGGCCGAGGATATCGTTGTCATTGCGGTCAATTTCAAGAACGCCTTCCGGGGATCCGATCCCGATATGGTCACCATCGACCGGATATGGCAAATATCGAAGAGGGCCGTCGAGATCGGCTGATATAGCCTCTTTAATCCTTTTGGGAGCGGGAGGGGCTTGGGCCTGGGGATATCGCTCCATCCTGTCCCTCCGGCATCCTGCCGCCCGCCCCACCCGTCCTTTCAGTCGATCGCCCAGACCTGATCGGCGCGAGATCTAGGGCATCCTATAGATCCGTTCTGGACCGAAGGTGCCGTCGAGGAGGCCCATCCCCCCCAAGGCGATGCCATCTTGAAATAGGCCCCTGGGCAGAACAGAAAAAACTTATCCATCGCCTTTCCAGGAACCCAGGCTTGAGGTCCTTTGACGCAACCTATTAGTACATCATCTCTTTAACCTTTGAATCGAGGACCGATTCCTCAGGAAGTGAACCATGAAGCACCTCTTCGGCCCCGTCCCCTCCCGGCGGCTCGGCCTCTCCCTGGGGGTCGACCTTCTGCCGTTCAAGACCTGCACCCTCGACTGCGTCTACTGCCAGCTGGGACCGACTACCTGCCTCACCCTCGCCCGGGAGGAGCGCGTCTCCACCGCCGAGGTCCTGGAGGAGATCCGGTCCCTATCCGAGGAGAAGCCGGATCGGGTTGGGCATGGAGATGGGGGGGCGGGCGCGGCGGGGGCGGTGGAGTTCGACTACCTCACCCTCGCTGGCTCCGGGGAGCCCCTCCTCCACCGGGGCCTCGACGAGATCATCCGGGGAGCGAAGGAGGCGGTCGATAAACCCGTCGCCCTGCTGACGAACGGGACCCTCTTCTTCCGCGAGGAGGTCCGCCGGGAGGTGCTGGAGGCGGACCTGATCATCCCCTCCCTGGACGCCGCGACGGCCCCGACCTTCAAGAGGATAAACCGCCCCCACCCGGACCTATCGATCGACGATCTCCTCGAGGGGCTCGTCCGCCTCCGGGAGGAGTTCTCTGGCGAGATATGGCTGGAGGTGATGCTCGTCAAGGGGATCAACGACGGCGAGGCGCCCCTCATCGCCGAGGCGGCTGAGAGGATCGGCGCCGAGAGGGTCCAGCTCAATACGGTGGTGAGGCCTCCGGCGGAGCCGGTCCAGCCCCTCTCCCCCGAGGAGATGGAGGAGATGCTGGAGCTCTTCTCCGGCGCCGAGGTGATCGCCGACTGGGGGAGAGACCTCTCGAAGACGACCGAGGTTCTGATCCGCGACCTCCTCACCCGGAGGCCCTGCACCCTCGAGGAGCTCTCGTCCCTCTCGGGGCTCCACCGAAACGAGATATTGAAGTACCTGGGGGTGCTGGAAGCGGAGGATGAGATCAGACGGCTACGGCACGAAGGCCGCCTCTACTTCCGGGCTAGGGAGGGGCGAGGGGAGATCTGATCCGCCGCCGGGGCCATCGCCATCAGGTCCGACCCCGATCACGGCTTCGAGGGATACGAAGGTCCAGCTCAACCCGATCCGGTCGCTTCGACCCCTGATACGATGATAGCGCCTCCGATTTGAAGAATAAGAGGATGCCGAAACTATGCCGATGAACCTCAAGATAAATTCATGATGGTGTTACTATGGAAGAATGCGACAGCAAATGCGAAGCCTGCGCCACCAGAGGAACCTGCACAGACCCGAGGAAGGAGATGGATGTAGAGCTCCGGGCCGTCTCTGCGAGGATGGGGAGGGTGAAGCACAAGATCATGATCGCGAGCGGCAAGGGCGGGGTCGGGAAGAGCACCGTCGCCGTCAACCTCGCCCGGGTCCTCCAGGCCCGGGGGTTCCGGGTCGGGGTCCTCGACGCCGACATCACCGGCCCCAGCACGGCGAAGCTCCTGGGCGTCGAGAGGGAGAAGCTCCTCGCCGGGCCCGGGGGGATCGAGCCCGTCGACTCGAAGGGCCTGAAGGTGATCTCGATGGCCTTCGCCCTCTCGGACCCAAGCTCCGCCGTCGTCTGGCGGGGGCCGATGAAGATGGCGGCGATAAAGCAGTTCCTCGCCGATGTCTCCTGGGGCGACCTCGACTTCCTCATCATCGACCTCCCCCCCGGGACGAGCGACGAGCCCCTCAGCGTCGTCCAGCTCCTGCCGGACCTCACCGGCGCCGTCATCGTCACCACCCCCCAGGAGGTCGCCCTCCTCGACTCCAGGAAGGCGGTGAACATGGTCAAGGCGATGGGGGTCCCCCTCCTCGGAATCGTCGAGAACATGAGCGGCCTCCGCTGTCCTCACTGTGGAGAGGTGATCGATATCTTCAAGACCGGCGGCGGAGAGAGGGCAGCAGAGGAGCTCTCCGTCCCCTTCCTGGGGGCGATACCCCTGGACCCGGAGATCACCCCCCTGGGGGATGAGGGGTTGGCCTTCGTCGACCGGGATACCGCCGCAAAGGAGAGCTTTGAGAGGGTCGTTGACGGGATCCTCGGCCAGATCCGCGAGGAGAAGAGGGCGGTCTGATCAAAACCGGCGATCTCACCGAAGAGGCATAAAGGGAGGAGAACGGCCTTTGGGCCATGGCCGGGATTGAGGCGGTAGGGCTCAAAACCGGCCTTATACGGCGGGCCTGTAAATGGTCGTCAGGGGGATGGCCAGGGCCCCTTCAAGGCCACAGCCCGAAGGAGAAGTTCAGAGCCATAACCGCGGCCCCCACCCCCGTGCTGATGGCGATCACCGTCTTGGGGTTGAGCTTGATCGCCGTATCGTCCGCGTCGAAATACCTCATGAGACCGGCAGAGGACATCAGTCCGCTGCCCTCAGACTTCTTCTTAGCCATGAGGTCCTCCTATTCCACCGACCCCTTCAAGTACATTTCGGCTCTCATGCCCATCCATCCCTCTCTCCGAAGGGGTAGAAGTCGGAGGCATTGACCCCAACGGGCCTCGCCTGGGCAAGGCAAGGGCTGCCGTCGCAGGGGTGATCAGACCAGTAGTTTCCGCCCTTCAGGGCTCCCCAGTCCCAGAGGTTCTCCCCGTCGTCCTCCGCCTGGACGGAGTTTTCGATCAGGTTGTTCCTGTAGACAATGCAGCCCTCCGACCCGCTGATGGAGATGCCGACGCCGTTTCCAATGACGGAGTTTTCGGCGATCTCCGCGTCGTTGGATCCGTCGAGCCTGATCCCAGCCTGCTGGTTAGCCTCGGCGGTATTGGATAGGACCCGGTTCTTCTCCGATCTTCGGAGGAGGAGACCGTCCCAGCCGTTCCTGGAGAGGTTGTTCTCCTTGATGACGTTCCCCCCCGACTCCACCAGCATGATCCCGCCGACCCTGCTCTCAGAGACCTGGTTGCCCCTGAACTCGTTGCCGTCGGATCTCCGGATCAGCATCCCATAGGCTTTGGAGACGACGTTCTCCACTATCCTGCACCCCTTCGATGAGTGGGTGAATAGGGCGTCGTTGGTGACGATGCACCCCTCTACAGTACAGTTATCGCAGGAGGCGAGGGTGATGTGGCCTAACTTCCGATCCGCCACCACCTCGTCGGATCGGCCGTAGAGGTAGAGGATAGGATCGCCGTCGATGGTGTTCGATTCAGGGATCGCGTTATCGAAGCTCTCAGCCCCCGATCCATCGACGGAGAGGCCGAGCTGGACCCCAACGAGGCGATTTTCGTCGAAGCTGTTCGCCGTAGATTCGGTGATCACGATCCCCGAGTTGGCCCTTTCGACGTGATTAGTGGTGAGGACGTTGGCCGTAGACCCCAACGAGATCATAATTGCGAGGTCGAGGTCTGAGAGGCGGTTTTCTGCCACCACGTTCTCCGAAGAGGTGGCGACGACGATTCCGTTCGTAGAGTTCGAGATGGTGTTCTTCTCGATCAGGTTCTTCGCGGCGGAGTTGAGGGCGAAGGCGGTGGTGACGTTATCGAAGTGCCCCTCCCGGAACGCGTTGGCGGAGGAGCCGCCCTCGACGAGGACCCCATACCTGCAGCTATTGACCTTCGCTCCTGCTAACTCATTCTCCGAGCTCCCCAGGACGAGGTGGAACCCCCGGGAGCAGCCCTCGGCCTCGGACCCCGAGATGGAGTTCTTCGAGGAGGAGTTGAGGAGGATCCCCGCGCCGGGATACTCCGTCGACCCCGTGCAACCCGTGGCGAGGTTCCCCTTGATTATGTTGTTGTTGGAGGAGAGGAGGACGATCCCGCAGTACCCCCCCACCTCTCGGTTGTTCTCGAGGAGGTTCTCGGAGGTGCCTTTCAGATAGATTCCGTGGACGTTATCCACGAGGACGTTCTTTACGATCTCGTTTCCCCGGGAATTGACGTAGATCCCCGGCCCCGCGAAGTCGGATATGGTGAGCCCCTCAATCCTGCAGCCGTCGGCGAGGACCTCGATCCCGATGTCGTTTCCATCGCCGACGAGGTTGACGGCCCCTTCCTCCCCCCGGGGGGGCATCAATATGATCCTGTTGTTCAAGGTGATGTGCTCCCGGTAAGTTCCGGCCTTCACATATATCGTATCGCCATCCTTGGCTACGGCGATGGCCTCGCCAATGGTGCGGTACTGGGCAAAGCCGTCGTCGTCGACGATGTACATCCTGGCTTCGGCCCCAAGGAGGAGGCCGGAAGAGAGGGCTATCAAGATCGCTAAGGTCAATCTCAGCATACGTCCACCAGAGGCGAGATCCCTCCAATCCATAATACGTCTTTCCATCAATTCTGTCGCCGAGCCCCTCCGTCGTCCAAAAATCTTATCTACGCTCCAGCCAATAGGGTCGACGTTGGTGATCGGGTTGACAAAAGCGCCATCTCACAAGCACTGCATCGTCTGCGGCAAGACCATCGATGATGCGGAGACCTTCTGCGACGAGGTCTGCGAGTCGAAGTACAGATCCGCCCAGCGACGGCAGACCCTCTTCTTCCTCGTCTTCATAGGCCTTTTGATCCTGATGCTCATCGTCCCCGTCATCCTCAAGGCGCCCCAAGGTTGAGAGGTTATGAGATCGAGGGCGGCATTTCTTCTGGTGGTCATCCTCTTCACCTCCCCGGCCTTAGCCGACCGGGGGAGGGAGTACATCCAGGTCCGGGAGGTGACCATGTCCCTCGAAGATGGCGACGCAGTATTCGATGTCAGGTTCGGCCTCGACCCCTTCGCCAGGCTCTACGTCCTCGCCCTGGGAACCAAGCACATCGAGCCGGAGCTCTTGGACCTCTTCTCAGGCTTCGGCAACCTCTCGGTGAGGAAGACCGAGCCCCACCGGGCGGTCCTGGTATCCCGGGGGGCGGGGGAGCTCAAGAGCGGCTACTACCTCTACGACGCAAGACGCCTCGGGAGCGAGGTTCCAAAGCTCGTCGTCGTCTACCCGGAGAAGCTCTCCCGGACCTTCTACGACGTCTCCGCCACCCCCTCCGTCTTCTCCCAGGCGTGAGGGCCGGGGTCGGTCCTGTCCGTTCAGATCGACCCCTTTGCAATAAAGGAGAGAAAATCTGATAATGGAAGACTACGGAACCTGATACGATATGAACCTGGAGCCCGTCACCTTCACCCCGATAGGCGTCGTCCACTGCGACTTCGGCGAGCCGGAGGACCCCAAGACGATGAGAAACTCCCTCTCCACCCTCGAGATCGACGAGAGGTATCTGGAAGCCCTCCAGGGCATCGAGAGGTACAGGCACATCTTCGTCATTCTACATCCACCGCGCCCTCGGCTACGACCTCCTCGTCCATCCCATGGGCGACGAGTCGATCCCCAAGAGGGGGCTCTTCGCCACCAGATCCCCCAGGAGGCCAAACCCCATCGGCCTCACGGTGGTGGAGGTCCTGAACGTCGAGGGGAGGAAGATCACCGTCACCGGCCTCGACGCCCTCGATGGGAGCCCCATCCTCGACATCAAGCCCTACGAGGAGCACTTCGACTCGCCCGGGGGGGTCGAGGCCGAGAGGGACCCGGGTTATACGCCGAAGGACGGCTGAGCCCCTAGTCAACCCCCAAATCTTGGAAAAATCTTAATATCCAGGCCGCGCAAATAAAGTCCAGAGGTGAAAATTTGATATCCAAAACCCTTCTGGCATTGGCTCTGCTGGCGACGGTCGTCGCGGGCTCGGCCTTGGGAGATGAAGCCCCAGAAACCTCCTATACCGTGAAGATATCGACCGATGGAGCCCTGGGGGCGTTACTCGTGGACGGAGATGGGATGGCCCTATACAGCTTCGCCAACGATCTTCCTGGCGGCAACGTCAGCGCCTGCATCGACGACTGCGCTGAGCGGTGGCCTCCCTTCTTCGTCCCGGAGATTGAGGTTCCCCCGGAGCTGAACGTGACCGACTTCAACGGGATCCCCCGAGAAGATGGCTCCTTCCAGACCACCTACAAGGGAATGCCCCTCTACCGGTACTTCGAGGACAAGGTCCCCGGCGACGTCCTGGGGCACGGCCTCGGAGGAGTCTGGTCCGTCGTCGCCCCCTGAAGCCTCCTCGGGATGAGGGGGCCTTGCGGGACCATTTTTTCATCCCCTCCACTCGGAACCTTTAAACGTTGAGCGGGAGGATAAGGGGTCGGTGATAAAATTGAAGATCCCAGCCGTGCTGGCCCTGGCGGTGGCGTCTTTTGCCATCGTCGCCACGGGGGCCGCAGCCCCTGCCAACACCATCAGCCTCGCCTCACCGGAAGGCCTAGAGGAGTACCTGGTGGACCAGGATGGATACGCCCTATACTACTTCTCTCTGGACGTCCCAGGGAGCGGAACTAGCAGCTGCGGCGAAACCTGCATCCACGACTGGCCGCCCTTTTATACGGGTCAGGTGGTGATACCCCCGAACCTGAGCTACTTCGACTTCGGCACCATTTATCGGGAGGATGGCCTGGCCCAGACGACCTACAGGGGATGGCCTCTATACACCTTCGTCAATGACTACAAAGCTGGCGACATCAAAGGGGAGGGTCGCGACGGCAGGTTCCTGGCGGGTCCCGGCCGGATGCCGCCCTGAGGGACCGCCCCTCCCTCTCTTCTATCGCCGGAACCGATTTGCTGGACCTCTCTCTCCTCGATCTCTCGACGACCATACGGCGAATCTTCGCCGATGATGAGGGAGAAGGTCTTTATGCCAGCCTTGATCCGGTACTGGGAGATCGACCTCCTCCGGGGGTTCGCGGTATTGATGATGGTGGGCTTTCACGCCCTCTACGACCTCGCCTTCTTTTCGGGGCCCCGGGTCGTCGACCTCCGATCCGGGGGGATGCCCCTGATCGCCGAGGCGACGGCCTCGATCTTCCTCCTCCTAGTCGGCGTCTCCCTCGCGATCAGTACCGCCAGGGTCGGGGGCGGTTTGAGGCTCCTCCGCCGGGGGATCGGGATCTTCTCCTGGGGGATAGGCGTGACCCTCTCCACCCTCCTCCTCCTGGGGGAGGGGTTCGTCGTCTTCGGCGTCCTCCACCTCATCGGGATCACCATAATCCTCTCCATCCCCCTCGCCGACAGGCCCCGTCTCGCCCTCCCCCTGGGGG
>Ga0334883_1006107_pt1 | contig 10175 bp, 8 predicted proteins | sample GraSluR1_MG_6_FD_207230 | JGI IMG/M metagenome (GOLD analysis project Ga0334883, IMG submission 207230) | Sludge microbial communities from methane-producing bioreactor in Wageningen University, Netherlands - Granular Sludge_09_05-R1 | ecosystem: Engineered > Bioreactor > Anaerobic > Unclassified... | reverse complement strand
ATTCCAATCTCTAAGAAACTTATCTCATATCTCTTGGCAATTTCAAGACATATCACTTTAAGTGTCTCCTCCACCTCATGGTCAAAAATAACCTTTCTGTATTTTGCTGGACAGATAAAATGGTATAGGAGTACAGATACATTATGCGATTTATGAATATATTTACTCAAATCATTTTACACCTATTGTTTTTATACCATTTTATCATACTTTACTAGTTACAACGCAGCAGAGCTGCGGGGAATTTAACCCCGAGAGATTAAAAATTACTCATTTTATAACAACAAGCTTTATGTCTACTACAAGCCTTAACCCCAGGGGTACATTCTAAAAAACTTTCCCTAACTCCACTTATATCTTTGTTTGCAGCCCATTTTATTATTTTTTTAAAATAATCTAATTTATTTTTTTCTCCCTTTAAAACAAATGTAGTACTACCTTCAGCACCATTTATTCCACCTCTACCAATAGCAATAGGATTATTTCCTGTTAAGGTATGAACTGCTTCTATTTCAGTAAAAATTTCCCCTATGATTGGTACTACTCCCACAGAGGAACCCATAGACCAACTTGATAAATTATGCCCAGTATTGTTTATAACATCCCTAATTGAACCAGGAATTAATTTTTCTAATCCAGCAGTAATTATAATTTTTCCACCTTCTGTGTATATAGGAGCGAGTAGATTTCTTCTTGTGCCCAAGCCATAACCACCAGACATTAACAAGGCATTTCCATCTTTGTCAAAACCATTTGCCCCTGTGATAATATAATCACCATGTCCAAACTCCTTTAATATATTATCAATATTAGAATTTTGCTCAATATTATTGCAATGTCCTTTATGGATCATTAAAGTATGTGGCTTTTCAACAATTTTTTTATAAGCGGTTACAGTACCTCTTTTACTTATTCTTCCAGATATTCTTAAAGGCTTACCTGTTAAAAGTTCCGATATTGCCGAAACAGTAGTACCCCCAAACAATAAAACCCTTCCTTCTGAAATAGCTTCTTTAATTTCTTTTTTTTCAGATAGGGCTTTTGCTATTATCCATTTACCAGTATTGACTGTCAATGTAAATTGTATTTGATCAATCATTAAGTTTATCCTCCAAAAAATTGCATGGTTTATATTTATTACTAAATTGTATCTAACTCTAAATATAAATAATAGTGAATAGTGAGAAATATTATTTTCTCTTCGCAAATTAAATAGCGCTTATTAAATTAGATAGAAGAATCTAATTGATTTTTATATACTATCGTTATGCGGTATGGTAAATAATAAATATTATCTTTTTATATTGTTTAAGTGTATATACTTTATTATCTAGATGTTTTTCTTTAAATAATAATGATTTTTAGTTTATAATTATAACAGAATTCTTTTTAAATTACAATGTATAGTCTTTTCTAATTTAAAAATGAGCCTGAAACAAGAGTCATGCTGCTAGTATTTTATCAAATAATTTATCTCTTGCAAGCTGAACTTTCTCTGCCATCTCATTATCGGTATATCTTCTTTCTATTATATCCAACATCTCCAGGGTAATACCCTCTTTGAGATATTTCTGAGCATCTGGGATACTTTTTAGCTTCTCATAGGGTGTCTGATAATCCTGGTAGTAGTATTTCTTTTTAATCTTTCCTTTACTGTCTATCACTTCACTAGGGAAAGCACAGGGACGGTGAAAGTTCAGATACTCGTTAAAACATGCAAAGTAAAAATCATTAATTCCAGAAGCATGTTCTTTTTTGATATGGCTATAGCCTAACCATTTTCGTACTACCCAGCCGTTTTTGGTCTCTATGAGGACATTATCATTGCTATGTCTGGGTCTGCTTTTGGTCAGTTTGATCAAGAGCCTATTTAACATTTCTACTACCTTTTGATTGATGTATTCCGAACCATTATCACAATGAAAATTAAGTATCCGGAAAGGATAACTGGCTATCATCTTCTCCAGTAAGGGAAGCAGGTATTCTTCGGTAATTTTTTCTACTGCTGCGATTACCTCCCATTGGGTTAGCTCATCTACGGTATTAATATGATAGACTCCTTTTTGTCTTTCCTGGTCTCCCTGGTGTATGGTATCTACCCTGAGATAGCCTGGCTTTCCTTGCACTTTGGGTTTACATCTTACACCGATTGTTTTTCCTTTTCCTCTATTGGTTTTCTGGTAACTGGCAACACTACGCAGGTAGGAAACCTTCTTCTTCAGGTTATAGATATGAGAAACCGAGATATGGGAGATATTAAGATATTCTTCTTTTGCGTATTCACCCGCCATACGCTCCAGGGTTTTCTTTAAGGAAGCCCCATTGGGAGCATCGTGTAACTGGGCTGTTTGGACAATAGTTGAATATCCTGGGGAGTGTATTTCTTCTGGAATTTGTGTCGGTCATATTCTTTTATTTTTAGCTCGCCGGTAGTACAGTATTGGCTGATGTGTCTGGTTAGCTGGGACTTGGAATAGCCGGTTATCTTCATGAGATATCTCCTGATTAATCCTTTTTCTTTTTTGGAAATAATAACATAAGTGAATTTTCTTAAGGTCTCTTCGATCCAACGATAAGCCTCCTTTTTGGATTTCTTATTAAATTCTATTTCTTTTGTTTGGGCTAAAAAGCTTTTTATCTGAGCCATACTATTTAATTTAGAGTCATTCATCATAATCACCATCATCATATAGCTATTATGACTCTTGTCCCTGTCTGGTCAAATTTGTTGACCTTTAGGAACTCATTTCAGGCTCATCTTGCGTTGGAGAAGACTTTTTAACAATAGCACTGATAAGTTCACTGGCATGCTGGCTACCCCCGTCCAAGCGCAAGAATAAATCAGCTGAAATGTTTTGCTGTTTTACAGCCATGCTCAATGTACTAATAACTAATTCGTTGGTTAACCCTATCCCGCAGTTCATAGTTGATAATTTTACGGGAGTAAAGATCCATGATAGTCGCCAGATAAAACCAGCCTTCTTGGCTCAAGATATAGGTGAAACCAGTCGGGTGCAAAGTCACGATTTAAGAGATTTTCAGCCACCGGTTTACTATGGATAGAATCGTGGTAGTTTTTTTGTCACTCCATAAATATTTAATTCATGTATTCCTCCGCTTTTTGTCGATAGCATTGCTTTCCGGTAATAACTGCCGGTAAATATCGGTATTGACTACCTCTTGGGGTTCTTGTCATAGATTCTTAGCACTCCTGTTTTATCTGCATATCTTTTTTCTTTCATTAGCTAACAGGTCCTTTTAACTAAAAATAATAACCGGACCGGGAAACTGAAAGTATCTGGCACATCTTCACTACACTAAATTCCTTGGTGTGTCCCAAGGATAAAACGATAGTAATCTTACTGTTGTATCGTGAAGATGGTCAGTGCTTTTTTTAAAATGCCACGGTCAATCTGGGTGCCGGTAAGTTCTTTCTGTAATTTTTTAATCTTTTTATCCTGTGGAGATAGATTTTTCTTCCCATAGATAGAGAAAGCCAGGTCTCCCCGTTTTTTGTTTTGTACTAGGTGCACCGGCGTCTTAAGTTACTAATAGAAAGACCAAATCTTGTGCTAATTTTTCTGCTATTTTTTTGTTACTAAAGATTGTTCCACTACATGTATCTTGAATTTCTGGGCAGATTGTCTTTTATAATTTTCTATAATATCTCTACAAATTATTGAATACCCATTCCATATAGTTTAAAATATAGCTCTCATGTGATTATCTGACAAAGTGAGAGAGTTTCTATTCGCCTTTGATGAAGTAAATATGTAATACATAAACGTTCCCAAGAAATAATCAAGAAAATCCTATGTCGTACTATTTTTTTAACTGGATCAATGGTAATGACTATTAGCCGACCTCCCTTTAATATATGAGACCTCCTCTGTTTGTGTTTCAAGCGGACTTTTATCAGTTGGTCTATTTCTATAAAGAGAATATTAAAACCGAAAAAGTGATTAGGACTTTAAAAGAAACCCTTAAATGACCTTAAAATATAGTATAATCTTTTTGATTTTCAAAGAGCATTGTAAAAATAGACCGATAACTACAATCAAGACTACCATTATTAATCTTCAGGTTATCGAGCCCCTTGTAAATACTTTAAATACAATAACTATTAAGAATGTGTTAACAATGAAGATCAATTACTAACCTAAATATATCTTAATAGTAGGGAATATTAGTTTAATTACATTTATATTTTTAGTATTTCCCTACTTGAATTAAATTAATTAACTCCTTAATATTAGTTAATTGTTCTAAATTAAGACATTTAAAAATAATTTTATCAGCAAATTCTTTTTTTATTATATTTTTCGTTAATAAATAGAATTTATCTTTAATTTCTATTTCTGACAAGGGATTTTCAAAGCTGCCTTTTGCAGCTTCAACTGATTTTTTTAGTACTCTACCATCTTTCATCTTAATAATTACTTTTGAAGGTTCTTTGTTTGGCCAAACTCTATCTATTTCTGGATCTATATAACATCTAATTTTTTGAGCTAGACCTAAAATTTCTTTATTAGATATCATTTCTTCAGTAAAAACATCAATTAACGCATTGCCTTGGCAAATTAGAGCCGCTACTGAATATATAAGGCTAAACTGTGCATCAACTGTGGTTTTTGGAAAAGTTCTAATTTCTTTTGGCTCTGCATATACATTGATTAATTTTTTACTAGTAAAGATTTCTACACAATCAATATCTTCTGAATTAATGTTATTTTCTTTTAAAATCATTTTTGCTGCTGTAAGAGGTGAATGCAAAACACCCGAACAAGCAAAAGGTTTGTATTGAATATAGCGTATTTCATAATCTTTACCTAAATCATTTGTAACATTAAATAAATCATAATTACCTTTGCCAGCATATTCATTATAAAAACCATATTTTCCTTCAAATACTGTATAAGGGCCTGTATGACCGTTTTTGGCTAGCATAGCTGCTAATATTCCATTTTTACTTGAATTCCCTGCATGTAATCTTTTTGTCCATGCACCATTGGATTTATATTCAAGTGAACCAGATGTTAAACTGCCTGCAATACCTAATGCAATAGCAATTTTATCAGAATCAATTCCTAACAATTTGCCGCTTAATGCAGCAGCTCCAAAAGTACCACAAATACCAGTTCCATGAAACCCCCTTTCCAAATTAAAAAATCCAGGTTTTACTGCATTATTAATTCTGCTTGTTATTTCATACCCGATAACAATTGCTAATATTAAAGTTTCTCCATCAATATCGCCATACTCCCCTACTGCTAAAGCAGGCGGAATACTTACAACACCAGGATGACTAAGATTACGTTTATGACTCATGTGGTCATCTAATTCTAAAGAATGACACATTGTTGCATTACAAAATGCAGCATTCATTACTGGAACCTTATCTCCATAAACTAGGATTGTACTTTCATGGCTTCCTTTCATATTTTTTATTACATTTAAAACACTTAATACATTTTTCTCTTGCCAAGCTCTAATAATAACTCCTAAATTGTCTAAAAGGCTTAGTTTAGCTTTTAATTTAACATCATCAGGCAAATCGCTATATTGTAAATTTGTAATAAAATTAGATAATTCTTGAGAAATTGTTTTACTCATAATACTCCTTCTTTCTTTTATTATTTTTTCCAATTTCGAGCACCGTTAATAGTCTAGTTTAAAAAAATGGTTATGCATGATGTCTTTCCTGAAAAATGTAGCTGATAAAACCAATTTTAAATAGGAAAGAAAAAGCACACATAACCAGTTACAACTTAAGTGTACTTACAGCGTTATCTTATTAAAGAGATAACAAAATCAATAGATTTCAATTATAGAACAACAGATTTATAGCAATTAGGTTTAGTATACTTAGCTATTTAGCCATTTCAGACTATATTAAAAGGTGTCCTAGATTATTTGTTGAATCTAATTCAGATAGATTTTCTATTATTTTTAGCAATTTAGCTAATTTATTGTTTCCAATTATAGGTGTTACTAGTTTAATAAACTTTTCTTCTATTTCATTTTTTAATAATGGATCAGCGGGAGAACCTTTTGGGTCAGGAATACTTTTATTAAAACTTGTGCCATCTTTGAGTTGGATATTTAAAGTATAAGCACGTTTGTGTGTTTTCCTAAAAATATCATCTAGTTCTTGATTGAAAAATATTTCAACCTTGCGACATAATTTTTTAATTTTACAATCCTGTAATTTCTTTTCTGTTAATTGTTCTAAAGTTAATTCTCCATCAACAGCTGCTGCAGAAAGCACATAGGGCATGCTAAACTGTGCATCATAAAAACTAGTAGGATTTTGATCAGTAAAGTAAGTTCCTTCTCTATAAATTTCAACAGTAATCTTTTTGATATCATCATCCATAATATTTTTTGCATTACGAAGCGATAATAAGGATTGTATAGGTCCATGCATATGTCGACAAGTTGGATAAGGTTTTATGTATGCATCAACAAGGTTATATTGCTTTCCAAGATTGCTTAATATCTCATTTTGATTATATCTATTTGAATAAAGATTAAGAAAACCAGACTTACCTTCAAGAATAGTAGATGGTGCAAGATAACCTTCTTTTGCTAGTAATGCTGATAAAAGTCCATTTGATGCAGCCTTACCAGCGTGGATTCTTTTCATCATAGCTGAAGCTGCACCAGTCCCTTCTCTTAATCCGGCTACTTGGGTACCTGCTAATCCAAGAGCATTTGTTATTTGATCTGAATTTAAACCAATAATTTTTCCAGCAGCAGCAGCCGCACCAAATGTAGCGCAAGTTCCGGTTGGGTGAAAACCAATTCTCCTATGTTCTGGGAAAATAGCTTTGTGAATTCTGATAGCAACTTCATACCCACATGCTATTCCCTCAAGTAATTTCTTTCCACTAGCGTCGATTAATTGTGCCGCTGCTAAGGAAGAAGGAATGATAGGTGCACCTGGGTGAATTCCATTATAACCATCATCAAATTCAAGACCATGACCATTTGTACCGTTAATAAAAGCTGCTATTAAAGCTGGTGCGGTTGATTTCATACCAATTACAGTAACTGGACCAAGGTTACTATTCATACCAGTCCCAAATACACTTTTATAAGCCATTTTAGAAGCCGGATATGCAGACCCACCCAAAATTACACCAATGGTATCCAAAGTATGCAATTTTAGTTTATCTTGAACTTTATCAGGTAAATCATTAAAATCAATTTCATAGATAAAATCAGACAATATTTGAGAAATAGTTTTAGTGTTCAATTTAATCTTCCTTTCAGCTATTTACTTTTTATTTTTAACATATTAGTTTTGTATATATTTCTATATTCCATATTTGACTAAAACCCTTATACTATATTTTGTATTAGTATTTTCTATTAATCAACAGTTTTAAATTTATTATAATACTTAATAGCTCCCCCCTCTTTAAGGATATCACATAAAAAAGAAGGCATTCTATTTGTGTGTATTTGTTCTTTAGTAATTTTATTTATAATAATTCCATTAATAAAGTCTAATTCTATAAAATCGCCTGTAACTAATCTATTATAATCTCTTTTTTCTTTAAAAATTAATACTGGCAACCCTCTATTAATTGCATTACGAAAAAATACCCTACCGAAACTTTTAGCAATTACACCCTTAATACCCAATATTTGTAGCCCTAATACAGCCTGTTCACGTGATGATCCCATACCAAAATTTTCTCCTCCAACAATATAATCACCATATGAAACTTTTTTTGCAAATTCTGGCATTAATGGTTTCATCATGTACTGTGAATATTCTTCAGGTTCTAATCTAATATATTTTGCAGGGGCAATTACATCAGTATCGATGCACTCGCCAAACTTCCATACTTTTCCATTCATGTTTAATACTCCTTAATTCTTTGTGGGTTTGTAATTTGCCCACTTAATGCTGACATAGCAGCAACAGCGGGTGAGCCCAAATAAATCTTAGCTTTATTACTACCCATTCTTCCAATATAGTTTCTAGGAGAAGTCGAGAAACAGATTTGTTCATCTGATAAAACACCCTCTAACCCAACACAAGCACTACATCCCGGCGTGCTAATTATTGCACCAGTTTCTGATAAAATTTTTATTATTCCTTCTTGTAGTGCATCTATATATATTTTTCTAGAAGATGGAGTTACAATAAAACGTGTTTGGGGATTTATTTTTTTACCCTGTAATATATTTGCTGCCAACCTTAGATCTTCTAAATGACTATTTAAACAAGAACCTATAAAAACCTGATCCAATTTGATGCCTTCTACTTTTTTTATATCAACAATATTAGTAGGACTTGCTGGTCTAGCAATAAGTGGGCTATCTACTGAATCTAAATTAATAGTAATTTTATCAAAAAATTCAGCATCTTCATCGCTTTTAAAAAAATAACAACTATGTTGAAAAGTACTATTAAAACTTTTTACATGTTCTTCAATGACACTATCTGGCTCAATAAAACAATTTTTTGCTCCTAATTCAGTGCTTAAATTGGCTAATGTCATACGATCACTTATATTTAGATATTTTAGTGCAGGACCAGTGATTTCAATGGTTTTATATTGTGCGTATATCGCACTTTTACTTTCAATTCTTCTAAAAATTTCCATACCAAGATCACGAGCAGTAATATACTTATGTAATGGGCCTCCCTCGAGGTTAATTTGAATAGTTTGGGGAACCTTAAACCACATTTTACCATTGGAAAAGATCAGTGCTGTTTCAGTAGGTCCTAAAGCAGCAGCAAATGCACCAAAAGCACCTGAAGTATTTGTATGTGAGTCATTCCCTGCCATAATTATACCAGGAACAGCCCATCCTCTTTCGCGAAAAATCTGATGTTTAATCCCATCTGTAATTAGTTCTACATTTTGTTTATTTGCAAAATCTTGGATTGCTTTACAAGCCTTTGCTTGTGCTTCTGTTCTTGGAGGAATAAAATGGTCAATAATTAACTTTACTTTTTCTTTATTCCAAATATTTGACCCTATTTGGTCAAAGGTTTCTTTAAAAATTAAAAAATGATTAGCAGTCATCCAAGTTAAATCTACTTTACATTCTATAATATTATCATATCTTACTTTATTTAAGTTTGCAGCTCTGGCTAAAATTTTCTCAGTTGCAGTAGATGGCATAAATACCTCCATATATTTATAATTTGAGTTATTTACGGAATACGAAAAGCATCTTATTTATCAACAGCTCCCAAATACATATATTTATATACTACTATATATTTTCTATCTCTTTTCTCTCCTCTTTAGAAAGAATGAAAAGTAAAAAAATTCTTTTTTGTTTTGTGAGACTAAGATATTTTTGTCTTTATATAATTTTAGTTTCTATTTTCCTTTTTGACTCATTTCTTTTTAGACGTACAATTGAACATAGTATTATTGTATATTTTGCTATTTTATAAAAAGTGAAATAAAAAATGCATTAAAAAACTTTTACACATGCGAGAAAATTCAAGAACCGCTCAAAAAAGTACTAATTATTTTCTCTTATACTTGACTTTCTTGCCTAAAAATATCTAATCAGGCGATTTTTGCCAGATCATTAATCATTAAATCAATACATTTATCCACTTTAAGTAATATGGTAATTGGTTTGAATTCACTACCAGACATTTTTTTCTTACTGGATACAGGTCCAATAGTATTGGTAAAGATTTTTTTCTTTAGGGATTTATATCATTTTTGATTCCAAATATCAGTGATTCGCTGGTTGGTAAATTTATTCATCTTTAGGTAGTGAAAATTGCCCCTATCATTATCTATACTACTATAAATATAATTTCGAAGCCTGGATAGTTGTTATAGCGTACTTTTCAATTCTAAAAAGAAAACGCAAATTTTTAGTGATACCGCAATCATGTACATTACTATAATATTATAATACTATATGAGAATTAGAATTATTCATCATAGAAATTCCTTTATAAGTAAGTGAATGTCAGATATTCTAATATCTTTCAATTCCGGTTACACTTTTTAAAAGAATTATTAAATATTTACCAAATGCAGTTTCTGGATTATTTGTGTAAAAATTATATAAACGGCCTGTTGCCTCACATAAAAATGTACTTAAAAGCTGATACGCTGCCTCAAGTAGAAATGTACTCGAAACTACTTTGAGCTTTCCTACTCATCTGTTCCTCTTTATTC
>Ga0334883_1006093_pt1 | contig 10198 bp, 11 predicted proteins | sample GraSluR1_MG_6_FD_207230 | JGI IMG/M metagenome (GOLD analysis project Ga0334883, IMG submission 207230) | Sludge microbial communities from methane-producing bioreactor in Wageningen University, Netherlands - Granular Sludge_09_05-R1 | ecosystem: Engineered > Bioreactor > Anaerobic >... | reverse complement strand
TCACCAAATCAGCGCAATTTCCATTTCACTTTTGGTTACCCAATGCCATGGCAGCGCCTACGCCAGCCAGTGCTTACCTGCATTCCTCCACAATGGTAAAAGCGGGTCTGTATTTAATGGCCCGTATACATCCTGTCTTGGGCGATACCAATTTATGGTACAACATCGTCGTATTGACAGGCGGCATTACATTAATCGCTAGTGCCTATCTGGCGGTCCGCCAGGTAGTATTAAAGAAACTGCTTGCATATACTACCATCAGTGCGCTTGGACTTATAACTGTCTGCCTTGGAATCGGGACGCCCTACGCGTTAAAAGCTGCCATGACTTTTTTGCTGGTACACGCGTTGTACAAGGCATCAATGTTCATGGTAGCTGGTTCTATAAGCCACAGCACGCATGTTTATGACACCGAAAAGCTTGGCGGCCTGGGCCGTATCATGCCTTTGACTGCTGTCACTGCTGCTTTGGCCGCATTATCGATGGCCGGTCTGCCGCCATTTCTCGGTTTTATTGGAAAAGAAACGCTCTATGAAGCAGGCCTGGCAGCACCTGGATATAGTGTCTGGATTACCACTGCGATGGTGCTTGCAGCCGCAGTGAATCTGTTTGTCGCCTTCGCAGTCGCCTGGCGTCCATTTTGGTCGCCCTTTCAAAGCACCCCACATAAAGCACATGAAGGCAGTTTTGGATTGTGGCTGGGTCCCATGGTCCTTGGTTTACTGGGATTATTTTTGGGTCTGTTTCCAGCCATTGCAGGTAAGTATCTTGTCACTTCTGCAACAGCAGCTACAGCCGGTTACGTTGTGTCAGTACAATTAATTCACTGGCATGGCTTTAATACTGCTTTGATGCTGAGTATTTTCACTTTTGGATTAGGCTTTATTTTGTTCTTGTTTCGACAACACCTGCGCAGTGTCTTATCTCTACCTGGAAAAGCTGATTGGTTGGGGCCGGAAGCCACATACCACCGCCTGGTTGATGGCATGTTATGGCTAGCTAAAAAACAAACCTGTATTCTACAAAATGGTTACCTGAGATATTATTTATTTTGTGTTATCTTGTTTTTAGTGATGTTGCCCATATATACACTTCTTTCTGGAGGTGGTATTCCGATTCCAAACGAAATTCCCGAAGTAAAGCTGTATGAATTGGGAATCGCATTGATGATTATTTGCGCTGCGATTGGTGCTACGCGTACCCGCTCGCGTCTGACTGCGGTTGTTTGTCTGGGAGCTGTCGGGTATGGCGTTTCCCTGGTCTACATTTTTTATGGTGCACCAGATTTGGCGATGACCCAGTTTGTAATCGAGACGCTTACCGTTCTGATATTTGTGTTGGTGTTGTACCGGCTACCGCGGTTCACCCATTTCACCTCAGAATTCGTCAAATTCAGGGATATGGTTTTGGCCGGATTTGCTGGCGCGTTTATTACGATATTGATTATTGCAGCACTGCGCATTGAAATTGCACCTACCATTTCAGATTATTTTGCAGAAAACAGTGCTTCAAAAGCCTATGGCAGAAACATCGTCAATGTCATTCTGGTTGACTTCCGATCGCTCGACACCCTTGGAGAAATTCTCGTACTTTCAATCGCGGCTATTGGTGCGTTCGGGCTGCTTCGTTTAACCAAAGTAGAAAAGAAGAACACATGAATTCATTATTTCTACAAACTGGAGCCCGGGCCATAAAGCCATTGATGCTCCTCTTTTCTGTATACCTGTTGTTAAGTGGCCATAATCATCCTGGTGGAGGATTTGCTGGTGGTTTGGTTGCTGCGGCTGGTTTTTGCCTTCATGCGTTGGCAGTAGATGTAGCATCAGCACGCAAGGCACTTGGTTTGTCCCCACAGACATTGATAGGAATCGGATTATTTTTTGCACTGATAAGTGGTGTCATTGCATTGTTTTTCGGATTACCACTGATGACTGGTTTGTGGTACACACTGCAACTTCCAGTATTTGATGAAGTTAAATTGGGTACGCCGTTGCTGTTTGACGTTGGTGTCTATCTGGTGGTTATCGGCATTACGCTTTTAATTATCATGAACCTTATGGAGGAATGACGTGGACATTGTCTTGGCCTTCGTCATTGGTATTTTATTTGCCTGTGCTTTATATCTGATGATGCGTCGCAGCATGATCAAGGTAGTTATTGGGCTTGCTTTGTTGAGTCAAGCTGCCAATTTATTGATATTCACCGCTGCGGGACTTCATCGGGGTGACCCGCCCCTCATTCCAGAAGGTGCTTTGGTTCCGATTGCCCCCCATGCCGATCCACTTCCCCAGGCATTGGTATTAACCGCCATAGTAATAGGATTCGGAGTATTGGCATTTACTCTGGTACTTTTCCAAAGGGTATATATGATTATCGGTACCGATGATCTGGACCAAATGCGCAGCACCGATACCGAATCGACCGATTTGAAGACCTTACCGCAGCAGGAAGTACATGAACATTAATTCTGCAAATATTTTACTGGTTTTACCTATTATAGTACCGCTGACAACAGCCTCCTTGGGTTTGTTGTTATATCAGTACAACCGGGTGCAATTTATCATTACCTTGCTTGGTATGTTCACACACTTTTTAAGTGCCATCATGCTTTTTGCACATGTCACGCAAAACGGTATTATTACTGTTACCATGGGTAATTGGCCCGCACCTTTTGGTATCAGCCTGGTTGCTGACCAGTTCAGTGCGATTATGGTTCTTATGGTGGGAATTATGGGGCTTCTGGTGTTTATTTTTGCACTCGCAGATATAACCAAAACACAAATTCAATATGGTTTTCATCCACTGTACCAGGTTCTGCTCATGGGAGTGTGTGGCGCTTTTCTGACGGGTGATCTGTTCAACCTGTATGTCTGGTTTGAAGTTATTCTTATTACTGCATTTGTTCTACTGGTGCTGGAGGGTAAGCGCCAGCAAATAGAAGGTGCAGTAAAATATGTGACATTGAATCTGGTGGCTTCTTTTGTTTTCCTGTCTGCCATCGGGATTCTATATGGAAAAGTGGGCACATTGAATCTTGCGGACCTGGCCCTGAAATTGGAACATTTTGACGAACCTCACTTAATCTCCACCCTGTCCCTCATGTTTATAGTTGCCTTTGGAATAAAAGCGGGAATATTCCCACTTTTCTTTTGGCTCCCGGCTTCTTATCACACCCCGCGTATCACCATTACCACCATTTTTTCTGCCCTGTTAACCAAAGTGGGTGTGTATGCCTTGATTCGTATGTTTACTTTGGTGTTCACCCAAGACCCTGCATTTAACCAGCAAATTTTTATACTACTGGCATCACTGACAATGATCACCGGTGTTTTAGGGGCTGTTGCGCAATATGATGTCCGAAGACTTCTTTCATTTCATATCATCAGTCAAATTGGGTATTTAATAATGGGCTTGGCAATCGCAACTTCACTGTCACTGGCTGCTAGTATCTTTTTTATGGTACACGTCATTTTCGCTAAATCAGCGTTATTTTTAATCAGCGGCATCATCAACCGCCTCAAACATACCTACAACCTCAAAGCAATGGGTGATTTGTATGTTACCTGCCCAGCTTTGTCGATCATGTTCATTGTAGCAGCATTATCCCTTGCAGGCCTGCCACCGTTTCCCGGTTTTTTCGCAAAATTTGCCCTGATACGAGCAGGTTTGGAAGCACAGCATAGTGTTGTTGTTATATCCGCCCTGTGTGTGAGTATCTTGACATTGTATTCCATGATAAAAATCTGGGCAGAAGCATTCTGGAAAACTACACCTGAAAATTGTGAAACGGTTACGCCATTGAAGACACTGTCAATCAAGTCAAGCTTTCTCTTGCATATGCCTTTGATAAGTCTGGTGTTGTTAATGGTAGCAATGACTGTCTGGGCCAATCCCCTGTTTGAACTTTCAAGAACAGCAGCAGAACAACTTATCAATCCACAGCTCTACATTGAAGCAGTAAAATTGAGTACACCATGAAACCATTATTAATAAATATATGCCTCGCCCTTGTATGGGCTGCCATGATTGGCAAAATGACCTTTGGCAATTTGTTTGTAGGATTTGCACTAGGTTATGTCATTCTTCTGTTTCAGCAGGAAATGATCGGTGAGTCCAGTTATTACAAAAAAGTAAATCAGTTTATATCTTTTCTGGTGTATTTTTTGAAAGAAATGATTGTTGCAAGTATACGCGTAGCACACGACACCATTACCTGGAAATCATATGCGCGCCCCGGCATCATTGGTTTACCACTGGATGCGAAAACAGATTTTGAAATCACGCTATTGTCCATTACGATTTCGTTGACGCCAGGAACCCTAAGCCTGGATATCTCTGATGATAGAAAAACGCTTTATGTCCATGCCATGTTTGTCGATGATGCTGACGCATTGAGGAATGAAATTAAACTTGGGCTGGAACGCAGGCTATTGGAATTGATTCGATGATTACTGCAACAACATTTTTAAATATTTCTATCAACGCAGCCATGATCATTCTGCCTTTAGCCATCCTCCTCGTAATGATCAGGTTACTTATAGGCCCAAGTTTACCCGACAGGGTGATAGCTCTGGATATGCTTGCTACGATTGCTGTCGGCATGATTATGGTAGATGCCATTTCTACCGATCAAATCTATTTTTTGCGTGCCGGTATCGTGTTGGCATTGGTTGCATTTCTAGGCACCGTATCATTTGCATATTACATGCTGAAAGGCCCGAATGATGATTGAAGTCATAACTGGATTATGTTTGTGGATTGGAAGTCTATTAGTGCTGATTGCGGCGGTAGGCATTATTCGCTTCCCAGACCTTTTTACGCGGATGCATGCCGCTACCAAGGTAGGAACTGTTGGAATTATTTTCATGGTATTGGCGGTTGCCATATATTTTGGAGAAATAGGCGTTACCGTTCGCGCTTTTCTCGTGATTGTGTTCTTTTTTATGACCGCGCCTATTGCAGCACAAATCATTGGACGCTCAGCCTATATGATTGGTGTGCCTTTCTGGGAGAAGACAGTTTGTGATGAATGGGCTGTTGAAAAAAAACGCGGTGATACATCAGCCTCCCTGCATGAACAAGGGAAATTGTAGGGATTCTATAATATTGAAGATTCTTTTCAACTGGTGCATACTATTGGTAAGGGAACCTCAGATAGTGGCAGTTTATTAAAGGGAGAGCCAGTCATGAAAAGTTTCAAAAACATCCTCGTCTACGTTGACACATTCGCAACCTATCCACAAACCGCATTCCATAAAGCAATCCAGATTGCAAAAGGAAATCACGGCGCAATTACGCTGATCGATGTTGTTGAAGAAGTGCCCTGGTTTATGAATGCCATAACCCACAAAGCACAAGACATTCTTGATTCTACAGAAGGAATTCGCCGTGACAAACTGGAAGAGATGGCAGAAGAGGCCCGCAATTTTGATTTGCCGGTAAAGACATTACTTGTCCACGGAAAGCCATTCGTTGAAATAATACGTGAGGCGTTGCGTGATAACCATGATCTGGTAATGAAAACTTCAAGCCAACCCATAGATGAGGGCAGCTTGGGAGGTTTATATGGGCAAACCGCAATTCGACTAATTCGCAAATGTCCTTGTCCGGTTTGGCTGGTTGCTGCCAATGCACCTGAAGCTTATAAAAATGTTGTGGTGTCGATTGATCCGGCCCCGGCGAATGAATCACAAAACAAACTCAGCAAAAAGCTCATGGATACTGCAATCTCAATAACCTGCCCTGACACCGGAGTACTAACAACACTTCATGCTTGGTCCTTATATGCTGAAACTCTATTTTCATCTCGGATGACACCACAAGAATTGCGAGCACACATCGAAACTGTTGAAGAGCAAGTCTTGCAGATGATGGAAGCTTTCATGATACCTTTCAAAGACTTCCTGCCAGAAGGTAAAGTTGAATTAATTCGTGGAGAACCAGGATTTGCGATTCCGGACTACACGCAAAAGTTTGGTACTGATTTGTTGGTCATGGGAACGTCCGGAAGGTCTGGTATACCACAATTTTTCAGCGGGCACATTGCTGAAATGGTTGCAAACGAAATTAATTGCTCTCTGCTTGTGATTAAACCTGATGAGTTTGTCAGTCCGATTCATTTGTAACAGAGAAATGCAAACACACCGAGTGAATTCTGACTTCGTGTAGTTTACTAAAATGTCCATAAATAATCCATCACAGACAGAGATTACTACTGCCCGGGGTACGATCACGGAGTCGTACCCCCGCAGAAAAAATTAATCAAAGCATGGAGTTCTACCGTGTATGAATGAGGAAGTAAAACCGCCCTATATAGATGTGGAGTCAGAAGCAAAATTGCAGAGAGAACCAGCAGACCCAATGCTCCGCATTTTGCGAAAAATTATTCGGTTGTCTGTGCGTACACTGGCCATCCTCATGACTACCATCATATTGTGGGGTGTACTGGATGTTATTTATGTGCTCTACGAACGCATCATGGCTCCCCCCTATCTTCTCTTGGAAATCACGGATATCCTTGCAACATTTGGCGCCTTTATGGCAGTGTTAATCGCAATTGAGATTTATGTAAATATTACGATTTACTTACGGGAAGATATTATTCATGTAAAGATTGTTATGGCCACTGCCCTGATGGCTGTAGCCCGTAAAGTAATTGTCATGGATATTGACGAATTAGATTCTGTGAAGGTATTTGGGCTGGCTACGGTAATTTTGGCTATGAGTATCGGGTACTGGATTGTTTCATTCCAAGACCCCAAGTCGCGTAAAGAGTTACATGAAGGCCAGGACAATATGCATTAACACCGATGACCATAATGTGGCACTTACAGGGAAAGAATCGAACTTGAATTCACATTTTCTCATGACCCGCCGTCAATTTTTACATGGTTCCGTACTGGTTGCCGGGGCTGCGATACTACCACAAACACACAGGGCCTATGCTGCATCCAATGCGCGTCCCAATCTCGTAGTTATTGTGACAGATCAGCAACACTGGGAAGCTATAGGCTTCGTTGACTCCTATTTTGATACGCCAAACCTGGACGGGCTTGCCCGGGAAAGTGTTGTGTTTAAGCATGCCTTCTGCACCACACCGCAGTGCTCACCCAGCCGTGCTTCAATTTATACTGGGCTCTATCCCCATCGCACCGGAGTACTGGGTAATATACATTCCGTTGATCACACCGGTGAATTGATACCTGCTTTGCCCGAAGGTACAGAAACGTTGGGCAGCCGTCTGCAAGACGCAGGGTACCATACGGCTTATTATGGAAAGTGGCATCTGGGCAATGGCGAATACTTTAATACGCACTTTGATTCAGCTCACCTTGACATCCATCCTGACTCCGACGTGACAACTGCCTCGCTCGCATACCTCGATTCCCGAACTGCTGATGGTGCTGTAGAAAAGCCTTTCGCGCTCTTTGTAAATTATCTCAACCCACATGACATCTATGAGTTTGGATTCTTCGATCAACCTGGAGAATTGCCGGTTACTGATACGCCTGTCTCAGTACCCCACCCCGCGTCCTGGGCTGATACTTTCGAGAACAAGCCTGTTCCACAACAGCAATTCATGCTGGAGGATCAAGGTGAATATTTTGTGGGCAAACCGGATACTTACTGGGAACATTACCGGCGGGTGTACCGTGATAAGTGCAAGCAGGTGGATACAGAAATCGGCAAGGTACTGGAGCATCTCGATAGCCTGGGTCTTCGTGACAATACCATAGTGGTATTTTGCTCCGATCATGGTGACATGGACACCCATAACCGCCTGGTATACAAGGGGCCGTTCATGTATGAGCATTGTATTCGGGTGCCATTAATGGTGCGGATTCCTGAAGCACTCGGTGGTCGGCATCAGGTATCAGATGACTTTGTTTTATTAACTGACTTGGCCCCAACGCTCATGGAATTTGCGGGTGTTCCCTGGCCCAATCGGGATGGTCAATCGTTATGTTCTTTTTTGATGCAGCAAGGACCCTTGCCATCACGCTCACATGTGACAATACAGTATTTTAATAAGCAACGCTGGGTTAATCCGATTCGTACTTTGCGAACAAAACAATTCAAACTCAATGTTTACCAAGGGCACATGGATGAGTTATACGATGTACGTAACGATCCCAATGAACTTGTCAACCTGATTAACGATCCTGGCTACGCAGCAAGTATCTCGATGTTGCGTGAATTGCTGGACAATGAAATGCGACAGATGGATGATACCTCATTTGGTGAATACTGGCCTACGGATCGTCATGGGAACCGTCTTTGAGTAGTTCACATACTCGAAAAATTCATTCCGTTTTGAAGTGGCTTCATTATATCATGCGAGAAAAAGATAATCCTGGCACTCGGTATAACCGTGTTGTGAAAACCAGTCCCGTATAACCAGCCTGGCATTTGGTGCTCCAACAGTTACCAGGGTAAGACACTGCCCGGGAGCGGGTAATTCAACCGGTGATATAACTGGTATCCCATGAATCCTTTTCCCGATTTTTCGCGGATTAATATCGACTACCCCAACGGGTATTTCAGGTTCTTGCCATTCCTTTAACCATTTCTTTCCTACTTCACCAGCACCCCATTGAAAAAATGTACGGTTATTTTTGAGATAGGTTTGAAAAAGGTAATGGCGTTTGATACGGCGAAATTGTTCCTGACTATAGCGACTATCACGCATGGAAAGTCTATCTGGTGTGTTGCGCCACTCCAGCAGCACCTCCCCAACATTTGCCATACGCCAACCCTTTTTCCAGAAACGCATAATCAAATCATAGTCTTCAGGCCAACCTTGGTCCTGATAACCACCAACCGCCTCGAATGCTGTCCGCCTCATAGCAAATGCCGGATGAGCTATCGGGCACTCGATAAATAGTTCCTGAGCTATTGATTCATGCGACGATAACGAATTGAGCCAAGACGCATATCTTCTTCTGCCAGTGCCTATACCAGAACCAGTCATGCGTACCCGACACCCGCACAAGGCTATTTCAGGATTCTCTTTGAGGAAAGTCAGTTGAGTAGCTAAACGATCTGGCAGGGCGTAATCGTCTGCATCCATGCGTACAAGATACTGGCCTTGTGCCTGGCTGGTCGCAAGCTGAAGCGCTCGCACAATACCGAAATGGACTGAATGCGATGGCTTGATACGTTTATCGCAGCGTTCATAGTTTATCAGCAAGTTCCAAGTGTCATCTATTGAGCCGTCGTCCCAGGCGATGAGTTCCCAGTCTTCAAAACTTTGTGCCTGCATTGATGCTATTGCTGAACCAATAGTAGATTCTGCATTGTAACAGGGCATGATTATTGAGATGCTTGGTTTCGATGACATAGGAGGTTACTGGATGAGCTGGTAGTAAATAATCAAGCATTGTCATTTTCAGGAATATCATATTGATCCAGATAAGGAAAGATATTATCTGTTATATAGGTTCGCACATTACGGATATTATCAAGTATGGATTCTTCTTGACCTGGAAAAACTTGTTGTCTACCGAAAATTCCCTTGACTTCAACGAATACTTCGTTATTACTATGCCGAAAAGATTCTATTGTAACGTGATACGCTCCAGGATTCTCATTGGTCTCAGGAAGTACCAGCCGAATCCCACCCACGGCAACAGGTCGCTGTAGGTATGTGGCAATTCGGCCTTCCTGGGCGCAGACATGATCGATGATAAAAGTTTTGGCGTCATCAAAATAGCTTAATGCAAAAGTTGAGCGGATTGTTGCTGTATGAAGCAAGTAACAAGGAACACTGCGTGCTTCCAGTGCAAGACCAGCCACAATACGCACCCGTTCTCCAAATGTACTGAGAGGTATATCAGCCCACTCTTCTATTAAAACTAGTCTATCTGGCAAGAAAAGTGCAATAGATTGTGTTTTTTTTCCCCGTCGTGAGTAAAAACGTACTTGTGTGGGATTGGTAAAATCAGTACTTTCATATCCCGCACCTTTAATTTGTGAAAGATCATAATACAATTTTTGCAACTTGGGCTTATTGGGTGTTGCCGGAGCGTGTATCAATTCTGTTGAAAAATGTATTACCCTGTCTTCAGATTGCATCAACGACTCCCAATAATATTAAATCAGTTACTTTTAAAAAACATGTCTGGTATATCATCATTATTATTTATAGTGCATCAGGAAAGTTTTAATTTTCTATATCGCCTTCTTGTAATCCTGTACA
>Ga0334883_1006090_pt1 | contig 10199 bp, 13 predicted proteins | sample GraSluR1_MG_6_FD_207230 | JGI IMG/M metagenome (GOLD analysis project Ga0334883, IMG submission 207230) | Sludge microbial communities from methane-producing bioreactor in Wageningen University, Netherlands - Granular Sludge_09_05-R1 | ecosystem: Engineered > Bioreactor > Anaerobic >... | reverse complement strand
ATGTCGCGGGGCGCGTGTTCGCGGTGTGGGGGCTGAGCTTCAAGCCGCAGACGGACGACGTGCGCGAGTCGCCCGCGCTGGACATTCTGCCGAAGCTGGCTGCGGCGGGGGCGCGCCTTCGCGTGTACGACCCTGTGGCGGCGGAGAATGCGCGGATGCACTTGTCGGAGTGGAGCGGTTCGATGGAGTACATGGAGGAGAACTACGAGGCGCTGGAGGGCGCGGACGCGCTGCTGCTGCTGACCGAGTGGCCGCTCTTCCGGAGGCCGGACTTCCCGAGGATGAAGGAGTTGCTGAAAACGCCGCTGATCTTCGACGGGCGGAACCAGTACGCCCCCTCCGCGATGAAGACGATGGGGTTCGAGTACGTGTGCATCGGGCGGGGTTGAGGTGTGAAAAAAGCGAGCCCGGAGAGTCCCCTCTCCGGGCTCGCTCCTTATCTCATGCGTCCCGTGTCAGTGAGCATCCTGCCGGAGGCGTTCCTTGAGTTCGGCGAGTTCTTTACGAGATATTTTGGCATAGGGAAGTATCTTTACATCCGGTTCTCCCACCTTCAACATCGTGGAGGCTATTTCAATTTTTTGTTTGAATTATTGTCTCAATTCTGGTTTCTTCTCTGGTAACCTCTTCAATCGATGTGACGTACTGCATGTGTATCTCCTCCGGGAAGTATCAGCAGGTTTCCTGTCGAAGGTTTTTCTTGAGTTTGCCTAGTTCTTCGGGAGAGATCTCCGCGTACATAAGAATTTTATCGTCCGACTCTCCGGCTTTCAGCATTTTAAACGCTATTGCTCTCATGGTTTCAATTCTGGTTTCTTCTCTCGTAACCTCTTCGATCGATGTGACATACGGCATGGTTATCTCCTCCTTTTTTGCCATCGCACGAACTTCTCCGACGAATTCATTTCTTGCCTTGGCGCCGGAGAAGGCGACGACCCAGTCGACGAAGTAGAAGAGCGCTTCAAGCTCCTTGGCGGTGTAGCCTTTTGCTATTCCAAGGCGCAGGAGAGCGATTTTGAAGAGCTTCTTCGTTTCGTCGTCGCTCCGCTCGACTTTGAGCGCCCGCTTGGCGGCGAGCATCAGGGTGGCGAACGGATTGAAGTTGTTGGCCAGGTCGTCATCGTTGTAATCGATGATCTTGGATACGTTGAAGACGTAGGTCAGCGTGGTTCCGAAGAAGGACGTCTTGTAGCGGTCGGGCCGGTATTTCTCGTTGCCGTCGGTGAGTATGGCGAGCGCCGCGATGTCCTTCACCTTCCATTTGTCCCGGACGCGGTAGTAGTATTCGAACATGCGCTCCTCGAACTCCCGGGTTTCTTCTTCGCCGCTGCCGTACCCCTGCACTTCGACGTGGAGCAGGATGTACTTCTCCGTGCCGTCGAGGAGGAAGACTTGTGCGAGGATGTCGACGAAGCGCTTTCCTTCTTTCTTCGGGTCGAAGAGATTGGCGAGTTCCTCTTCAAGGAAGGCGGGCTCCCGACTCCAATCGATCAGGGGGTGCAGTTCGGGGAAGTGAAAATCGACCATGGGCCGGAAGAGCGTGTGTATGGAGCGCTTCCATATTTCGTCGTTGAATTCGGGCACGGAATCACCTCCCTTTCAATGGTAATTATAGCGCTTTCGGGGTGAAAACGGAAGTTTTGTTGTCGGAAAATACGGTGAACGGCAATGTGCGTTGAAGGCGGCGGGGCGTCTTCGCGTCTACGATCCTGTGGCTGCGGAGAATGCGCGTGGGCGCCTGTCGGAGTGGAGCGGTTCGATAGAGTACATGGAGGAGAACTACGAGGCGCTGGAGGGCGCGGGCGCGCTGCTGCGGAGGCCGGAGCGGTCGCTCTTACAGAGGTCGGATTTCCTGAGGATGAAGGAGCTGTTGAAGACGCCGCTGATCTTCGACGGGAGGAACCAGTATTCGCCCCCCGCGATGAAGTCGATGGGCTTCGAGTACGTGTGCGTGGGGCGGTGTTGAGGTGTTACCTGAGAATGCTGAGCAAGAAGCCGGCTTTTCGGGGCCCACTTGGGGCGCGTGGCGCTCGTCTTGCGAAGACTGTCGAAATGTGACTCTTGCCGTAAAAGCATTTTTGAATTACAATGTAATTCATATGAAGCGAGGAGGGGATTTCATGGCTGCAAACAGTCTTGTACAGGCGAGGATAGATCCGGAAATCAAGAAGGAAGCCTCCGTTGTGCTGGCCTCGATGGGGCTTTCCGTTTCCGACGCTGTGCGCCTGATGCTCGTCAGAGTCGCCGCGGAAAAAGCGTTGCCGTTCGATCCGCTGATTCCTAACGAGACCACTTTGGCCGCGATGCGGGAAGCAAGGGCAGGGGGGCTTCCGAGTGTCGGAAGCGTCGGCGAGCTTATGGATGCGCTGAATGCGGAAGATTGAGTGGACAAGCCAGTTCAAACGGGACTTCAAGAGAGAAAAGAAAAGCCATCACCAGAGCATTCTGGAGAGCGCACTTATGACGGTTGTCCAGGCGCTTGCCGAAGACCGTCCGCTGGAAGCGAAATGCTGTGATCACGGTTTGGGCGGGCGATGGGGCGGATGCAGAGACTGTCATATCAGACCCGATCTTTTACTGATCTACGAAAAGGAAGAGGGTGTTCTCCGGCTGCTTCGTCTGGGTTCGCACGCGGAAATCGGATTCTGATATCTTCGCCGCTCGGAATGCTCCTGAAGAGTGAGTGACCGCTCTTCCGGAAGGGCGACGAGCGAATGGGCCCCTCCTGGGTGCTACTGAGAAGATCGGCGGCTGAAGAGGATTTCGTTCGCGCGGTGGTAGGACTCGAAGGTACCGGTGTCCATCCACATGCCTCGGACGAAGTCGTATGAAAGCTCTCCTCTGGCGATGTAGGCGTTGTTGACGTCGGTGATTTCGTACTCGCCTCTTTTGGAGGGCACGAGACTTTCGATGATCTCCCAGACTTGAGAGTCGTAAAGGTATGCGCCGACGACGGCGTAGTTGCTCTTCGGCTTCTCCGGCTTTTCCTGGATTTCGACGACCTTTGTCTCGTCGAGGGCGGCGACGCCGAAGCTGGTGGGGTCGTCGACTTCGACGAGCATGACGCGGGCGCCGCGTTCTTTTTGCAGCTCGCGGTAGTTCGCAGTGAAGTGGGCGAGCGGGGTGTCGAAGATGTTGTCGCCCAGGAGGACGAAGACGGATTCGTCCCCTGCGAAGCGTCTGCCGAGGCGGAGCGCGTCGGCGATGCCTCTGGCCTCCTCCTGTACCTTGTAGGTGAAGTCCGCGCCGAACTCCGTACCGCTGCCGAGGCTCGTGACGATGTCGCCCATGTGGAGGCTGCTGGTGACGACGAGAATCTCGCGCACCCCACAGGCGACCATGTTTCTGACGGGGTTGTAGATCATGGGTTCGGGGCCCACGGGCAGCAGGTGCTTGTTTGTGTGTCGGGTGAGGGGGTAGAGGCGGGTTCCCTTCCCCCCGGCGAGGATGATTCCTTTCATTGGCGAGCATCTCCTTCTCGTTGGTCCGTTATCGGGGAGCTCTTTCCGCGAAAAGACGCGCCCCCGCCGATTATTCGTCGTCCTTCTCCAGCCCGAGGCGTTCCAGCCTGTAGGCGCCGCTGAGGATGGAGGCGGTCCATTCTTCGTTGTCGAGATACCACTCCACCGTTTTTTTCAATCCCTCTTCAAATGTCTCCTGCGGTTTCCAGCCGAGTTCGCGCTCGATCTTTCCGGCGTCGATGGCGTAGCGTTTGTCGTGGCCGGGGCGGTCGGCGACGAAGGCGATCTGCTCCCGGTACTGCTTGCCGTCGGCGCGTGGCCGCGCGCGGTCGAGGATGGCGCAGAGCGTTTCGACGATGGCGATGTTCGTCCGTTCGGAGCGGCCGCCGATGGCGTAGGTTTCGCCGGGAGCGCCCTTTTCGAGGACGGCGAGGAGGGCCCGGCAGTGGTCGTCGACGTGGAGCCAGTCGCGGATGTTGGCGCCGTCGCCGTAGACGGGGAGCGGCTTTCCGGCGAGCGCGCTGAGGATCATGTGGGGGATGAGCTTCTCCGGGAACTGGCGGGGTCCGTAGTTGTTTGAGCAGTTGGTGACGATTGCGGGCAGGCCGTAGGTGTGATGGTAGGCCCGGACGAGGTGGTCCGAGGACGCCTTGGATGCGGAGTAGGGTGAGCGAGGATCGTAGGGCGTTTCTTCGTCGAAGGCGCCGTCCGGCCCGAGGGAGCCGAAGACCTCGTCGGTGGAGATGTGGAGGAAGCGGAAGGACTCCTTCCTGTCGTCGGGGAGCGCATGATGGTAGCGCCGCGCCGCTTCGAGCAGACGGAACGTGCCGACGACGTTGGTGAGGATGAAGTCCTCGGGGGCGTCGATGGAGCGGTCGACGTGGCTCTCTGCGGCGAGATGGAGCACGGCGTCGGGTGTGTACTTCTCCAGAGTCTCGCGCAGCAGGTCGGCGTCGCGGATGTCGCCTCGGACGAAGGCGTAGCGCGCGTTTTCCGCCGCGTCGGAGAGCGAGGCCGGATTGCCGGCGTAGGTGAGCGCGTCGAGGTTGACGACGTCGTACCCCGAGGCGAGGGCGAGCCGGACGAGGTTGGAGCCAATGAAGCCGCAGCCCCCGGTGATAAGGAGTTTCATGGGCGATGACCACCTTGTGGGGAGAGATATGGTTCGGGACTATTAAAGCGCACGGGGACTTTTTTTACAAGGAGTGAAAGCGCGCCCCCCAAGTTACAACGGAATTTGTTATTGACAGGCCCTTCCGACTCTCGTATATTTTCTTGCTGGACGAAGGCAACTGATACATTCCAACGGTGTGTCCCGAAAGGAGCTTTCCGCATGTTCATTTCGCTTCTCCGTTCGATGCGATTTCTTTGTCGCTGTCTGTCGCTCTTCTTCGTTCTTTCAACGCCGTTGCGATGCGAGGGGACTACAGTGTACTACGTGACCGTGTCGGGCGGCTCGGAGGCGAAGGACGGCGCATCGTGGACGCGCGCCCTCGACGAGGAAAGATTTGTCAAGAAACTGAACGGAGACGGCCTTGACGACGCGGAGTTCTGGGTGGCCGAGGGAACGTACATTCCGACGAAGGTAAAGGATCCTGCGAAGTCGTTTGTCATCAGGGACGGCGTTGCGCTCTACGGAGGTTTTTCAGGAGATGAACAGAAACGTGAAGACCGGAACTGGGTCACACGTCCGACGATTCTCACCGGGGAGTTCAACAAAAACAGTTTCGCTGTTCATGTCGTGAGGGTGCTGTGCGATTCCGAACAACCGGCGGTTCTCGATGGGTTTATCGTGACCAAAGGAAAGGCTATAAAAGAACCGGAGACTTCCGATCGGCGGGGAGGCGGCCTTTACAGCGAAAACGCGAAGCTGACGATCGCCAACTGTACGTTCTCGGAGCATAAAGCGGCGCTGAACGGAGGTGCGCTGTTCATCAAAGGGGGCGCTGCGGTCATCACCGGGTGTACGTTCATTTCAAATTCAGCTGTTCAGGGTGGCGGTGCGGTGTACTGCGATTCGACCGGTATTGAGATTCGGGACTGTTTCTTTTCCGATAATTCTTCGGCGCACAACGGTGGCGGGGCGTTGTACGCCTCCAGCGAATCCGAAGTAACGAACTGCCTGTTTTCCAACAACTCCGCGAGTTTCGGCGGAGCGATAATGGACGGCAGCGGGAAAATGGTCGTTGGGCGCTGTGTGTTCTCGGAAAACCGGGTGACGGAAATAGGCGGAGGTTTTCACACAAGCGGGGGGGATCCGATGATTTCCGAATCGGTTTTTTTCGGGAATACGGCGGAATATAACGGTGGAGGTCTCTGTACTCTTTCCGGGAGTCCCGTGGTGACGAACTGCACCTTTTCCGGAAACCTGTCGAAATCGGCCGGAGCAGGGGTGTACAGTGCTTCGGGATCGCCGATGATCGTCAATTGCACATTTTACAACAACTCGGTTTCGTTGAAGGGAGTAGGGGGAGGGATGTTCGTCAACGCCGGGACGGCGCGTGTTCTCAATTCCGTCTTTTGGGGCAATGGGAACGGTCAGTTCGTGGCGAACGCGGGGCTTTCGACGCTTATGCACTGCGTTGTTCAGGGGTGGACCGAAGGAGAATCCTGTATCGTCTCGAATGCCGTTTTCTCCGGCGACCCGTTGCTTGCGCCTTTGGCAGACAACGGCGGGCCGACGAGGACGCATGCCCTTGGTAATGGAAGTCCGGCGATCGGGGCGGGTCTTCCGGCCGGAGAGCGGACTGTCGGGGGAAGCCCGGTCGTCGTTCCTTCAGTCGATCAACGGGGCTATTCCAGACCCGATGGTACTGGCGTGAGCATCGGCGCTTTTGAATACGGCGCGGTTCCCACACAGGAACCAACGCCCGAGCCGACCCCGATACCTACGCCGAGTCCTGCGCCGGAACCGACACCGATTGTTACTCCAATTCCTTCACCGACAGCGATGCCGACGCCGGCGCCAACTCCGATTCCGACTCTTGTCCCGACCCCTGTACCCTCGCCGACTCCTGACCCTGCAACACTTTCCGCATCCGCCGCCGGATGCAGCAGCGTTTCCGGCAGTTACGCGCTCTTGCTGCTTCCGCTCCTTGCGTTTGTATTTCGCCGGAGAAAAGAATAGCCCATCCCCTCTTCGGCGGAGTCCTCGATGCTCGAGGAAGGAAAAGACTCTTTTCATCCGTTCTCCGATTTGATATACTGCAAAATATATACTCAGCCGGTATGCCGGGCGTTTACGGGAGGCTCGGGAGGGGCTCCCTCACTCTTTGAAGAAGGTTGTGAGGTTTATGGAACTGGTATGGTACCACTGGGCGGGGATCGTCCTCGTCGGCGTGATGCAGGGCTTCTTGAACACGGTCGCGGGCGGAGGCACGCTGCTCGTGCTTCCGGCGCTCACCTTCCTGGGGATGGATCTGGCTGTGGCGAACGGGACGAACCGGATCGCCATCCTGCTGCAGAGCATCTCCGGGGCGGCGAGCTTCAAGCAGCAGAAGGCGCTCTCCTTCAAGGTGGCGCTGCCGCTGGCCGCCGCGGCGACGCTGGGCGCACTCGTGGGGACGTTCGTGGTGGTGCAGGTGGACAGGAAGAGTCTGAACCTCGTCATCGCGGCGCTGATCACGCTGATGGCGCTGCTGCTGGTCTTCAAGCCGAAGATGTGGGAAGAGGTGAAGGAGCAGCACTGGCCGAAGTGGGGCGTGTACCTCGCTTTCTTCGCGGTGGGAATTTACGGCGGCTTCATCCAGGCGGGCGTGGGCTTCTTCCTCTCGTGGGCGCTCGTGGTGGCCGCGGGGATGGATCTGGTCAGCGGCAACGCGGTGAAGACGATCATCATCGGCAGCTACACGACGATCAGCCTGGTGATCTTCTACATGAACGGCCTGGTGAATGTGCCTGTGGGGCTGGTGCTCGCGATCGGGAGCATGGCGGGCGCGTTTTTGGGCGCGCGCTTCACGGTGATGAAGGGGAACAAGTGGGTTCGCTACGTCCTCGCCTTCGTGGTCGTCATCAGCGCGGTAAAGATGGTAATGGACGCGATAGGGTAAATTCTCGCCGGATGCTGTTTTTCGCCTGGAAGGAGCGATGCTCGATGACGAAGGTGTTCCGAGATCTTGTAGCAGCGCTTCCCTGGGAAGACCAGGAGGAGATCAGGGAAAAAACGAACCGTCTGAACGAGGTTATAAAATCGGAGAAGAACAGAGAATCGAAATCGAATTCCCAGACCGAGTAGTCTGTAAGCTGCTAGAAACAACCAATAGAGATGACGAAGCCCCGGTGTCGCCACCCGGGGCTTCGTTCGATTCAAAGGATGTCAAGGTAACGGCTAACAATATGCTTTGTGAAGGCATCGAAGGCATCTATTGCCTCAGGAGCATATTTTCGTATAAGCCGCTCGTTCAGCTGAACGCCGTAGCCGTGGTGAAGGTGATGCCTGTACTTGAGCATACCCTGTACGGTGTCCCGAATATCTACGGGGATGAGCTCCATTTCGTCGGAAAGGCGCAACAGGTTGCTGTGCCAGGATTCATTCTTCTCGATCTTTCTGCCCTCGATGTTTTCGAGAATACACCGCAGGGACTGTTCGAGAGCTTTATAAATATCTCCCAGGCACATCCCCATACCAGCAAGCTGGATTTTATCCCATTCCGGCAGGTTGAGATATTCCTGCATCGCCGGCACGGTGTCTTCTTTTATAAGCCTCCACACTTCACGCAGAAACTGTCGCGCGCTCTCTTTCGCGTTCATAGATCGTCACTCCTTCGGCGCGTACCATCACCATGACGGGCAGGGCATCCTCCATCCGTACGAGGTCGACATTTTTCATGCGGAGTTCAGGAGCCCACGTAAGATCGTTCCACATCTCGATGAACGTTTCCGCGTCAAGTCCGCCCACGGCAAGATCGATGTCGCCCGCTTCCTGCTCCGGCCGATGCACGCAGGAACCGAAGAGCACGATGCGCTGTGCTCCGTGTTTTTTCGCTCTTTCTTTGATGAATTCAAGGCTTTCTTTCGAGAGCACAGCGTTCCCTCCTCACAGGCCGAGCTGAATGATTTTTTTCGTACCCCGTATCCTTTTATTCTACCATCTCTACAGCCGGTGTGCGCCCGCGGCGACGAAGGAGAGGCCCGCTTTCGTCAGGGCGTCGGCGGTGCTGTTGACGGCCTTGTGCTTCATCAGGTAGTTCAGGGTGAGGGCGTCCATCTCGCCGGAGGACTCGACTTCCTTTTTTTCGCGGAAGTAGTCGAGGATGTCGGACGGGTGCTCCAGCGTCCGCTCGTCCTCGGGGTTGCCGCCCTCGTGTTTGGCGGAGATGTTGGGGACGGTCTTCGCCAGCTTCAGCAGCCCCTCCCTGCGGTTGTACGGTTGGCGGACGATGCTCTTCCACGTCTCGGTGATGTGGTGCTCGATGCGCACCTGATCCTCAAGGCCGAGGTCTCTGCGGATGGCGGCGGCCTTGGCGATGTGCGCGTCGTCGATGGAGTTGGAGAGGTTGAACCCGGCGAGCGGCGTGCTTCCGTCGTCGCGGGCGAACATCCGGGCGGCGAGCAGCGTCCAGAGGACGGCGTAGGGGTTGTCGTTCCCCATGAAGACGGAGATCTTGAACCGCACGTCCACGCCCATCCGGTAGAGCAGGTACCCCAGGAAGACCGTGCCGGGGTTGATGTTGAGCACCTCGTCCACTCCGTAGTTCGTATAGTAGTAGAGGACTTCGTCCACCCACTGGAGCGGGTGGCTGTTCGGCTGGCCGATGCCGCCGAAGTAGCCGGTGATGGTGTCCGGTCCGCCGAGATGGACGTTGGAGCCGTCGACGCCCTTGGTGTCCAGCGTCTCGACACAGGTCGCGCCCAGTATTTTGACCGCCGCGCGCACTGCGGGGAGGTCGCCCCCGTCGGCCTCCTGCTCCTTCATCTTGCGCACGCGGATGAAGCGGCTCGGGAGGATCTCTCCCTTCTCCACCGTCTGCCGGACCTCCGCGAGCAGCCACGGAAAGTACTGGAGCGCGCTGATCTCGAGCGTCGGGGCATTCGAGAAGTCGTAGTCCCACACGGGGCGTTCGGGGGTGACGCGGGCGCGGTAGTCGGAGAGGGGAATGAACTTCCCCTCGTCGCGGAGCGAGGCCAGCCATTCGAGGTCCTTCACGAAGGGGGAGTTCATCCGCTCCAGCTTCTTGACGAGCGACTCTACCTTTCCGGCCTCGCGGGCCCGTTCGTTGATGTCGCGCACCGTGCCGTACTTGGCGACGACCCTCCTGAGGTCGGCGAGCACGGGGTTTTTGGGGTCCGTCAGATAGTCGTTGATCTCCTCGAAAACGTGCGTGTCGATGCGGAACTCCTGAAATGCCATTGGTGTTTCCTCCTTATAATAGTGTTGAGTTAAAAAAGCCGGGGGCCTTCGAAATGGTGTTTTCGAAGACCCCCGGCGGAAGCGTACGCAGTGTGAGGCGCCCTACGCTCCGGGAGGGTCGCTGCACATCATCATGGCGAAAAAGGTACAGAAGCGCGAAGCATGCGAAGATCGGTTCAACAAGGTCATGTCGCCAAGAGTCCTTTCTATTTCATAGTATGGAACATTCTCCTCGAAAACGCCGTTTCTGTCAACCGCGTTCCGGCGCATTGCGTTCGTTCGCCGTCGATCCGCAGCTAGTTCGGCGGAGCGTGTCGCAACGGCGGCGCACTGTTTTCGCGCTGCGTCGGCGCCTGCGGTCCGTCTTACCCCGCCTTGACCGAGAAGCG
>Ga0334883_1006084_pt1 | contig 10209 bp, 11 predicted proteins | sample GraSluR1_MG_6_FD_207230 | JGI IMG/M metagenome (GOLD analysis project Ga0334883, IMG submission 207230) | Sludge microbial communities from methane-producing bioreactor in Wageningen University, Netherlands - Granular Sludge_09_05-R1 | ecosystem: Engineered > Bioreactor > Anaerobic >... | reverse complement strand
CTCGATAAAAGGAATATGCCAGTCAGAACACACTATTGACCTATGCGATGGCCACCTTCAGATCACCGGACATGGAGTACACAACGGCAAAGATCTTGAATATGAAGTTCAGATAGTGAAGCAGCCTTGGCAGTTCCAGGGTGAACGGTGGTGGTTGATGTGTCCTGGCTGCAATAGAAAATCATCGGCACTGTATATCACCAGGGAAGGTCCAGCCTTACTATGCTGGAAGTGCCAGAAACTGAAGTATCTTTCACCTATCAATAATCATGATGCTTACTGGAAGATAGATAGAAGGATGCGTCAGATCTTCCTTGAGTTAGGCACTGAAGAATGGAGTCCACAAGATCCTATTCCAAGAAGGCCAAAGGGAATGCACCAGAAGAGATATGCAGCCTTGTGTGATGAATACTATCATCTCGATATGGAAAGAGACAGAATATTTATGGAAGATGCGAAGAAAATACTTGGAAGAATGGGAAGACTGGAAAATATGCTAAAACACTGAAAAACAACAGCTTGCAGAATCGATTCTAAGCCACTTTCATTCCTTCATAGGGGTAAATACACCACCATAAGTGAAAAAATGCAGCAGAAGGCAATATATAAAGAGCGGTATTAAGCTATTGAAGCCAGTTATAGGATATAGGGCATCATATACCAAAATTGCTGAATTGCAAACCATAACAGCAGCAACTTCACAAGATAGGCACAGGGAAGTTCAAAAACAGGTGTGAAATAAGCTGCAATATGTACCTTATTTGATCCTTATTTGACCCTTAAAATTCAAGGTAATTAGCTTCTACAGTCACTTGCAGTTTAGGGGTGGGGGGGGGTGGTTACCGAAAATGGACTAATTCTGTGTGTGCCTGCTGGTGCGTTCGACATGATAGATCTGCAGGGATTGAATGGGGTATATCCAAAAAGTAAATATAGGTTATAATTTACACACAGTGCGTAAAGGTGGTGAAACCATTGGAAGACATAAGAGAAACCAAGGAAAGGCACAACATCATGTTGAAGCCTTCATCATGGAAGATACTGAAAGAACTGAAAAAAGTTCAGGGCAAAAGTGCCAGCGAAATCATAGAACATGCTTTGTGGAGTCTGATAAAAACACAAGGATATAATTCTATGTACTTCAAGATAATGGCAACAACCGAACCATGTGATCCTGAAGAGAATGAAGAACTTACCAGAATCTTAGATCAGATGACAGAAGAAGATCTAAAAGTAGTCAGAAGATATGAACTACATCGTTGAACTCACAAACACAGCAGATAAGCAACTTCAAAAATTGGACCAGAAGCAGCAAGACAGGATAAACAATTCCTTACTAGATCTTTGTGAGTTCTATGACGGTGTATCGAACAAAAAGCCAGACATCAAACCGCTTACTGGAAAGTATAATGGCCTTCTTCGATTGAGAGTTGGCAGTTATAGGATAATATTCCAATTGAAAGGCGGTCAATTTGTGGTGCTGGTAATTCAAATAGTCAAAAGGGGAGACGCTTACAGATAGATCAAGAGTGTGAATCTTTCCACCTTTTGATGATAGCCTTCTGAATCTTCCTGGCAAGAATTTTAGCTTCTGTAAGACTCTTCACATCAGCTTTCTTAAACTGCTGGTCTATCCAAAGTTCAAGTTCTGTGTTAGTTCCTATGGAGTCCAGGAGCTTTGAGATGGCAAGATCTGCAGCACTTTCTGATGATTCGGATAGTTGCTTCTTGATAGTTTCTTCCATTGCTGCCTGCATCCTTGAAGTGAGAACATCCAGGGCAGTTGTAACTGCATCGCTTCTGTACATGGTGATACTGTCACCAGAAACTTCTAACATGGCTTCCACTTCTTCAGTGGTGTGATCCTGAGACAGTTCATGAATCTTCTGCAGGGTGGCCAGGTCTTCTGGTGTGAACCGCTTTCTTCCTTTACCTTTGGATGGTGAGATGTAGGAAGCGAACCTGTCAGCATACCATTTGACCGTGGATGCTGGTATATCCAGCCTTTCAGCAGCTTCCGTTATTGAGTACACAGGCAGCACCTTCCTTGTGGTCCACTTCTAACTTACTTCCAACTTACTTCCAGTTACTTCTACCTGGAAAAAAGATAGAAGTGAATTAAAATCATTCTGGAAGCCAGAAACAGTAAAAGATAGAAGTAGATAGAAGTGCTTGAAAATAGCTTACTTTCTTCTTAGTTACTTCTAACTTACTTCCAACTTTACCATAGACACCATTGAATATTTAATGAATACACACAGTTACAACTATTGACATTGATAGACAAATAATGGTATTCTATAGATGAAAGGTGGTGAAGATAATGACAGAACTGATCACACTAGACACAAGGAAGGCAGAGATCTTGAAGGCACTGAACATCTTTGTGAGTTTGCTTAAGGTGAACACTGCCAGGGCATATCAGAAGGATGTAGAAGAGTTCCTGGCTGGTGTGAAAGATCTGACACTTAAGGAAGCTATGGGATACTTCCAGCAGCTTCAAAATGAAGGCTATTCGGCTTCTACCATAGACAGGAAGAAGGCAGCCTTAAGCAAGTTCTTCCAGTTTCTGTATGAGAATGGCCAGACCAGTTCTAATCCTTTCACCACCGAAACCTTCAGAATGATGATGAAGAAAGTCAGGCAGGATGCAGACAGATCTGAAGCGAACTTATCAAACAAGCCAGAAGCACATCACCTTAAGTGGGATGAAGTTGAAAGGATGCTGTCCTTGTGCGGTTCATCCCTGGAAGGACTGAGAAACAGATCTATCATCTTACTCGGTGTGTATGAAGGCTTAAGAAGATCTGAGATGGTAAACCTTAAATGGTCTGACATAAGAGAAGAAGTCAACGGTCGATCCTTGATGATTAGAGCTGCCAAGGGTGGAACTGACAGGGTGGACCTGCACAAAAGGGTATATGAAGCACTTGAAGATCTACAGAAGGCAAATAAGGATGCAGGAATTGAATCTGAACACATCCTTGTTAGTTTATCCAACAGAAGCCAGGGCAAGAAGCTATCTGAAGTGAGCCTGAACAGAATTGTAAAAGGTCTGGCCAAAGCTGCAGGCCTGAAGAAGTCTGATGAAATCACTGCACACGACTTAAGGCATACTTGTGCGGTCCAGCTTCTTCTTCATGGTGCATCGATTGAGAGAGTATCCAGCCATCTTAGACACAAGAACATTCAAACCACCATGACCTATCTGAAGACTTTGGAGATACATGAAAATTCAGCGGTGGCCTTTCTTCCTTGAAGGAAGGCTTCCTATGTTTGATAACGTTTCTTATCATACATAGAGAATGAAGAAAGGAAGGTGGAAACATGGTAGATGAAGTGATGACTATTCCTGAAGTTGCAGACCACTTGAAAGTGACCAGGCAGACTGTCCACAAACTGATGAAGGATGGGAAGATCAAAGCTTTCAAAATAGGAAGATCTACCAGGATACTAAGATCTGAACTCGACAAGTTCATTGAAGAAAGAATGAAGGCCGATGAATGATGAAGTCAGAAAGGCAGTAGAAACCATCAGACAATACCTTTATGAGCTGGAAGAAGAAAAGACTTTGGATGTTCAGAACATTTTGAAAGTTAGTGACTTTGAAAGAGCGGTGGCAAATGTTCTTAGTGGAATAGGACTTAAACCACGTCACCTTGCAGATCATTTGGTATGGTCCACCATAAGGGATAAAACCAAACTATCAACTGAACATCAATTGGCTTTGCTGTTTGATTTGATCGACAACGAATTAAAGGAAATGAAGCTAGAAGGCTTTGAAGATAATGATCACGTTGCAGGGATGGTCACACCTGATAACATCTTTCTGTACAATGGGGAACATGCTGAAGTTGATGAATTTAGACAGACTGACACAATGAATGCGTGGGAATTAGCACAAGAGACCATAATAAAGCTGCATAAAGCAGGTCATCCGGAAGTGTCTAGAAGAGTATCTGCAGCAGTCTTAAGGAATAACTATGTAGAATATGTGAGCTTGTGTGAAGATCTGTTCGGAAGTGTCCTTAAGAATTGGTCCTATCCTTTCCATAGGCTTCAGATAAATATCAGGAACATTGGAGATCATAACCTGTCTTCCATCATCAACAGAATCAGGGAAATGTTGAGAAAGACTATTCCTGATTCAAAGAACAGGCGGAAACTAAAGCAGAATGTTCCTGTATATGTGACAGCCACATTTGAGAATGATAGTCAGCAAAAGTGGAAAGATACATGGTACTGGCTAAATGAAGCAGAAATCCTGGAAGAAGACGATCCTTTACTTAGATTCACAGATTACAAAGAGCATATAGGTAATACCTTAAGTTCAAGATACAACAGCGCAGCCTATTACTTTGAAGATAATGAACCACGACTTTCTAAGCTCTAAATATTCGTGGGCTGATTCGTTCGGAGTTACCTTGCACAGTGTGATACAATACTTTCAGGAGAATAAGAAAGGATAGAAAAATGACTAAAACTAGGATGGCAACAATAAGGCCTTCAACTGCTGGCAACAGTGAAGGCCGGTTAGTAGAAATAAATATAGTTTCCTTCCGTAAGAAGACTATACCACAAGGGTGTGTCTTCTGGAAAGCAAAAAAACTGTGACGCTTTCCTTCAAACTCAGACTATATTAACTTTCTACTAGCCACCATCCATCAAAAGGTGGTGAGCTTCATGAAAGATCTTAAGCGGAACACATCTTAATTCACCATCACAGATCTATAAGAGATCTGAGCTTTTTCATGCTGTTATCTCTAATACTGAAAGGATGGTGAACACTATGGAAACTACGGCAATGCAATTAGCAAGACAGTTCAGAGTAAGGGTGAATGTTGTTTACGATGTGATCTACACACTTCAAACTAAGAAAGGTCTGACCTTCAGGAAAACAGGGAACAGGTACAACTTCACACCTGATGAACTGGATATGGTTACAACTGCACTGAAGGACCGTGGCCACCAAAGGATGATGTGATATGGCCTACAATCCATCACCTGAGACAAAGAAGATACTTGATGAAGCGATGGCTACCTTGCAGAGTGTGCCATATGAAGTCACTGCAAGGTGGTTGTTCTATCGACTTGTGCAGGGTGGCTTTTTTCCGAACAAGAAAAGCTACAAGTCCAAGTTCCTTCCTATGCTTTCCAAAGCCAGAAAGAACTTCTATGGTGGCTGGACACCAGAGACACTGGCAGATGATACAAGGCAGGCACTGAAAAGGGGCGGTGGCTACAGAGATGAAACTGACTTCATTGAGTCCATCATTGATGATGCTGTTTGTATTCTGAACAAGCACCAACACCAGAAGAATTATTGTGAACTGTGGTTTGAAGCCAAGGCTATGAAGAGTCAGTTTGAATACTACACAAGCCACATCACCTTAAGGCCATTCGGTGGCGATCCTTCCATTAACTACAAGTGGGAAATCGCAAAAGATCTGGAATGGGCAGCCAGTTATTATGGCCTTCCTGTTGTGATTCTTTACTTTGGTGATCTAGATCCAAAAGGGCTGACTATTCCTGAAAATGCCATCAAAGACATTAGAAAATGGTGCACTGCAGACTTCGACTTCTACAGGGCGGGCCTTAATCCTGGTGATGAACACAGATACAGCATTCAAGAGAATCCAGACAGACCAGGCACGTTCCAGTGGGAAGCCTTGGATGACAGCACAGCCAAAGAGCTTATCACCAGAACAATTAAGAAGTTTCTGGATGTTGACTTATTCAAAAAAACTGTAGAAGAGCAAAAACTAATCACACACAGAGTACAAGCAAAGCTCACAGCAGCGTTGCTATAAAGGCGGTGACTCGATATGGCAAACTCAAATAACCTTGTGAAGCTAACTGGATTATGGAAACAAAAGAGCAAGAAGGATGGCAGCCAGTACCTGTCAGGAAACCTGACACCAACAGCCAAAATGATTGTGCTGCCAAACTCAAAGAAGAAGACCGACAAAGAACCTGACTACATCGCTTTTGTCACTGCACATGTTGCACAAACCAGACAGAAGCAAGAAGAAGTTGATGAACTATGACTGAGAAAAAAGAAGTGGCCACTTCCAGCGTGGCCACCACTTTCTTAAATCAGCTTCAGTGCATAACTTCTGACTATATTATACTATGTGAAGGCAAAGAAAAGCCACAAACCTTCAGAAGGTATGACAAAGGCTGTACACCCGATCCTTCCGTCAACACTTACTATACAGTGAATCCTAGATCTAGTCTTCCTGTGAACCATTCTGGAAAACTCACTGGCCAGGGCACTAAGGAAAACATAAGAGAAGTGATAGCCTTCTATGCTGATGTAGAAGCTGGTCAGATTGGGCACAAGAAGATTTCTTTCTATCAGACCAAGGAAGATGCACTTAAGGCCATCAGATCTTTCAAGTACAGGCCTTCCTTCATCATAGACAGTGGCCATGGCTACCACTGTCTTTGGTTATTCAAAGAGCCTTACATCTTGGGTGAAGATGTAGATCTGGAATACTATGAAGCGATGAACCGTGGAATCCAGAAGGTACTGAAGGCAGACACCACAGCAGATGTGACTAGAATATTGAGAGTTCCAGGAAGCGTGAACGTCAAAGATCCTGAACATCCTGTCAGGTGTGAGATGGTTGAAGGTTCGGGCGATAGATACAATCTGGAAGACTTTGAAACTTACATCACACCTGTGCTTCTCGATGCTGCAGCAGTTGACTTCAACCTTAAGCTGGAAACGGTGAAGACTTCCAGAAAGAACCTATCACCAAGAATAAATAAGATCATCAGTGAAGGTGCAGATCCTTCTGATCCATCCAACACAGATAGATCTAGTTTGATCCAGACTGTAGTTGATGCGATGGTGGCCAAAGGATACAAGGACAATGAGATCTACAGTGTACTTACAGATAAAGATCTGAAGATAAGTGAAAAGATCCTGACTGAGAAGAAAAGCGAGCTGGCAAAGAAGCAATACATAGCACTGTCTATAAGCAAAGCCAAAACATTCATTCAAGTCCAGCAGAAGGAAGCTGAATCTATGAATGAAGAGATGAAGTCAGTTCTAACAATCCTGGGATACACCAAAGACCACAAGGTTATGTTCTGGCATAAGGGAACTATTCAAGAATTTGAACTGAAGAGAATCACACCTGATGACCTGTGTCTTTTGACAGGAAAGGATGACATGACCAAAGACACCTTCAATGAATTGAAGAAGCACATCAGGCAGCAGTGCAACTTCAAGGGAATCATCAAGGAATCAAACAGGATGCGAAATGGTGTCTGGAAGCTGAAGAATAGGTTTGTGATTGTGAGTGGTGAAGACATTCTGGAAGTTAAGGACATGGAGATCTGCAAACTAGATACACCTGTAGTCGATGGAAGGATAGTTGAGTTTGAAGAGAAGTGGCTTAACTTTGAGATCTTCCAGCAGGTCTTCAAGGAAGCTTCACTTCATGACGTTTATCAAGAACTGGCTACCTATATTGATAAATGGAAATGGAGACAATCAGAAATGGTGGATTATATGACCAGCTTTGTAATGCTGGCTGCATTCCAACAAGCTATGAAATGGAGACCGTGGCTATACCTTCATGCACAGCACGGCAGCGGAAAAACCTTATTCTTTGATGAGATAATGAAAGTCTTATATGGCCAGCTCACAGTAAGGCTAGACTCACCATCTTTCATGGGCATAGCACAAATACTAGATGGAACTGGAAAAATTGCTTTATTTGATAACTATGAAGCCGGACACAAGACTTCCAACATTCTTGAAGGCCTTCAGTCAACCAACAGGGGAGCTGGTGTTGTTGTTCGTGGAACGCCTTCTGGTAAAGCAAGAAGACATAATCTACATCACATGCTTTTCTTAAGTGGCGTTGCACCAGCCAGTAAAAGTTCTGGTGCTTCTGACAGCAGAACAGTTCAGTTTGGCCTTAATAGATTTACCAGTAAATCAGATCGATCTATTCAAAGCATCCCTGAAAAGAAGGCGGAACTTCTTCTGGCAAAAATGCTGGCTGCCATGATGAGAAATTGGGAAATCATAGATGAAAATGCCAACAAGTATGTGGACAAATACAACAAAAGAGAAGCAGAGAACATCGCATATGCCATGGCCATTCAAGAAATTATTTCAGAAAAGGAAGTTGCTGAACTTCCTAGTTTTGTTGTAGAAAGAGAAATCATCAACGATGAAGAGAACCTATTAACTGCTATTCTCACATCAAATGTTATTGCAGATGGTGAATCAGAAAAGGAAGTTCACAAAAGACCTGTGTATGAAACTCTATCTTATGGTGGAAGTATTGAATCAAAAGGTGTGAAGGTAGTCACCAAGAAAGACAAAAGCCAATACATCAGCATTTATCCACCACTTGTGAAGCGTTACATGCTCCAGGACATGCAAGAGTATAGAGGATACCATCACAAGAATATTGAAGATCTGCTTCTAAGTATCGATGGAGCAAAGAAAGAATACCAAAAAATGGGTAAGTCCACTAAGTACACAGTCCTTATTCCTTATCATTATTTAGAACCGTTTCTTGAGAGAGATGATTATAGTGAATAATTTATGTAAGTCACAATGGATGAGCATCTTGAACATTTATACAACCAATACAACCGGATACAACTATTATACAACTGCTGTAATTAGCTATTTATCAATATTATATATATATATATATAGTAGTTGTATTAGTTGTACTCATTTCTGTATGTAGAAAGCATGTGATGTGAACATGACATGCTTTTTCTTTATGTGTATAAAAACATACAACCAATACAACCGCTGTGTGTTTTTGCAGTGTGTGAGGCATTAAAAGCCAGTGACCGTGGTTGTATTTTGGTTGTATAGCGGTTGTATTTTGGTTGTATTTTCTTCTGTAATTATTACTGGAAGAGCATTACAACGGTTTTTACAACTATAAAACCGATCGTCTGTAATTGAAGGGAGTGCTGAGATGGTGTCTAATAAACAACTTGAAGCGAATAGAAGGAATGCTGAACTATCAACAGGGCCTGTTACTGATGAAGGAAAGTCTATTGTGAGCAAGAACCGTGTTAGCCACGGTGTTCTATCCAGGGATGTTGTTCTTCCTGGAATGGAACAGTTCGAGAATGTAGAAGATTTCAAGCAGCTGAAAGAATCACTGGAAGAATACTGGCAGCCAGAAGGGGTTATGGAAGAATCCCTGTGTGAAGATCTGGCCATACAGTGGTGGCGAATGAGAAGACTTTACAGGCATGAATCAGGCAGTCTGAAGGAACGGCATGAAAACACAAAGAAATTCTGGTATGACACCAGGACTGAATCAAGGGGTTTCAGTGACATCCCAAAAGAAGTTCTTGGTATAGATGCACATAAGGATGACTTGAGATGGCACAAAGAGTGGCTGGACATAGTTGATGCCAGCCTGAAGAAGAGACGTAAGAGCCTGAAGCTTATCTTCGATGACGAAGACTGTTTGTGTATGTTCAGTGATTGGTTTGAAGATTATGACAGGGTAGAAAAGGCGATAGACAAAAGAAGGAACATACCCAATTGTTTAGATGATGACTATGAAAAGTTTGTGGTGCAGACACTGCAGAAAGCAGGTGTGAGCATCAAGGAAATTCTGGAATACTTCAAGATACATCTTGAATATCAAATAAAGGACATTGAAGGTAAATTGACTGATAAATTACATCAGTACGAGATGGAGAAAGAGCAGATACTACCTTCAACGGTGACAAATGAGTCCTTTCTTAAGTATGAAGCATCCATAAGAAGGAACATTGAGAAGGATATTAAGCTGTTACTCCAACTTCAGGCCTTCAGAACTGGTGCAATGTTCAGTAATAATAGAAACACTGATGATTGATTGAATTGTTATTGTGAATGGCTTTGAATCTGAGATTAGGGCGGATAAGTGACACAAAAGATGCAATGAAATTCAATAGATTTAGGCATCGGTGAAGTGACTGATGAAAAGAAAATGGAGAAAGAGCATCATGAAGTTTGATAGAGAATGTGCAGAACTGACTGCAAAGCAAGTGAAAGCATACTACCTTCAGCAAGCAGAATTGCAGAAGGGTGTGCAGTTGACATTGACTTACTCGATAAAAGGAATATGCCAGTCAGAACACACTATTGACCTATGCGATGGCCACCTTCAGATCACCGGACATGGAGTACACAACGGCAAAGATCTTGAATATGAAGTTCAG
>Ga0334883_1006083_pt1 | contig 10210 bp, 7 predicted proteins | sample GraSluR1_MG_6_FD_207230 | JGI IMG/M metagenome (GOLD analysis project Ga0334883, IMG submission 207230) | Sludge microbial communities from methane-producing bioreactor in Wageningen University, Netherlands - Granular Sludge_09_05-R1 | ecosystem: Engineered > Bioreactor > Anaerobic > Unclassified... | reverse complement strand
AAAACAATGGCAAGATGCCGGGTAAAGAAGAGGGCCATCGATAGAAAAACAAATTGCAGCGGATGATGAAAATTAAAGATGGTCCAAAGGGTCAGGGCGGCAAGCGCCCCCAGTACGAGCGCGGCATGGTAGTATTTGGCCCAACGGCTGCCCATGATGACAACCAATGTACGCTTCCCTGAAAGGGCATCGCCTTTGACATCGCGCATATTATTGAGATTAAGCACGGCGGTGCTGAGTAACCCCAACGCTGCAGCTGGCAGCCACAATGCAGCATTTATATCGTGGGTGTGCAGGTAATAGGTTCCGATTACGCCGGTAAGACCGAAAAAGATAAAAACGAACAGGTCGCCAAGGCCGATGTATCCATAGGGCCTTGAGCCGGCGGTGTACATAATTGCTGCAGCCACCGCGGTTATCCCCAGACCGAGAAAAGCCAGCCATCCGCCCGAAAACCTAAAGCCGATGCCTGAACCTATCAGCAGAATTCCCGATATCAATGCCAGGGCTGCTGTGGTGATTATGGCTGCTTTCATCTCCCTGAGTGAAATCGCCCCGCTCTGCACGGTGCGGGCCGGGCCAACCCTTTCGGGATTGTCGGCACCATTCACCGAGTCACCGTAATCGTTGGCCAGGTTGCTGAGTATCTGAAGGAAAAGGGTAGTCAGCAAGGCCAATCCAAACACTGTCCATCTGAAAACACCGTCGTGCCATGCCACGAAACTCCCCATCAGCGAACTGGAGAACGCCAGTGGAAGTGTCCGGGGGCGGGCAGCGTGCACCCATGCCTTGTATTTTTCTTTTGTCATAATTTATCTTAAGCCTTTCAATGCCCTGATATCAGGGGAATTTGGGAAATTTCTGAAAATCGGGTTCCCGTTTTTCAAGAAATGCCCGTTTCCCTTCCTGTGCCTCTTCGGTGAGGTAATAAAGCAGCGTGGCATTTCCGGCCAGTTCCTGCAAACCTGCCTGACCATCCAGTTCGGCATTCATGGCCAGTTTGAGCATGCGCAGGGCCAGCGGGCTGCGTTTCATCATGGTTTTGCACCAGTCAACCACCTCGTCTTCCAGCTGATCAAAGGGCACTACCTTGTTTACCAGGCCCATCTCAAGGGCTTCCTGTGCCGAATACTGCCGGCAGAGGAACCATATTTCGCGGGCTTTTTTCTGCCCCACGATGCGGGCCAGGTAAGATGATCCGAAGCCGCCGTCGAAACTGCCGACCTTGGGTCCGGTTTGCCCGAAAATCGCGTTGTCGGAGGCAATGCTCAGGTCGCAAACCACATGCAGTACATGCCCGCCCCCTATGGCGTAGCCGTTAACCATGGCAACTACTGGTTTGGGCAGTGAGCGGATCAGCTTCTGCAGATCCAGCACATTCAGGCGGGGAATGCCATCTTTGCCGATGTAGCCACCGTGTCCCTTGATGTTCTGGTCGCCACCGCTGCAGAAAGCTTTGTCGCCTTCGCCGGTTATTACCACCACGCCTACATTGTCGGTTTCGCGGCAGTAATGCATGGCATCGATCATTTCTTTGATGGTATCAGGCGTAAAGGCGTTGCGGTAGCGCGGCCGGTTGATGGTGATGCGGGCAATGCCTTCAAAAAAATCAAATCTGATCTCTTCGTATTCTTTTATGGTTGTCCAGTTTCTTTTGGTCATGATCCGATGAATTTAAAATAATTCCTTAATGTTTCCGCACTGGTCGCTGCCGGGGTAAAAATCTCCAGCAGGGCCGGCTGGTTATTGTTCTGCGGCCCGTAAAAAACAGGAAGCATTTTTAGCAGGGAAGCCTGGTCAGCGGCCGGATAGTAGTTTATGCCGAAATTTTTTACGATACCCTCGGCATTGAACCGGTGGCTGGTTTCTATGTATGGTTCCAGCTCCTCAAAACGGTCGGGGCCCGGGATAACCCTGAAGATATTCCCGCCGCCGTTGTTGATCAGGATGATTCTTAGCGAAGCAGGAAGATTGTTGTTCCACAGTGCATTGCTGTCGTAGAAGAATCCTATGTCGCCGGTAATGGCGGTTACGGGTTGTTTGCTTACAAGGGCAGCACCGGCGGCGGTTGAAATGCAGCCGTCAATGCCTGAAGTGCCGCGGTTTGACCAGGTGGTATACTTTACACCTTCATCAAAAAGCTGGGCATAGCGGATGGGTGTGCTGTTGCCAAGATGCAGGCAGGTGCCTTCAGGAATATGGCGGAATAAGGTTTCGAAGACTGTAAGGTCTGAAAAAGGTGCTCCGGCAAGATAGCTCCTGTGTTTATGGAGGTGGTGTTCCGAACGCATCTGCCACCGTTCCCGGTAATCGCTATGCGCGGGAGCAACCATGCCGGCAAGCTCCCTGATAAATGATCCGGCTTCCGAAGGGATGGACAGGGTGAGCGACTGGTAGGTGTCCAGGTGGAAGTCGTCAGGGTCCGGATTGATGTGCCAGTGCTGAGCCGGTTTCATTATTCTGAACAGGGCTTTGATCTTTTTTGAGACCACCGCTCCCCCGAAGGTAAGCAGGATATCGGGGGTGTATCCGGCCATTTGTTCATCGGTTATGCCTTCAATGGTGCGGTCGATGCAGCGGATGCTGCCGGGGACATGCAGGTTGGAGGTGGTTTCGGTGAATACGGCTACCGAGGGATCGTCGGCGAGTTTGAAGATCCATTGTTCCAGCATGTTATCCGGCGGCAACTGACCGGCAAGGATCAGCTTTGCCCCGGTTTTGTTCCATTGGGTAACAAGTTCATGCATCACAGATTCCGGAATGTGGTGTTCAACCGGAACCAGGGCTTTAAGCCGGATATCCCTGATTTCAGGGTTCAGGTTCAGGTCGTAGAGAGGTTCGGCCAGGGGCAGGTTAAGGTGTACCGGGCCTGGGGCAGGGAAAAGGGTACGGTCAACCGCTTCGTTCACCATACGGCTGAAATGCCATTCGTTTGATTTGTTATCAATATTATGAGGAAGCTGAAAGCTCTTGCGGATATAATTGGCGTATAGCTGCTGTTGTCTGATGGTCTGTCCGTCGCCCTGGTCAATCCATTCCGCCGGCCTGTCGGCGGTAATCACCAGCAGGGGTACTTTCTGATAATAGGCCTCGGCCACGGCGGGGGCATAATTCAGGGCAGCCGAACCCGAAGTACAGAGCAGGGCAACCGCACGACCGAGTTGCTGGGCCATTCCCAGGGCGTAGAAACCGGCGCTCCGCTCGTCGGAAATGCTGGTAAGATTCAGCCTGCCGCTTCTGCTGAAGGCTATGATGGCCGGGGCATTGCGTGAGCCAGGCGATACCACTGCATGGGTAATTCCTTTTTCAGCGATGATGGCAGCCAATAAACTCAGATGTTCCTGACTCATTTCCGGAAATGGATTAAAAGTATGCTAAATTCTGTATTTTTCCGATAGCAGTCAACATGGTCCGGCTTTTAAGCACGGTTTCTTCCCATTCCGCTGCCGGATCAGAAGCGGCTGTAATGCCTCCGCCCGCATAAACAATGGCCTTGTCCTGAAATACCTGCATACAGCGGAGGTTAACAAAAAAGGCAGACTGTTCCACTGACTTCACAGGGCCGAGGAAACCGGTATAAAAGCCCCGGTCATAGTTTTCGGCGTCTTTTATCATATCAAGTGCTGCCTTTTCGGGCCAGCCGCAGACAGCAGGAGTGGGGTGCAGGGCTTCGAGCAGCTTGCCCTTGTTGTTATCTTCAATAATTGTTTTGAACCCGGTTTTCAGGTGGCAAGCCATCCCTGCAGTGATGGTTTCGGTTTCTGAACGAAATATTTCAATGCCGCCGGAAACCGCCAGTTTTTCTTCAATATGTCTGCAAACCCATTCATGCTCGTCCATTTCTTTGTTTGTCCAGGCAAGTGAACCGGCATCGCGGGTCCCGGCCAGCGCCATGGTGGTTACCGTATCGTTTTCGACCCTGAGCAGTAACTCGGGAGAAGCACCGGTCCACAGCCCGTAGCCGGGTATCCAGGCCAGGTAAACGAAGGCTGAAGGGTAATCAAGGCACAACTGCTCAAACAGCGGGATGGAGAGTTGGACTTCCCGGAACGGAATCTCAATGGGCCGCGAAATCACGACTTTATCCGCTATTCCCGAGCCAATACCGGTGATCACCTGTCTGAGTTTTTCAATGTAATTTTCCTTGTCCGGCACTGCAATCGTACATTCAGGAATGGCAAATACTTCATGACGTCGGATGCCGGGGTCAGGGAATTGTGCTCCGCGGAGGGTAAGTTCAGCATCCAGAAACAGCGGGGGTTGCGATTTCAGAAATGGGGCCATGATAAACCCGGGTTTACCATTGAATACTTCCCGGATTCGCGGAATTATATAAAAACCTCCGGCGCTGATGATTGTTTCAGGGTCCGATTTATCCGGAAGCCTGTAGGAAACAAAAGCCGTTTGAGTACCCAGCAGTTGCTGCTGCAGCGCTTTCAGCGTTATTAATCCTCCGTTCATTCCCCTTTATTTTCTTCCTGTTCAATCACCATAATGGTGAGTCTGGAGAGGCAGACCAGCGCCCCGGCATCGTTGTGAATTTTAACTTCCCAGATGTGCAGCCGCCGGGAACGCATCACCAGGGTGGCTTTGCCATGGACATGGCCTTCTTTAACCTTGCGGATATGATTGGCATTGATTTCAATGCCAACGATGGCGTGTTTCCGGCCCATGATCGCAACCGAACCCATGCTGCCCAGCGTTTCGGCAAGCGCTGCGGAAGCGCCGCCATGCAAAAGACCTGCCGGTTGTACCGTACGGTGATCGACAGGCATGGTGCCACAGATGTAATCCGGGCCCACTTCAGTATAAATAATGCCAAGTTGCTCCATCAGCGTTCCGGCCGACATAGCATTCATGGCTTCAAGACTCATGTTGGTAAGCATAGGCTGTGAAATGTGAATCTATTAACAATTCATTATTCCATTGGTTTGCGAAGTTGGGAATTATGCATTTAGATTGCAAGCTGCGCAGAGATATTTTTTAGCAGTAAACAGATGCGGTTTATGTTCTTCAGGATAGAGATGTCCTGTTCATATCATTCCTGAACAGTTCAGCCGTATTTTGAAAAGTTATGACAAAAAAGCTAAATACTCCGGAATTCTGAATATATATTTGTTAAATCTGAACATGCTGGTTTATACATCTCTTTAACTTTTCGTTAGTCGGTTAAGATAAAAGGCTTATCTTTGCCCAACGATACTCCCTCCCATCGCAATAATCAATTTCTCCGCCCGCGCGAAGCAATTGTTTGTTGCCGGGAGTTTTTTTTGAACTCTTAATTACTCACTTATCTCCTTTTTTATGAAAAAGCTGTTTACACTCATGTTCGCATTGGCAACACTGCTGGTGCAGGCGCAATTCATTACCCCGGGAACCGGGGTTGTATGGAACCTCGACTCACTTGTTAACAATTCGGCCGGGGTGGTTACCTGGAACGACAATCACTATGAAATCACCAACACGGTGACCATTGCTGCAGCCGATGCCCTCAATATTCTTGAGGATGTTACGGTTGTTTTCCATGACCTTGCCGGGATTGAATCGGAAGGGACCATTATCATCGATGCGCCCGTCAAAGCTACCTTTACTGCCATCGACAGCACTTCAACCAATAAGTGGCGCGGTTTTAAACTTGTTGCCGGACACATCACCCATATCCGCAATGCAGAGTTTCTCTTCGGTGGGGGAATACGGTCCCAAACAGGTATTTTCACCGTTGAAGGAAGCAAATTCTACAAGAATTTCTACAAAAGCGGTTCAACATCGGGATCTTATGCTTCCAGCGCAGCAGTTGATCTTTCAGGCTACGGGGAGGTCATTAACTGCAGTTTTATACTGAATCAGCGCGGAGCAGTGGCTTCAGGTTCAAACGTTGGAACCAAAGCAATTATCCGGAACAATTATATGTTCGGAAATACCACCGAAAACAGCAACCGCCCGCAGATCAATATGGGGCCGGCCGGTGAGGGCGATACTACCTACATCATCGGGAACACCGTTATTGGTAATGGATATGTTCAGGCAGGCGGAATTGCTTATTCTTCATTACTCGCTGTACCTGGAAGCGTTGTTATTGACTCCAACATCGTAGACAAGAACCGCTACGGAATCACACTCACCGGCAGTCCTATCACCGGAGCAATCAGGTATAACACCATTACCGATAACAACATCCAGAACAATCCCAATCTGGGAGGAAGCGGCATCAATCTCACGGCAAGCAATTCTTCGTCTAATCAGGTTGCAATGATAACCGGAAATATTATTTCCGGGAATCTGTGGGGAATAACGATCGTCGGATATCCACGGGCCAATATGGGTAATTCTGATCCGGCCAACTTCAATCCCGGCGGCAATCAGTTTGCCAACAACGGGAATGGCGGCGTTTTATATGATCTTTACAACAACGGCCCGGTTGAGCAATATGCCATGTATAATCAATGGGGTGTGGCAACCCAGGATTCCGCAAGTATCGAAGGTGTTGTCAACCACGTTGTAGATGATCCGGCACTTGGCAGGGTTAATTTCATGCCAGCCTATCAGTTTCAGACATATTTTACCGTTGAGAGTGAATCTGGTGAACCGCTTGCAGGCGTTGAAATCAGCATAGAAGGAATTGCTGAAAGCCTGTTGACGGATGCGCAGGGTGGCGCCTTTACCATGCTTTCACCCGGTAATTATAACTATACAGCTGTTGCTGAAGGTTATGCCGTCAATAACGGAACATTTGAAGCAGGCACATCCACTACAGAAGTCAGTATTGTGATGAACCTGCCAAGATATCTGCTCAGTTTTTATATTTATGACGAGGCACTGGCGCCGGTTGAGGGCGCTTCCATTGATGTGGACGGCAACGTTCTGCTGACAGCTGCCAACGGTACAGCAGCCATTGAACTCAGCAATGGAATATACCCCTACGCCGTTTCAAAAGAGGGCTATTTTCCTGTGAATGGAGAAGCATTGATTGAGGATGGTAACTCAGAACTTGCCATTCAGCTTAACAGCACCTCGGCGCCTACCTACACCCTTTCATTCCTGGTTACCGATCCGGACACCACACCCCTTGAGGCTGCCCTGATTGAAATTACCGGCCAGCAGTCGCTCACAACGGGTGCTGATGGCACAGCATCTGTTAATCTGCCTGACGGCGATTATGCCTATACCGTATCGCTCGAAGGGTATGTTTCAGGCAGCGGCAGCGTTACCATCAGCGGAGCCGGTGAAGAAGTTAACCTGGTGCTTGAGCCTGTTGCTCCCGAAACCTGGATGCTTACTTTCATGGTAAGTGCTCAGGCCGGCGTGCTGGAAGGTGTTGAAATCAATATCAACGGCACTTTGCTGATAACCAACGAACAAGGAATCGCGCAGATTGAACTCTCCGATGGAGCGTATCCATACACAGCTTCTGCTCCGGGTTTCGATTTCTACGAAGGTACTGTAACCATTGCTGGCGCTGATGCGGAAGAGGTGATCTTTATGACTACTGGCCTAAAGAATGGTCCTGTGGCCGGTTTGCGTGTTTACCCCAATCCGGTGACCGACCGCCTTTACATCGATGGTGCCTCCCTGGCCGAAGCCACCCTTTATGCCCCCGACGGCAGGCAACTGATGCAACAGCAGCTGAGCGGCAATACTATGGATCTCGGTAACCTGAGGTCCGGTACATACCTCCTGCGGATTGTTTCAGGCGGCAATGCTTCCGTAATGGTAATTGTTAAGCAATAATCCTCTGAAAACTTTTTTTGAAAAGGTCTGCTCCGGCAGGCCTTTTTTTATCCCTGATCAATATTTATTCAGTACAATGATTATTCTGCAGAACGGTTGTGATAGCAAGCGCACAAACGCTTCAGGCCCGCGTTGACATGCTGATCTGATTTCAGACAAACTTTTTATTTTATATCCAGGCATTCCTCATAGGCCTGATTTTCTCTGCTGATTTATGTTTCAACCGGCCGGCCCTGTAACCTGAAAAAAATATATCCGGCTATTAGTTTTAACGCTGATATTCCCGATACGTTATCTCTGCAGCAGAGAGGGTTTTACCAGACAGAAAGTTGCGCGGCAGATTGAAATTACAAAGCCTGCCGGTATTATTCTTCTGAGAAAATGTTGTTGCCGGCGCCTCAGACAAAGAATAACACATCAGCTTGTCTTGGGTAGTTCATTATAGGATGTGCTGTTTATTTTTTTGCCACAGAATCACGGAAGCACTGATTTATTACAAAAAAAGAGATCCCGGATTCTTATAAAAAGTTTGATGACTAACTTGAGTATACCTTTGCAAATATTCTTAAAACTAATACCGATCAGATTCAGCTCGCCACAATTTGATGTAATTGACTGTATAACAACATGATAAATCTTATTTTTTACTTGCATTTATCTCACAGATAGCTTCATTCTCAAATAGTACATTCAGTCATTATTCATGCTTATAACAGGATTAATATTTGCTATTGAAATTTTAGCCTGAAAATGTGATTTATATTCTTCCTTTCTCCGATACTACATTTTATGATTGAAGCAAATCATAAAAGCATTTACTTGCAAGCCGGGTCCGGTTTCTTTAAAACACGGTGCAGTAACTGCAATCAGCTTTTCAGTTTTTCAGGTTTTGTATAAACTGTGAGAAATTTTTTTGTGTGTTTTTGTGCTTCCGCGCATTGGTGGCTTCTTTTAACTTCCAAAGCCTCCATAGTATATCCAACACATCAAATAAGGATTTGCCCCTTGTCTTTATAATGCCGGATTTCGCTTAAAACCCTTGATTATTTGAGTCTTATTTCTTATATTTACAGCATTGGAATCCGGTATTCCACGCTCCTTACCTGTTCTGCAATTTCCGCAATCTGGCTCATCACGCTGCCGGTCATCATGCTTCATTTCCAGTTTCTGATCTTCTGAGAAAATACTGCTTTTAATGTTAAGCATTTGATTATGAAAACAAGAATTGCATGGCTGTTGTTTTTAATGGCTGCAGGTTTGCAGGCCCAGGTCGCCATCAACACCGATGGCAGCGCACCCGATAATTCGGCGATGCTGGATGTGAGATCAGGCTCCAGAGGGGTATTAATCCCGGGGATGCCCTATTATGCCGTCAGGGAGATCGAAAGTCCGGCGCATGGCTTGCTGGTGTTTCAAACCGATTGTACCCCCGGCTTGTATTTTAATGCAGGTACCCCTGAAATTCCTTCCTGGAAAATGGTGGGCTTTAATGCAACAGATCATGGCTCCATTACCGATGCCGACGGGGATACCTTTATTACCACGGATGAGGGCCCGGACCAGGACATCATCCGGTTCTACTCCCGAAATGCGAACCATGTCTGGATCGACAGCAACAGGCTGGTGGTGAGCAGCGGGTATTGCAACGTTTTTATCGGTGACAGTTGCGGAACCTTTAACACAACGGGCAGCAGCAATCTTTTCATCGGGTTCAATGCAGGTGCCAGGGCAAATATCGGGGTGGACAATGTTGCACTCGGGAGCTTCGCAGGTTACAATAACCATCATCATTACAACACCTTTGTAGGAGCCTGGAGCGGAAGAAACAACTACACCGGCTGGAACAACACATTTCTCGGTTATGAAACGGGGTTCGAAAACCTTACAGGAAGGCGTAATGTTTTTATCGGTTACAGGGCGGGTTATCACAATACGGATGCTGAAAACAATACATTCGTAGGTACTGAGTCGGGCTTCAATAACAGCACAGGCGTTAACAATGTTTATGTGGGCAACCATGCCGGCAGAAACAATGAAACCGGAAATCATAATGTTTTCATCGGTTACATGGCCGGCATAAATGAAACAGGTTCCAACAGATTGTATATATCAGGTTCCGGAACTGATAATCCGCTTATATACGGAATCTTCGATGAAGAGATTCTGAAGTTCAATGTAAGGCGCATAGAAATCAACTCGGCCGACAGCAATGTGATACTCGGGTCCCGTTCAGGTGCGCTGACAACAGGTGCTTACAATGTATTTGTCGGTGATCTGGCGGGCGAGGATAATACCACCGGTACGCTGAATGTATTCAACGGTGCCATGAGCGGAAAGGACAATGTGTCGGGCAGCATGAATGTATTTTTAGGGCCGAATGCCGGTGGACGGAACACGGAAGGTTCGCGCAACACCTTTGTGGGATCTTACGCAGGAGGAAACAACACTACCGGATGGAGAAACACTTATATCGGACTTTCGG
>Ga0334883_1006082_pt1 | contig 10212 bp, 10 predicted proteins | sample GraSluR1_MG_6_FD_207230 | JGI IMG/M metagenome (GOLD analysis project Ga0334883, IMG submission 207230) | Sludge microbial communities from methane-producing bioreactor in Wageningen University, Netherlands - Granular Sludge_09_05-R1 | ecosystem: Engineered > Bioreactor > Anaerobic >... | reverse complement strand
AACAAAGAGTACATGAAACTTAACCAGCTCAAAGTACAATTCATGGGAAGAGGAATGGCCTGGCTAGATACAGGCACACAAGACGGCCTTCTCGAAGCTAGCAATTTCGTCGCGGCAATTCAAAAGCGACAGGGATTCTATATATCATGTATTGAAGAGATAGCTTACAGGATGAAGTACATAGATCAACAGCAACTCAACAGAATCGCGGACAATCTCAAAAACACAGAGTACGGGAACTACCTACAGCAAATAGCTATGTTATGAAGGGGGTAGAACTATGCTCTTGAACTCATATTACTCTACAGAAGAACTGGGAAGAATGTACTTCAAATCAATAGGATCAGACGTTCTACTTAGTAGAAAGAGCAGCATTTACTTTCCGGAGACTATTTCGATTGGAAGTCACGTTAGGATCGATGATTTTTCAATTCTGACTGGCAACATTGAGATAGGTTCCTACGTTCATATCGCTGCATACTGCGGTCTTCATGGTTCAAGAGGCATAATGATGAATGATTTCAGCGGCCTATCTGCGGGCGTTCTTATCTATAGCGAATCAGATGACTATTCAGGTTCGACATTAACCAATCCTACAGTTCCAAGCGAATTCAGAGGCGCATATGGAGGACCAGTAATTGTCGGAAGGCATGCTATTGTAGGAGCACGTGCAGTTATTCTACCGGGAGTGACTATTGGTGAAGGATGTGCGGTTGGTTCAATGAGTCTAGTTACCAAAGACTTGGAGAGCTGGAATGTCTGTGTTGGCATTCCCTGTAAACCTATTAAAGCAAGAAATAAAAGTCTTCTTGACCTGGAGAGAAGGCTCTTTGAATCTGACGAAAAGAAGAGGTGTCACGATTGAGATTCAACAAACCAATCTACGTTACTCGTCCGCTTCTTCCACCTCTTGAGGAACTCAGTAAATCCTTGCAAGATATCTGGGATGCCCAATGGCTCACGAACAATGGAGCAAAGCACAAAGAGCTTGAGAATGAGTTGAGAGACTATCTCAAAGTGCCTCAACTTTCTCTTTTCAACAACGGTACAATAGCCCTTCTTGTAGCTATAAAAGCTCTGGAATTAACTGGAGAAGTAATAACGACGCCTTTCACTTTCGCGGCTACTGCTCATTCAATTTCCTGGATGAATTTGGAACCTGTATTTGTGGATATAGATCCAGTTACGATGTGCATTGACCCAAACAGAATTGAAGAGGCTATTACTCCAAGAACAAGCGCGATAATGCCTGTTCATGTCTTCGGGACTCCCTGTGATGTCAAAGCGATTGCAGAAATTGCGGAAAGGCATAACCTGAAGGTCATATACGATGCGGCCCATGCCTTTGGTACAGAGATAGACGGAACTGGTATAGGCAATTTCGGAAACATAACGATGTACAGCTTCCATGCTACTAAACTATTCAACTCGGCAGAAGGTGGAGCACTGGCTTGTAAGAGCGAAGAGCTGAAGAAAAAGATAGATCTCCTCAAGAACTTTGGAATCAAGAACGAAGAAGAAGTAATAGAAGTCGGAATAAACGGAAAGATGAACGAGCTTCAGGCAGCTATGGGATTGGCAGTTCTAGAACATGTAGAAGAAGAGAGACAGAAGAGAGCCATTATAAAGCAGACTTATATCGAGAACCTGAAGGATATACCCGGTATCAAACTCATGCCTGATCTACCCGGAGTAAGGAGCAATTATCAGTATTTTGCCATCAGAATAGATGAAGAGGAATTCGGCAGATCTAGAGACTACGTTTACGAAGAACTCAAGAAATACAACGTCTTTGCAAGAAAGTATTTCCATCCCCTTTGCAGCAATTACGAGTGCTACAGGCACCTGCCTTCAGCAAATCAGAAGAACCTGCCCGTAGCAAACAGAATCGGCAACGGAGTGTTGTCTATGCCATTTTATGGGGGATTGAGTGAAGAAGACGTGAGGACTATCTGCGAGATTCTGAGGTGCATTAATGAGCTATGAAAAACCTTTGGTAAGTGTTCACATGATTACCTATAATCATGAGAAGTTCATTGCTCAAGCCATAGAAGGCGTCCTGATGCAGAAGACTGATTTTCCTTTCGAACTGATAATTGGCGAGGACTGTTCGACAGATCGAACGCGTGAAATCGTTGTTGATTATGCAAATAGGTATCCTGAGATAATCAAACCAATTCTTCATGAGAAAAACGTGGGTGCAAAGGCAAACTCAAAGTCTGTAAGAGAAGCATGTACGGGGAAATATGTTGCCGTTTGCGAAGGCGACGACTACTGGATTGATCCCCTAAAACTCCAAAAACAGGTAGATTTCATGGAAAGCCATCCTAATTTCAGTATGTGTTTTCACAGAGCAAAAAAAGTCGATGTGCAAGGCAAGGAATTGGGTACATTCTGGCCAAAGAAGTCATGGAGTAAGCGCGTTACCGGTATTCTAGATCTCCTCAATGAGAATTACATTTCTACTCAAACGGTCCTTTATAGGAATTACCCCAAAGCTAATTCGCACAAAAGCAAGCTTTCCGATGGATTATTCTTTGGCGATTGGGCCTTGCATTTTGTGAATGCGGAAAAAGGTGACATCTTCTTCTTTGATGAAGTAATGGCTGCATATAGAGTAACTGATCAAGGAGCTACCAATAGCACTCCAATAGAGCAAAAGGCAACTGACATAATAGAATTCTATGAAAGAATAAGAACTTACTTTGGAGATAGAATCTCAGAGGTAATTCTCAACAACTGTAGAAACAGGTATGTCGCAAATCTTGCTTCTATGGCAGCTGCTGAAGGCAATTTCGAACTAGCAAGGGAACTCCTGAATAGGGTAAAAAAGGAGGCACAATCAACCGACACCAAGACAAGAATTACGATTGCTAAAGCGCAGATAGCAGTAAATCTACCTAAGCTGTATTCAGCTCTTAGATATTCAAAACAATGGTTGATAAAAAAGCTTAACACGGGAGTGCGAAACTGAAAGTCTCTGTTCTCAATGCCCAGTTCTGATCACAAATACCGGATTTCCTAGCTGCCAAGACAGTTAAGAAATCTGCAAGTTGCATCTTTCCAGTCTGGAAGTTCATACCCTATCGTTTCTTTCAATGGAAAGTTATCCATTGCGGAGAATCCCGGTCTTTCTGCTGGCGTATTGAATTCTGTGCTCTTTACCGGGATTAGCTTTCCTCTCCAGCCGGAGAGCTCAAGTATGTATTTCGCCCACTCGTATCTGCTGCAATATCCGGTGTTGGTCATGTGATAGCTTCCATATGCTCCCGTTTGGAGAAGATCGATAATCGCCCCGGAAAGATCGACCGTATAAGAGGGAGAGGATATCTGATCATCGACGACCTTGAGTTCTTCCTTATCATTAGACCACTCAAGGACCTTCTTTACAAAGTTTGTGTTTCCGGCACCGAAGACCCAGCTAAGTCGAACAACGAAGCAAAGATTCGAGAAAATCGAGACAAGCTGTTCGCCATATAGTTTGCTTTGCCCGTATTTAGACAACGGTTTCGGCTCATCCCATACGAAGTAAGGACTACCTTTCTTTCCATCAAAGACATAATCTGTGCTGAAGTGCATAAAAGGTATTCTGAACTCATTTGCGATTATAGCAAGGTTCTTCGGGCCGATAGCGTTAACCGAGAACGCATTCCTCCAGTCCTCTTCAGCTTTATCCACAGCGTTGTAAGCGGCACAGTTGATTATTGCGTCAGGTTTTGTCTGGTCCGTTATTTCTTTGACAGCTCTCAGATCGGTGATGTCCATGTGAAGCAGCTGATTAGTAGTCAGGCGGGTTTGCCGATCGGCAGAATCAGAACCTGCAATGTAATCTGAGGCAACACACTCGATTCTGCGTCTTTCACACTCTTTCTGCAAGTCCTGACCAAGCTGGCCGTTAGCGCCTGTTATCAATATTTTCATTAGAGTTTTTCCCTAAGAGTCAATTCTTTCAGTTTGGGCAGATTTCTATCCTTTTCGGAGAGTACCAGTTCATCGATTCCGTATTCCTTCAACGGCCAATCGATCGCGATGTCTTCATCGTTCCAGATTATGCCCGCTTCGAATTCGGGATGGTAGAATTCACTACATTTGTAGAGGAAATCCGCGCTTTCTGTCAGCACGAGAAAGCCGTGGGCGAAGCCTTCGGGAACGAACAGCAACTTCTTATTCTCCTCGCTCAAGACGCAGCCAAACCATTTGCCAAATGTTGATGAATCAGGCCTTATATCCACGACTACATCGAAAACGGCACCATTTATTACTCTCACAAGCTTGGATTGAGCATATTGTTTCTGAAAATGGAGTCCCCGGAGAGTACCTTTCTTTGATCTTGAATGATTGTCCTGGACGAAATCGATATCTATCCCCAGCTCATGGAATTCTTTTCTGTTGTAAGTTTCCATGAAAAAGCCTCGTTGATCACCGAAAATCGTCGAAGCAATAACAAGGACTTCTTCAAAATGATTTTCTGTACAAGTGAATTTTGAAATGTCTATCACTCCAGTCAGTTTCTGTCGGTGATTTCCAGTAAGTACTTCCCGTATTCAGTCTTTTTCATAGGCTCGGCAAGCTCGATTAACTGCTTCTGGTCTATGAATCCCTTTCTGTAAGCTATCTCTTCAATACAGGATATGTAGAAGCCCTGTCTCTTCTGAATTGTCTCCACGAAGTTGGCAGCCTCTATTAGGGAGTCATGTGTTCCGGTATCTAACCAGGCCATGCCCCTTCCGAAGAGTTCTACTCTGAGTTTACCCATCTTCAGATATTCCATATTTAGATCGGTTATTTCCAATTCTCCTCTTGCAGATGGTTTTAGGTTTTTTGCCAGTTCAACGACTTGATTGTCATAGAAATATAGCCCCGGTACGGCATAGTGTGATTTAGGTCTAGCAGGCTTCTCTTCGATCGATAACACTTTTCCTGTATCGTCAAACTCTACTACTCCGTATGCTCTGGGGTCTTTTACATAGTAGCCAAATATGACAGCTCCCTCTTCCAGAGAAGCCGCTGTCTTCAGAGTTCCCGATAAGCCTTGCCCGTAGAATATGTTATCTCCAAGGATCATCGCGACTTTGTCGGTGTATATGAACTCTTCACCAACTATGAAAGCATCCGCTAGACCTCTGGGTTCTGTTTGAACGGCATAATCAAAGCGCATACCCAGCTGAGAGCCATCGCCAAAGAGATCTCTGAACACGGGGAGGTCTCTTGGTGTCGAGATAATCAGGATTTCTCTTATGCCCGCAAGCATGAGGACTGAAAGCGGATAGTAGATCATAGGCTTGTCGTAGACTGGGAGTATCTGTTTTGATATTGCTTTTGTTATTGGATAAAGTCTTGTGCCCGCTCCGCCGGCCAGAATTATTCCTTTCATTTTATCACCCACAATACACGCACGCAAAAGCGAGCCCTATATGCTATATGCTTCTATATTATACTTTCAATGGTCTCAAAAAAACGAATTCCAGTAACTGCTATAATACTCTTATGAAGAAGATAGCAGTTATTACCGTCAACTACAAAGGTTCAAAGGATACGGTCGATTTCGTGGCTTCTGTGATTGGACAGAAGCATCTCGGAATAGACTTTGCGGTAAATATCGTGATTGTAGATAATTGCTCTCCAGATGATTCCTTCTCGAATCTATCCGAACATTTCAAGAATTCATGTGTAGTTAAAGTTATTAGCAACGATACTAATGGCGGGTATGCTTATGGGGTAAACTGTGGTATGAAGTATGCCCTGGCCAGCTACGAACCAGACTACATATTGATAATCAACAATGATGTCATCGCTTCGCCAGATCTTTTATCAAGCTTAATAGACGCAATTGATCGCAGTAATCCATCTGTTCCTGTAGTGGTTACGGGTAAGATGTTCTACTATGATGAACCTACTAAGATCTGGTTTGCCGGAGGTTATTTTAGTAAGCTAAGATGTATTGGTATGCATATTGGCATGGATAAGCCAGACTGCTCAGCTTATGGTGAACCTAGAGAGTTGTCCTTTATCACTGGCTGTATGTGGTTTTTTCGAGCGAGCTTTGTTGAATCCGTTGGGTTTATGCCTGAAGAGTACTTTATGTATTTCGAAGATGTCGACTACTCTTTACGAGTAATGAAGGCTGGAGGCAAACTTCTATATGAGCCTCGTGCAATAATATGGCATAAGGTAGGAGCCTCAAGTGTTTCGAGTAGGATCGATTACTTCTTCCCTAACAGAAACAGAGTATACTTAGCCCGAAAGTATCTTTCAAGAAGAGAGAGGATTCTTTTCTATGTTTTCTTCTTTGCAAGCCGTTTTATGAAACTCATACAGCTTTTCTTTAGAGGAAAGATAGTAAATACTCTCAAGGGTATGAAGCAAGGCTTCACTATGCGAATTAAGGTTGATCAGAAATAGACTCATATAAAGCTTGCAGTCTTTCAAGCCCGTTATAGGTTTCGAAAAAGCAAGACTTCTTTGCCACTTCCACACACAGACTCTCATAGAAAAATGGCTCATTGGCTACTCTCGAAACTACGTTTGGTAATAGATAGAAGCCATTTGTGCTTACAGCAATCCCAGCGTCTCCCACAATTTCAGGCAAAGATGAACTGTTCGATACAATAGCCGGTTTGCCAAATGCAAAGCCTTCTATAACTGGAAGTCCAAAACCTTCATAAAGAGAGAGGAGAACGACGGCCTTAGTTTTCGAGTATAGGCCTGCAAGTACTTCATCCGAAGGACCTTCGTACTGTATGAAACAGCTTCGATTCCTGGACTTTTCAATGCTTTCGTCCACATAATCCCTTGGTGAGTCTTTCCTTCCAGCAATAACAAACCTCCAGTCAGGGTGCTCATCGAAGAAAATATCAAAAGCTTTGACAGTAGTATCTAGATTCTTGTGTTTCTTTCTATTGCCGACATAAAGGAAGTATTTCTTGCCTTTGAGTTCCTCCGGCAGCTTTCTCTCGCAAGAAACGAGCTTTGAGGATACTCGCTCGTAAACTACTTCTATCTTATCGGGACGAATTCGCAAGAGCTTAATCAGATCATTCTTTGTTGACTTCGAGACTGCTATGAATCTCTTGATTCGCCTCTTGTTGAATCTCAGTAGGAACGATAGAAGCAGTCTCTTACTTAGCGGAAAGAGGTCTTTAAGAATCAGAGGAGTGAGATCATGAACGGTGACGATAGAGTTTGCCGGAACCATCAACGGGATGTTTATATGTGTGAAGTGTACTAGATCTACTCGATTTGAGAGTCTGCTGAAAAAACTAGTTCCAAGAATGGTGTCTTTTATTGATAGAGGCTCGATCTCATAAGGTTCAACCCCTGCAATGTTCTTCTTGCTCTCGTATTCTGAGAGTCTTTTCAAAGAACCTACTAGGATAAACTGGAAATCCTCGATATCTTTAGTGGTTATCTGATCAAGAATTGATTCAACATATCTTCCTACACCTGATTTGCCGATCATTCTACAATCTAGAGCTATTGTCTTTTTCATGCGATCTCACTTCTTCGATTAGTTGAAAGAATCAACTCTTCCCACGCCTTCTTGAACTTGCTAACTGAGAACTCCTCAGCTCTCTGGCGGATAAGGTGGGCGTTTTTTTCTTTCAAGTTTTCTTCTATGCACTGTTTTATAGCTTTTGCGAGAGCTTTTTCATCTTTTGGAGTTACATGATAACCTGTTACACCATGCTGGTTGTGAAAGGTCGTTCCCGTTCCGAGCTCTGTAGTAATTACCGGCGTTCCACAGGCCATAGCCTCCAGGGCGACAAGACCGAAGGCCTCCCCTCTGTCTGTTGAAGGCAGCACGAAAACATCGGCACTGCGATAGATCTCCGGCAGCTTTGAGTAGGCTACATGGGGCATGATAGTTGCTCTATTTTTCAGTTTGAGGTCGCCTATTAGCGAGATCAGGCCTGCTCTCTCTGGTCCGTCGCCAACGAGAACTAGATTATACCGATCTTCTATATGGCTCATTGCTTTGAGAAGATAATCGAGTCCCTTATACCGACCGAATCTGCCTACGTAGAGCACAATCTTCTTTCCCTGTCTGTTGAAATGAGGTGAGTAATCAAAGACATCGCCTGTTGGCACAAAATGGTCTGTATCGACAAAGAGAGGTATTACTCGGCCCTTGTCTCGGAACTTCGCCAAAACCTCAGAGGTTTCGAACATCTTCGAAGAAGTGGCGACTATAAGATCGGCAGATTTCAACATTGGGATCAGTGAATACTTTACGTAGAGTTTGCCTGGAATTCCTCTGCTCACTGTGTCCGCGTGATAAAGCACTATCCTCTTGATATCATTCCGCTTTTTCTTGCAGATGAATTCCGGCAAGCCTGAGGGAACGTGGAAGATCTCAATTGCGCATTCTTTGCTGAGAGTCTTATAGGCACCCTTGAAAGAGAGGCTGAGCCTTATAGGATCTTTTCTAAAGATGGTTCCACACCTGAGTACTTCGACTCCGTCTATCCTTTCTTCTCTGGTTTTCCCGTCAGGAGAGAAAGTGATGACTCTAGATCTATACCCGAGATTATCCGCAAGTTCGGCTATTTCTTTTGCCACAAACTCGACACCACCTATTTCGGGGGGATACATCTTGTTTATCGTGAGAACAGAGAGATCTTCTCTCATCTCGCTCCCCTTCCCAATAACATGGTCTCTATTGTCTGGAGCATTATTCTGAGATCGAACATTATCGAGCGGTTTTTTATGTAGAAGAGGTCGTATGAGAGTTTCATCTTTACGTCTTCTATACTGCGGTCATAGCCCCAGTTGAGCTGTGCCCAGCCCGTGATTCCCGGTCTGACTTTCATCCTGAGGCTGTAGAGTGGGATTTCTTCAGACAGTTCTGCCGCGATTGCAGGGGTTTCCGGTCTCGGGCCTACGATTGCCATATCACCTTTAAGGACGTTCCAGAACTGGGGTAGTTCGTCGAAGCGGAGTTTTCTTATGACTCTTCCGGCGGCGAAGATTCTGTCGTCTCTGTCTTTTGTCCAGCCGGTGTGGTCTCCTTCTTTTTTCATTGTGCGTATCTTTATGATTTTGAAGTGTTTCCCGTTCTTTCCCAGTCGCTCCTGTACAAAGAAGGGGTTGCCGAAGTCGTTTAGCATGACGGCGATGATGCCTATCAGGACAAGCGGTAGCGATACTGCGCTCAGGGCCAGGGCCATGATCCATTCGATTACGCCTTTGACGCTTTCATACCAGGATGAGAAGGCGTGAGAGTAGAGCTCTTCAGGCCTGAACTGTTCGAGGTCGAGCCGGAGACTGAAGATCTCCGTTACCTGTTTGGCGCTTATTACAGGCGTATCCAGCGGCAGGATATTTACGTTTAGGAGGTTTGAATCGGCGGGAACGACTACGAAATCAGGTCTGTACTGGCTTATATCTTCTTGAATGGAGTGGAAGTCTATCGGGCCGGAGTCGTGAGTCAGCATCTTTACCGAGCAGTCGTCTATACAGTCTATCTTGCAGCCGATAGAGAGAAACTTGACGGGCGATCTTTTTATAACACTTGAGGCTGCCTTTCGGGAGACGTACAGATAGACCAGGAGGAGGATCGACTCGTAGAACAGGGCTCTTCTTGATATCTGCTCGAGCACAAGCCTTGGCAGGAAGAAGATCAGGACTACGAGAACGCCGGATGTTACAACGGCCAGTAGCGAGTTACTGAGGAGGTTTTGGGTTCTCTTTATGCGCGAGAGATCATAGAGTCTGAAGGCATAGAAAGAGAGAAGGCTCACGATGATAATGGCGAACTGGCCGATCGGCATCAGAAAGCTTACGAGACTTACCAGATAGACGCTCCCGAAAAGAAAGGAGACATCTATGAAAAAGAGAATAACCCCCACCACAGCGCTCAAGAGCAACACCTCAGGACGATTCTATCATAACCTGCCTGTTGAGTAGTGGATAGTGCATAGTGGCTGGTGATTAGTGATTGGTGGATGGGGAAGAGTGGATCTGGGGTTTGGGGTCTAGAGTCTGGTAAGAACGAGATCCCGTATAGAACCATTACGGGATGACATTTGTGGGCTCCGAAAATTCTCGTTTTCTCGTGAGCGAAGCGAACTCGAAAATTAGGGACAGACTCTATTATTTACATAAGCGTAATGCAAGCTCATTCATACGAGGAAGAGTTAGTAGATTCAGACAGTAACACTGACACAATACGTAATCGGGTGTAGAGCAATTACTGAGAGCACTTTCTCTCAT
>Ga0334883_1006081_pt1 | contig 10213 bp, 10 predicted proteins | sample GraSluR1_MG_6_FD_207230 | JGI IMG/M metagenome (GOLD analysis project Ga0334883, IMG submission 207230) | Sludge microbial communities from methane-producing bioreactor in Wageningen University, Netherlands - Granular Sludge_09_05-R1 | ecosystem: Engineered > Bioreactor > Anaerobic >... | reverse complement strand
GTCTCAATGGGAGATCTCTCTGAGAATGCGGATTATCACAAGGCTAAGGAAGATCAGGGGTTCCTTGAAGGCAGGATCCAGGAAATTGAATCCATCCTTCACAACGCTGAAATCATCGAAACGAACACGGATTATCATGAGGTATCCATTGGCGCGAAAGTGACCATCAAAGAAGAAGGTTTCCCCGAAGAGACCTATTTTCTTGTCGGCAGGAAAGAGGCCGATCCCAGAAACGGGAAAATCTCCCACGAATCCCCAATTGGAAAAGCCCTGTTAGGACATAAGGTCGGCGATCTGGTGGAAGTTAATCTGCCGAATGGGACAACGACACTTGAAATCATGAAGATCGAGTAAGGTCATAATTAATAAAAAGGAAGAACTGTTTAAAAAGTCTTTGTTTTTCTTTTAGGTCTGCCGTTAGTGAGAGGAAAAACCTGAAAAAGGACACAAATTCAAGGTTGTGTCCCAAAAAGGTAAATTTTTGACCTAAAACGGGAGAAGTAAAAGAGGTTGTCTGCTTTATTTGTTTTCAATCCATGATTGATCAACCTGACACTTATTTTTCTTGTTACTTCTTTTCAAACAACCCCATGATCAAAACAGCAGTGAATCATTGTAAACATATCTGAAGTACGGGATCACTGATTTGTCTCCTCAATTATTCTGAGGGCAGTATTCTCATCTGTGATGAGCGTGGTTATATATTTTGCATAGCTTGCACCGATGATGGCTTTTACTTTCTGTAATCCCCCCGCAACCGCTATTACTTCGGGGACTTTAACAAGTTCACTTAATTTGATGCTCATTACACCAAGATTTTTATAATCAACTGGTTCACCATCAGGATTATAAAACCGCATACAAATATCCCCGACGGCATCTTGCTGTATCAATGCCTCACATTCATCCTCACCTATAGTATCTTTAAATATCGCGTCATTACTCAGAGGCGATTCACCAATACCAACCACAGCTTTTGTCATATTTTCCCAGTATCGAAGCATTTCCTGGGTCTTGCTATCACTTAGTAATTGATCCCGTATACTTTTTCGGTCTAAAACTCCTGGCATGTGATATTGAACCCATGTTCCTTCGAAAGCCTCACTTATATTTTGGATAATATTGTGCACTTGCAAACTTTGTTTTACTTGTCCGATCCCTCCTAATAAGGGAACAAACATAACATTTTCAACTGGATATGATTCAATCCTTTCTGAGAACTGATAAAGCGTTCTTCCCCAACCGACACCTATAAGATCACCAGGCTGAATTACCTTGTAAAGATAGTCTATCGCAGCAAAAGCAATGTTTCTCCGAATTATACTGATCCTCTCAAGCTTTCCCGGAACAACAACACAATTGCGTAAACTAAGACAAGCGCTCAATTTTTCTGATAATTCTATACTGGTTTCAAAAGGATCAATAATATTTATAGAAACAATGTTTTCATCAATAGCCGTTTTTAATAATTTAGCTATAGTCGGTCTTGATATACCAAAATTCTCTGCTATCTCCTGTTGGGTCAATTTTTGCTCATAGTATTGATGGGCAATCTGAACGATTTTTCTGATTTCATCATGATATGTCATTATTTTATACACCCTGATTTACTGTTTTGCTGCTTCAATTAGCCATTCTAGACCTAAAGAACACAATTTCTCTGGGTAAGGAATTCCATTATCATTATAACCAGCAATATGATAATAAGTTTTGATAGCTTGTTGGACCTCTTTCGGCTCTACTCGCAAACCTGTTGTTATTCCTTTCATCAAGGATTCACTCATTTTCAATGGAAGAGCATCTTGCTCTTGTGTAATGCCTTCCTGTGAATTGAACACCCGCATCATCGCCAATTTTCGTTCACCCAAACTGAGAATATCGTTTTTATCAACGTCCCAACCAGTTACAGCATTAACTAATTCTACCAGTTGCTCTGTGTCATACAACTGCCACCCAGCCCCAAAAACAAATTGGCATACGTCCAAGCAGTCCATCGCTGAATACAAACATTGGGTAATATAAGCAAACTTAACTTTTTCATCATTCAATACATCTTCTGGTTGTGGCTCGTTTAGTCCAAGTTGAGCCATTCGGTCTGTATATGAAGTATATGCAGTATCATGTTCACTCGATTGATGATCAGCTCCTGATGGATTAACAGCATAGATAAGTGCTAAGCTTCTTTTTACCTGAGGCATATGAGCCGGTAGCTCTTGTTGCTTGGAACAAACAACCAAATCTTCAGCAGCTTTCCCAAAACGCTGAGCGGCCCTTGCGGAGCCTTCTGCAAGTAAATTCCCAATCCCTTCTCGTTTTGCGATCATTTCAGTAACCATGAGCATAGCTTCAGCATTGCCAAAATGCAAATCTATACCATGTGTATCTTCTGAAGAGATGATACCTTTTTCATGACAATCCATCGCCCAGGCGATCGTAGCTCCACATGATATTGTATCCATGCCATACATATTACACAACTGGTTGGCTTGAGCTATAGCCTTGAGATCATCTATTCCACAATATGACCCAAAAGTAGACAAAGTTTCGTATTCCGGACCACCAAATCTTGGATCGACAAAACTATCATTGTCACTGATTGACACAACAGGTTTACAACGCACAATACAGCCATAACAGGTATCTCGTCGAACCAGATATTTATCATTGATGACAGTTCCATCAAGCTTTTCTGCACCATTGAACACGCCACTCGACCAATTACGTGTTGGTAGTCCCCCGCTGCTGTTTTGCCAATTAATACCACCCGCAGTGCCATATTGACGAAAGGAATAAACTTGGGATTCCCTAAACTTGGATGCGCCTTTCTTTGAGAGGGCAAGTAACGCCTCTTTATCACAAATTGAAATAGGCCTGTTGCCTCTTGCTGCAATTGCTTTTAGGTTCTTGCTTGCCATAACAGCACCCATACCTGTTCTTCCGTTGGCACGATTGCAGTTATTTAATAGATTAGCAAAACGCACGCCATTCTCAGCAGCAATCCCGCATTGTAAAACTTCGATTTTAGAGTCACCTAAATTTGAGCGGATCGCATCTTCCACTTCAGATGTGAGCTTTCCCCATAAATGTTTGGCGTCTCTCAGTTCTGCATGGCCGTCATTCAACCAAAGGTAAACGGGATGAGGGGACTTTCCTGTTAAAACAATTGCATCAAACCCACTAAATTTCAATTGAACTGGAAAGAATCCTCCACCTTGAGAATCACCTATGCAATCAGTTAAAGGAGATTTCGCCATAGCAGTCACTCGACTTGCACCTGAAATACTGGCACCCGTCAGCGGACTTACTGCAATGATCAAAGGATTGTCTGGATCCAGCGCATCAATACCAGCCGGTGATTGAGTAAGCATGTAATAAAGTGCTAAAGTGCTTCCCCCAATATAAAGCTTGTAAAAATTATCATTTGGCTTTTCAATTGATATTTTTGAATTTGTTAAATTAACATGTAATATACACCCGTTATATCCAAAAGACATGAATACTCCTTTTATGGAGGATCAGTTAGTGAGTTTTAATGCATCGGAGACAGATTTTCCTTCATGGATAATACTCGCAACTGCAGCGGTAATCTTATCGGGATCTTTATAACCCCAAATATTCCGACCAATAGCCACACCGATTGCACCTGCATCCATACCACGAATTACTTTTTCAAGTAATGGTTTCGGATCATTTGATTTTTCACCACCTAGTATCACGACTGGTATTTGGGCATATTCCAGAACTGTTTGGTAACCTTCTGTAGAGTCATCATCTTCAATGAAATAGGTTTTTATTACATCAGCACCCATCTCAGCTACAACACGTAAAGCGGTGGCAAATTTTTCAATGGTCTGCCATTCTGAACCAGCATTAAACCCCCCCGGAAATACTTCGGCCATTATTGGCAAACTCCATTTGTCGGCAAGCATTGCCAATTTCTGAAAGTTCCAGACATTATCAGTATCATCTTCAGAAAATGGATAAACCATTACCTTTATCATGTCAACGCCATAGCGAAGCGCTTGAATGATAACATCCTCCAAATTTTGAGGATAACTTTCCACACTCAATATAGTTGCAGAAGAGCCAATATCTCCAATTGAGTTTCTCAATGTTCCAAGGGTGGTCAATAAAGCATCTGCGCCAGATGACATCACTTGATTAATAATTTTGCCTGGTTTTTCAAGACCATCATACTTTTGAGGCATATATGCAGCATGATCCATTGCAACAATAAATGTTTTCCCATCCTTTGCTAAGATATTAGCCAGCCTGCGTTCTTTACCTTCATGCATTTTATACTCCTCCTTTTAGTGGAAATTCTTTAGAGATCACACTGATTTTTCCAGCGGTCAAAGCACACGCGACCAAATCCTGAATGCTACTCTTTTGGTCCCGTAATAATAAAACCTCAATCAACATTGGAAGGTTCACACCGGTCACCAACGTAACACGTGGATCATTCACACCAACAATTGCATTCCATGGCGTTCCACCCTGCAAATCGATAAACACCAATATCGATTTTGCTTCATTAAGGGATGAAATTAAGGCAGCTGTTTTTGTAATAAAATTTTCCAGACCGTCTCCTTCATGTAAACACAATGAATATAGTTCCTCTCTTTTTCCTATAAGCATTTGTGCTGAGTTAAGCAGGGCAACAGGAAGATCTCCATGACCGAGGGTAATCACAGGTGTTGTGTTCAATTTCTCACCTCTCTATTGCTTTACGACTACTTTGATCGATTCGATTTGTTTAGCTTTGGCAAATGCACCAGCTGCTTCTTCTAAAGAGAACCTATCAGTAATAAGAGGTTTCAAATTTATCAAACTATTTGAAATCATCTTTGATGCGAGAATGTAATCCTTTGTTCGATATCCTGATGTACCAATCAATGAAACTGACTTATAGTGTATCGTGTAAGACGAAACGGAAAGATTAATACTTTTAGGAAGACCACCGAATATATGGACCACACCTCCCGGCCGAGCAACATCGATGAATGATTCAACAACATTTGGAATACCCACGGCTGTAATCACGACATCTGGCCCATTCCCATTTGTCAGAGTTTTTGCCCATTTAGGTAAATCCTTTTCACCTTGTGGATCGACGGCGTTTGCGCCAAGTTTTTCGGCTAATGCTCTTCGAAATGGATCAGGTTCTGAAACAAGTATTTTGTTTGCCCCCCACGCAGATGCCAATAAAACATGCAATAAACCCATGAAACCAGCGCCGACTATAAGAATATTCTGACCTGGTTGCCACCCACAAGATCTTAATGAAAGAATAACACATGCTAATGGTTCAGCCAATGCAGCTTCTTCATAGGGGATTAAGTCTGGAATTACCCATGCAGTTTTTTCAGCAAGTGATTTAGGTATAGATACTTTTTCAGCGAAAGCACCTCCAGAAACAAACACTTTTTGATAACATAAATCCTCCCGGTCATCGAGGCAAAAATCACAAATCCCACATCCTGCATAAGGTGCAACAGCAACGCGAGTTGACGATGGGAATTTGTCCATTACTGATTCTACAATAACACCGGAGAATTCATGCCCTAAAACCATTGGTGGCTGCATACCAGGGCGATTTCCAGACAATGCTTTTAAATCTGTTGTACATATACCACTTGCCTTTACTTTCATGATAAAACCATCATCAATAACCGGGTCTGGATAATCTGGATCAAATTCTATTAAATTAGGCGCAACAAAAACTGATGCTTTCAAAATAAACTCCTTAGAAATTAAAGGGGCAACTGCCTAAAATTTGCCGGACAATTACCCCTTTATAGTTTAATTCATCATATTGGTTTCTAAATCCATCCAAGGGTTGTAAACAGAACGGTTAATACTATCAAGATCAACATAACAACAATTGGAGAGACTTTCTTCTTTAATAAAAAGAAAACACCGAAAAGTAATGCTAATGGCAATGCTTTTGGCAAAATTGAGTCAAGCAAATCTTGTAATACAACACCACTCCCCTCTGCCTCAGTTTGAAACAAGACCAATGGTGTTGATATATTGATCAATGACGCCACCATTACGCCAGCCACAGTCATACCAACAACTTTGGCACCCAAGACAAATTTGTCAAGAATCTCACTTGAACGGATCTGCTCAACAACACCAACACCAGCGCGGTATCCCCAGAAAAATGGGTAATATGTACCCAACACAGCAATCACGCCAATCAGGAGCGAAATTATGACGCCAAGAAAATTCTCTTCTAAGGCCAAATTTGCTGCTATAGCAAAAATTATCGGGTGGATCGTGCCCCAAAAGAACGAATCACCGATGCCTGCAAATGGCCCCATCATCGCCACCTTGACATCATTTATTGCCGATGGTGTGATACTCTCGTCATTTGCTTTTGCTTCTTCCATTGCAACCATCACCCCCATGATAAGAGAGCCAAAATATGGGTGCGTGTTATAAAAGACCAAATGCCGTTCATATCCCTTTTTCAGTTTTTCACCAGTGTAACCAAGTGACCTGAATATCGGGATCATGACTTGAGTCATACCCAAAGCCATCAGCCGTTCAAAGTTATAGTTACCTGCAAAGTTATTGTTTCGCCAAAATGCACCATATAACGCATGTTCACTGATTTTTTTCTTTTCTTCAATCATCACATACTCCTTCCTATTGCTGTTCAGCTTTTTTGAAGGGTCCTGTTTTTAATCGTACATAGACCAGGGCTAAACAAACCCCCAAGATTGCGCCTGCGACAGCATTAATATTCATGTATGCAGCTGCAAGGAAACCAATGAAAAAGAATGGCCAGACCTCATTGGAAGCTATGATTAACAGCAGCATACCAAAACCTAATGCTGGCAGAATACCGCCTGTCGCGCCAAGACCTGCTGAGAGCCAATCAGGGATAATGGATAAGAGTCTTGCTGCAGGCTCAATCCCCAATGCAACACCTAAAAATGCAGGGATGGCGTTAACGAGGATCCACCCGGTTCCACCCAGAGTGTTCAATAAATCGAGGCCAACGGTGTTCTCGTTTGCAGCCATCCGATCTGCCCAGTGTACAAAGAAAACATTCAGGCTCATGAAACCCAAAGTAAGCAATTGAGCAGCAATGGAAAGCGGAACGACAAGTGCAATCGCTTCACCCGCATTAGCATCAGTGAGAATTACCAAAGCTGTTGATAGAATTGCAGCCAAGAATGGGTTAGGAGGAATCGATGCGCCTACAATAAACACACCCAAGAACATTAACTGGATTGTTCCACCAATAAACAACCCAGTTCGTAAATCTCCAAGAACAAGGCCTGTCAGGGCAGCTGGGATAATGTAAGCGTAATTCGCAGCATCATTAAGACCGCGCATGATAGTGATCCACCATGCAGCAAATTTACTTTCCTTCTTAGAGAGAATTACAATAACCTCAGGAATGGTTTTAAGAAATAGACTCCATCCTCCTGCAACTAAGAATACATAAAAAGCTTCTTTCCACATAATTTTCTCCTTTGATTTATTGATCTATTTGAGATCAAGATGAGCAATTCGATCAGTAGGAACCATCCTCACCTCCATTTCTACCCCTCGATTTTTTAACTCAATAAAAGCTTGTTCTTCTTCAGGCGTGGCATAAACCACTTTTGCCAACTTTTTTGTATTTGGCCGGCCTTGTAACCCACCAACATTAATCTTTTCAAATTCCAATCCATGATCCATTAATTCCACTACATCACACGGTGAAGGCACGATAATAAAGAAAATTTCGTTTTTATCAGATCTTTTAATATGACTCACTGCTTCTGAAGGTGTTATGAGTAGAATCTCTTTACCCGGTACTGTTGCTACCGAGAAAATACTCTTATAAACAGGGTTTTCTGAAACTCTTTTACTTGCAATAATTATCGTTGTTGCATCATAAACCCTGAGCCAGGCAGTAGTTACCTGACCATGTATTAAACGATCATCAACTCTTAGCAATGAAACTTTTCCCATTATTCCGGTCCTTCCAGTATGTTCAATTTATCTCCATGCTAAGCACCTCTCAATTATATAAAAGATATTTACATATGTCAAGAACGTTTGTAAATTTTACCAATTGTTGGAAAATGCCAGGTATAATTATTTCTTCTGAAATTAATGTGGTTCAGATGTGAAAACTATTTTGATGAGAGGGGTAACAGTACCACCATTACTTGGATTGGCGGCAAGTTCATTCTGGCGGGCTTTGCGGGCGGCTTCGGACGTGAACTGACCTTTTACGACATAGAGAAAGGCGTTGCGGAAACGGTTGAGGCGGACCCGGTCTTCGAGCCAGGCTGAATAACGGCGGAGCCAGACCAGCACCGGGGCCAGATCGGACTCGCCCCACTGGGCCCCAGCCGGCCGGTTGATGGCGTAATGAAGGACAACAAGGGGGAGTTTTCCGTTGTCCGAGCCGGCATCATTCAGCGGGTCATATTTGAGCCGAGGGTGTTGAGGTAGATGGAAGTTTCTTCGAGGGGAAGGTCGGGTTGGGCTTCGATGCGGTCTACAAAGCGGCGGATGAGGACCCGCATGAGGGCGATCTCGTCGCCGAGGCCGTCACCGAGGGCAGATTCGAGGTCGGTGAGTTCGAGCTGGGAGAATCGCTGGGAGTAGAAGCCGTGTTTGAGGGCGTTGGTGTTGCCTGGCTGCGCGCCTCTGGGACGTTTGGGCATACGAAGTACTCTTCGAGGGGTGAGTCCGTGGTGGTAGCGAATAGATTATTTATTATTTTATATATATTTTTTATTTTAATCAAGGGTATTTACAAATATAAATTTTTGATCAATGCAAATTGGCCAAACGAATAGTTTGCTTTTTTAACAATAATTTGTTATACTGGAATGCAGTAGAGGGTGTACACTATATAGGTGGTGCTGTTTGAGAAAAGACATACTTGGAAATTTAGTCGAAATTCAGCCAGGGTATCAGGCCAGAGGGAAAATTTGGGAGTCTCGCAAGGGAACACATCGCCTGCTTCAGGCAAAAGATATTGAGGACGAAACCCTTCACTGGGACACAACCATCCACTTTAACCCTGATCTCAACCCCAATCGATACCGTATTTGTCATGACGATATCCTTTTCAGCGCCAGAGGGTATGAGAACAAAGCTTTTTTGGCGGAGAACCCGCCCGGGAACATGCTCGCATCCAACACATTCTACATTATCAAGACACAGGAAATCAATCCCAGGTTTTTGACCTGGTGGTTAAACCAGAAAGCAGCACAAGCCTACTTCGCTCAATTTCAAGTCAAGATGGGCTATGCCTATATGTCAAAGAAAAACCTGTCAGAACTTGAGGTTCCGGTCCCGAATATAAAAACTCAAGAGACAATTGCCGAAGTGCTCAGGCTTTGGGACCGGGAACAATTATTGACTTCAGAAATCAAAGGATTAAAAGAAAGCATCATGACATCCATTTTAACAACTGCTGCCGAGAATAAGGAGGGCTAATGACCCAAAAACAACTCACCCGCCAGGAACTCAACAAACTTGTATGGTCAGCGTGCGACACTTTCCGCGGGGCTATTGATCCTTCAGAATATAAGAATTACATCCTGACCATGCTTTTTATCAAATACCTCAGCGACATGAAGAAGGATCGGGTGGCCACGTTGAAAGATCAATATGGCGAGGAACCCGAACGATTGGAGCGCGCCCTGGCTCGGGAGCGATTCATCATTCCCGATGGTGCTGATTTTGACACGCTTTTTGCTCGAAGAGACGAGGATAATATCGGTGAGCTGATCAATGAGGCATTATCTGACATTGAAGATGCGAACAAAATGAAGCTGGACGGCGTCTTCCGGAATATTGATTTCAACAGCGAAGCCGCCCTGGGGCAGACCGCGGATCGAAACCGGCGGTTAAAGCAACTGCTGGAAGACTTTGCTGACGACCGACTGGACCTGCGGCCTTCCGTGATCGGCAACAGGGACATCATCGGCGATGTTTATGAACATCAGATCGCACTCTTTGCAGCGGACGCCGGCAAAAAAGCTGGTGAGTTCTATACACCGGCTGAGGTATCCACCCTGCTGGCGAAATTGGTCAAGGCAAAACCCGGGGATCAGATTTGTGACCCTGCCTGCGGATCCGGCTCCTTACTGATCCGAGTGGCCAAGGAAATCGGGGGGAATGACTTCTTCCTGGCCGGCCAGGAAAGCAACGGCTCCACCTGGGCACTCAGCCGGATGAATATGTTCCT
>Ga0334883_1006080_pt1 | contig 10213 bp, 9 predicted proteins | sample GraSluR1_MG_6_FD_207230 | JGI IMG/M metagenome (GOLD analysis project Ga0334883, IMG submission 207230) | Sludge microbial communities from methane-producing bioreactor in Wageningen University, Netherlands - Granular Sludge_09_05-R1 | ecosystem: Engineered > Bioreactor > Anaerobic > Unclassified... | reverse complement strand
GATGCATCCGTGGAAGGTCTTCTTCGAGAGATCCAACCCGAATGCCCGCTCGTACTGCATGTTAATCGGCATGGCAGCACCTCCTAATGGTTATTCAGAGCTGGAAGGCTGTATGGACACGGATCGTAATCCACCACTTTTATTAACAGGGTCATATCGGGAGGCCTGAGCCTCCCCGACATGCCCTACGATAGACTTCGATGACCGGGTTGGAGTATTTTTTTAGTCAAGGTCTTGGATTCTATCCAATCCTTACAATGTGCGTCACTCGGCCACCGGCTTCCTAACTCCGTCAGTTAAGAATATCATCGAACCTCCAGCTGTAAGGACTAGAGTTCCTCTCTAGTCCTTACAGTAGCCATTCTATTTTTTACGGCATCAGAGTTCCACCATGATTATTGATGAAATCCAGAAGGCTCCTCATCTGATAGCTGCACTGAAACAGGAAGTCGATGAGCGGCCGGGAAAGGGCAGGTTCCTTATCACTGGTTCTTCAGATGTGTTCTCCCAATCTACGGTTTCAGAAAGTCTTGCCGGCAGAATCGCAAATCTCCAATTGTCCAGCTTGACAGTGGGGGAGCAGCTTGGTACCTCTCCTCAGTTCCTAAGCTACTGCAGAACGAACCAGTTTCCTGATATGCTCTCCTCTTGTTCCAAAGAGATGGTGGTTGGATATGCCTTGCAGGGTGGGTACCCTGAAGTGATCATGTTGCCACCACAAGTGCGAGGTCTCTGGATGCAGCAGTATGTGGATACCTTGCTTACACATGATATGGTGCATATAGCTGCTATTGAACGGCAGGCTGTTATGCGTCAACTGGTTACTACGGTGGCCTCATATTCCTCAAAGGCGCTGAATATCTCGCAGATAGCCGGTGCTCTTGGTATCAGTCGTCCAACGCTTCATGCCTATTGTTCCTATCTTGAGCAACTCTACTTGTTTACCAGAATCCCAAGTTATACCCAAACCGAATATGCAAAGGTGGGTAAGCTCGAAACGTGGTTTGCCCTTGATAGTGGTTTGTTGGCCAGTGTGCTCAAATGGGAGTTTGGTACTGTCATGCAGGATGCAGATCAAGCGGGGAAACTCATGGAAACCTTCGTGTTCCATGAACTTTTTGTGCAACTCTCCTTGCAACATGACTATACCTTGTATCGTTACCGAGACCATGAGAAGCATGAGATTGACTTTCTGTTGGAAAAAGATGACCAGTTGGTTGGTCTTGAGGTAAAAGCAGGAGAAACAGTGAGATCTGATGATTTCAAACACATGCTCTGGTTTCGTGATTCCATTGCAAAAAAACCCTTCGTCGGTATTGTCCTCTATTGTGGTAATCAGGTTCTTTCTTTTGGCCCTTCGCTCTGGGCTGTACCCATTTCAGCATTCTGGTCATAAATAGAATATTAACACCTTGCTCACACTTTCCTCATGCCACTGTGGTGAAATGAGGCCAACAAACCAAGGGAGCTGGACAAAGTCCACGAGATCCCTGGAATGGGAAGAAGCGATTCTGAGACTGCCTTTGCAGAGGCGGAGCAGGGAGATACCAAGGAGAGCAATCCCTTGTCCTGCATCCTTAGGCCTGCTGCAAGGATCCAGGATCCCTTCCCAAGAAGCGGGAGGCTCCTTCCCGCTCTCAATACTATTGGTCTCCCCTTCTGTTGACGAATGCTGTATCATCCAGACCTAAGGAGCATTGCATTCGGATGACAGAAAAACCTGCTGGTACTCCCTACCTGGAACTGAGAAACATCAGCAAAACCTACCAGCTTTCAAAGACACACACGATCCAAGCTGTGGATTCGGTCTCCTTTTCCATCGCAGAAGGAGAGTTTGTTACGCTCATCGGCCCTTCGGGGTGTGGGAAGAGCACCACCCTTCGCATGATTGCCGGCTTTCTGAAGCCAACCGGAGGAGATATCCTCTTGGAGGGCAAGTCCATCACGACCCTCGGCCCTGAACAGCGGAACATTCCCATGGTTTTCCAGAACTATGCCTTGTTTCCCCACCTGAATGTCTTTGAGAACATCGCATACGGGCTGAGAGCTCGCAAATACAGTGATGACATCATCGCCCACGATGTGGCCATGATCTGCCAGATGTTGAATCTCGTGGGAACCGAAAGCCGTTTCCCTGATGCACTCTCGGATGGACAACAGCAGCGCGTGGCCCTTGCACGCGCTTTGGTGCTCAAGCCGAAAATTCTTCTCTTTGATGAACCGCTCTCCAATCTGGATGCCCGACTGCGGATTCAGACGCGTTCGGAGATCAAGCGGATGCAAACACTGCTGAAGATAACAGTGCTCTATGTTACCCACGACCAGAGTGAGGCCTTGAGCATTCCTGACCGGCTCTTGGTCATGAATAAGGGGAGAATCGTCCAACAGGGAAAGCCTCGGGAGGTCTATGACTTTCCAAAGACCCCTTTCGTTGCTGATTTCATAGGCAACGCAAACTTCTACGATGTGTGTGTCATCTCTGTGGGAAGTGAGTACGTGCAGATAGCACTTCAGGATTTGGAGTTTGATGTTCCCTTGGACCATTGTGAACATCATCCCACCAAGGATGAGATGGCTTTGCTCTCGATCAACCCCATCACCATTACCATCGAAGCGTATGATGGCTTCCTTGGAAAACACCAATGCGTTTGCCTGGTTGAGCAGTGTTTGTTTACCGGCCATGCCTTTTTGTACACCCTCTCGTTTCGCGATACCAGCATCAGGGTGCTCCAACCGAACATCCAAGGATCTGTCACCCAATTCGAGTCAGGCTCCGAGGTCAAGCTGACCTTCCATGCCAAGGCATTTCACCTCTTTAGGATGCAGGGGTAAGCAGTGGGAACAAAAAAGCAAAACCAGCCGAAAACTCTCCACATGCTTCACCTCTTGCTGCTCTTGGGCGAACATGTGGTGCTTGTCGGTCTGTCCTATCTCATCAGTGACCCCGTAATCGTCCTTTCTGCCTTCTTGGTCTATCTCTGCCTGCGCTACGTACTCAGAGGCAAACACCTTCCCACCGATCTGGCAATTGGGGTATTGGGGCCTCTTCTGCTTGTAGTGCTCAGATTCAGGGCAACGAGCATGGGAGTGCTCATGCCGCTTTTGGTGCTCTGGGTTGCCTCGTTGGTTGTCCTCTTGGTCAAATACTGGCACGTCCTTGCACAAAAGCTGCACCTTGTTCCCTCTCGGCCAACCTCCCTTACCCGTGAGGCTTATGACAGGATGCTTGCAACCCTTGCTCATGAGATACGTACCCCACTGACCATCATGCAGACCACGGAGAATGTGTTGATGGAACAGATACCGGGACCTCTGAATGCGCGGCAGAAAAAGTTCCTTGAGTCAATCTACATCAACACACAGCGTCTGATTACCTTCAGCGAGAACATGCTGACCTTACTCAAGCTTGAGCGGGATTGGAAGCCTGACACAGCAAAGACGATTGACCTGCGCCTGCTCATCCGTCAGGTGGCTGATGCGATGGAGCCGATGATTACCATCCGCAACCAGCAGATCAAATGCACTTTTCCCTCACTCGTTTCCCGTCCGAAGGCAGACGAGGCTTGGATTCGTCAGGTGTTGATCAACCTGATCCACAACGCAAGCAAGCATACGGACGAGGAGGGGACAATTCTCATTTCAGTTACGCAGGACGACCAGCAGGTTGTGGTGACGGTGACGGACAACGGAAGAGGACTCCTTGGGGAGGAGCGGGAAACGCTCTTCAGGGAGTTCTATCAGGAAAATGGAGACATCCAAGCATACCAGGATGGCTTTGGCCTTGGGCTTTCAATCGTTCGGACCATCATTGAACGGCATCAAGGCCATGTGTATATCACCAGTTCAAAGCAGATGGGGACCATGGTATCATTCACCTTACCCGCGGAGGCCTTGCAGTGAAAGGAAAGATTCTGGTTGTTGATGATGAACGTGATATTCAGGATGTCCTCTCCTTTGTACTTGAGGACGCAGGGTATGAGACCCGTACCACCGGTCGTGGCGATGAGGCTATTTCCCTCAGTGAACAATGGAATCCTGACCTGGTCATTCTTGACATCGGCCTTCCCCAGCTTAGTGGGCTTGAGGTCTGTCCGCGCTTGGTTGCCCTCGATATCCCTGTGTTGGTTCTCAGTTCGCACGACCGCGATGACCAGATTGTTGAGGGTTTGGAAGTAGGTGCCGAAGACTATGTATCAAAACCCTTCAATCTGAAGGAACTTCTGCTGAGAGTGGAGAAAATCATCCGCAGGACAAAGTCCAGCGATACCAGTGGTCACCGATTGGCCATCGGGGCGCTGACAATCGACCTGCGCAAGAGCAGTGTCACCATAGAAGGGGAGGCGATCAGCCTCACCCCGACTGAGTACAAGATTGTTGAGCTGTTGGGCAAGCATGCCCACACTCCTGTTTCCAGCGAGGATCTGCTCAAGCAGGTCTGGAAGGCAGAGGAGTGGATCCAGGGGACTGAGATGGTGAAGGTAAATATCAGCCGACTTCGCAAGAAGCTGGAAAAGGACCCGGCCAACCCTCGGTTTCTGCTCAATCGCTGGGGCTATGGGTACCTGCTTACCGACACGAAGATAACTGGCGCCTAGCATTGTTACGGTTTTGTAACTTGTAAATAGCAACAACAGAGCTGAGACTGGATACTGAGGCCGGACAAACGTGTGCCCGCCTGAATGCATTGTTCTGTAAAGGGAGGAACATTATGAAAAATGTGCAAAAAGTGTTGGTTCTGCTAATTCTGATCGCTCTCTGTTCGACTGTCTTGTTTGCCCAAGGCGTCCAAGAGAAACCCAAGGCTGGTGGAACGTTGAATGTCTATTCCATTATGCCTGAGAAGTATGCAACCAAGATATTTGAGGAGTTCACCAAGGATACCGGAATCAAGGTAAACTTTGTCCGTCTCTCCTCTGGTGAGGCTCTGGCAAGACTTATTGCAGAGAAGGCAAATCCCCAGGTCGATGCCCTGTGGGGCGGTCCTGCCGATACCTATGAAGCAGGTGTGCTTGAGGGTGTCTTCGATGTATACAGCCCCTCTGAGGCTGAAAAGGTTCCTGCGCAGTTCCGTTCCAAAGACGGTTATTGGACGGGTATCGGTATCATCCCCCTTACGTTCCTGAGCAATGCTAAGTATCTCAAGGACAAGGGCCTGAATCCCCCAGCCAGCTGGACCGACCTGCTTGATCCCGCTTACCGTAACAGCCTGCAGATGGCTGATGCCCGCACCAGTGGAACCGCTACCGAGCGTATCTACTCGCTGGTGAAGGTCTATGGTGAGGATGAGGCGTATGCGTACCAGAAGAAACTGCACCAGAACGTTCAGCTTTACACCAAGGGCGGAGCCGGTGGAGCCATGCCGATTGCCACCGGTCAGGCTGCTTCGGGTGTGTTCTACATCGTCGATGCGCTTGATATCCAGCAGCAGGGCTATGACCTGGTCATCTCCTATCCGAAAGAAGGCGTAACCTACGGTGTAGAAGCCAGTGGCATCATCAAGGGTGCAAAGAACAAAGCTGCAGCCCAAGCTTTGATGGACTGGGCTTCTTCCAAGAGGTTGGGCGAGGTCATGGTTGCAAACCTGATCAATTACATCCCCACCCGTCCCGACGTAACCGTGACCAACCCGTCACTGGATATGTCCCAGGTGAAATTGCTTGAGGCTGATTCAACATGGAAGGGCGAGAACCGCACCCGCTTTGTTGAGCGTTGGATTGCTGAGGTCATTCAGCAGTAATTGAGGGTCTGGTAGTATCATGAAGGGATCGTCATCGGCTTGCAGCTTCTGGCGATCCCTTTCCAAACCTGGTTCACATTGATTTCCAAAGGAACTTGTCATGCATGAAACAAATGCTTTCCGACCAACACGAAAGTCATTGATGAAAACCGACCCGGCGCTCTTCTCAGCGTTGGTTGCGGTGTGGTTATCGTTTGCCATTTTCATCTTTCTTCCCGTGATCCGTCTTCTGATCACCACCTTCTATGTGGATGGGATATTCTCCCTTGCCAATATGCGGAAGGTGCTGGGAACGAGCTACAATATCAAGGCTCTCTACGGAAGCCTGATACTGGCTACCTCAGTGAGCATCGCCGGAACATTCTTGGGATATATCTTTGCCCTTGCTGTTACCCGAACTGCACTCCCCAGACCGCTGAAGGTGCTGTTGGGTGCCGTAACCATCCTGCCGCTCATCTCCCCACCGTTCACCAGCAGCATCTCCCTGACGCTGGCTCTGGGGCCGAACGGCATGCTGCTCAAGGCCTTGGGCATCGGGGATTTCTCCATCTATGGGTTTCTCGGGACGTGGATCTCCGAGACGCTGACCTACTTTCCGGTGGCCTTCATGGTCATCAGTGCAATCCTGAACACGATGAGTGCAACCCTCGACGATGCAGCCCTCTCCTTGGGTGCTTCCCGCTGGAGGATGTTCACTACCATCACCATACCCCTTTCGCTGCCGGGCATCGGGAACTCCATTCTCTTGCTCTTCGGGGCAAGCCTTGCGGACTTTGCCACCCCGCTCATCCTCGGCGGCCATACCTTTCCCGTCCTTCCGACTGAGGCGTATCTTATGATTACCGGCATGTTCGACCTCAGGGGGGGAGCAACCCTCTCGTTCCTGCTGCTCGTACCGGCCTTGTTGGTCTTCTTTCTCCAGCGCATGCTGCTGGGTAATAAGAGCTTCGTTTCTGTGACCGGAAAGAATGGGGCGCGGACCGAGTTTGCCAAACTTCCCACTGCTCTGAGTGTCTTCATTTGTGCAGTCTGCCTCTTTATTGTGGCCTTTATCCTGTATCTCTATGCGATCATCCTGTGGGGTTCGTTCGTCAAGGTGTGGAGTGTCAACAATACCTTCACCCTAGAACACTACGCCTATGTCTTCAAGCATGGGCAGAAGGCTATTTCCGATACCCTCCTGATCGCTTTCCTTTCCACGGTAATCGGGTCGGTGCTGGCGGTTGTCATCGGCTATGTAGCCCAGCGCAAGCAGTTCTTCGGCAAGCGCTTCTTCGAATTCACCAGCATGCTCAACTATGCGCTTCCCGGTACGGTTGTCGGTATTGCCTACATCATCGCATTTAACCAAAAGCCCATCCTGCTTACCGGTACGCTTTCCATCCTGGTCGCAGCCTATGTGTTCCGTTACTACGCTACGGGAATCCGCTCCGTGATTGCCTCGCTTGAACAGATCGATCCGGCCCTTGAGGAGGCTTCGATGAGTCTGGGTGCCAGTTCGGTAAGGACGTTCACCCATGTAACGATTCCTCTCATCATTCCGGCAGTCCTTGCAGGGATGCGTTACTTGTTCATCCACTGCATGACCGCCATCAGTGCAACCATCTTCCTTGTGTCGGTCCGATGGACGCTTCTGACCACCAGAATCCTGGAGAGTATGACAGAACTGCAGTTCTCTCAAGCTTCAGCATTCTCCATGGTCCTGATCGTCATCGTCTTCCTTGCAGATGCACTCATGCTGTATTTGCTTAAGGTGACCACCTCCAAATTCCATAAACCCCAGGAGATTTCCTATGAAAAAGTCGGCGCTTGAGCTTCGTGAAGTAACCAAGATTTTCCAGAAAGGACGGGAAGTTGTCCGTGCTGTCGATACCGTGAACCTCACGGTGGAGCAGGGTGAACTGGTAACTTTCCTCGGCCCATCCGGTTGTGGGAAGACCACCACCTTGCGTATGGTCGCAGGCTTTGAACTGCCCACCGGTGGGTCGATTACCATCCAGGGCAAAGACATGACCAATACTCCGGTGAACAAGCGGGAGATTGGGTTTGTCTTCCAGAACTATGCGTTGTTTCCTCATATGAGCGTCTTCAACAATGTGGCCTACGGTTTGAAATCGCGTGGTGAGAAAGATGCAGATATTCGTCCAAAGGTAATTGAAGCACTGAAGCTGGTTGGGCTGCAGAATACCGAGAACCGCTATCCAAGCCAGCTCTCCGGTGGTGAGCAGCAGCGTGTCGCCCTTGCCCGTGTCATTGTGATGGAACCCAATCTGCTGCTCATGGATGAGCCGCTCTCCAACCTCGATGCGAAGCTGCGTCTGCATATGCGCACCGAAATCCGCAAGATCCAGAAAAAGCTGGGTATCACCTGCCTGTATGTCACCCACGACCAGAGCGAGGCTCTGACCATGGCTGACCGCATTGTGGTGATGAACAAGGGAAAGGTGGAGCAGATCGGCACTCCCTTTGAGATCTACAGCAATCCGCAGTCCCTCTTCGTGGCTGACTTCATCGGGCATGCCAATATCGTGAAACTTGAGGTTGCTTCTCTTTCCCAGGAGTCCATCACAGCAAAGATTCCTGGAGGTACCAGCTTCACCGCAAAAGCATTGAAGCCCGATGTCTACAGTGCCACCGAAGTACTCTACCATGTCGGAAAGAGTGCTGCCCTGATTGTCAGGCCTGAGAGCATCCAGGTTGGTGCAGCGCAAGAGGGTGAGGGAATCTTCCCAGCGACGGTTGTTTCTTCAATCTTTGTCGGAAGCCATATCGAGTACGAGCTGTTGCTCAAGAACAATGCTACGATCCATGCATCAGTTCCGTTCTCTACTGGTATGGAAATCTATGGTGAGGAAGCTTCTGTCTCGCTCACCTTCGATGAGCAAAACTCTGCTTTCCTGCCTGCGTAAGCAACTACTCGGCCCGTATGGCAATGCTGTACGGGTCGAGATGGGCTATGGTATCCCCCACGAGAAACAAGAAATGTTCTTCTACTTGGAAACAGTTTCCTCCTCACCCAAAAACTGTGCGTAGTTTGCAGGAGTTATGGTTGCTGGTTCTGCCTCCGGATAGCGGTTGCTGAAAGCTTTGGTGATCCTGCTTTGCTTTTTATCGTTCCATTTGCATTCGTATGCAGAGAGCTTGGAGAATGTTTTTTCAACATAATCAACTTCCATCTGATCGGTTGTTCTCCAGAAGAACTGCTCTCCAGATCCACGATACATCAAGAGCTTTCTTCTTTCCGCAATGAGGTAATTCTCCCACAAAGCACCCACATCAGAGCGGGTTGCGATCGGGTCGAAGCCACGAATCACTGCATTGCGGATACCCGTATCCCAAAAGTAGTATTTTCGGCCTTTCTTGATCTCATTTCGTTGGTTTGTGCTGAATGCCTCGAGGCAGAACACAATCTGGGCTTGTTCAAGCAAGCTGAGGTAGCTTTCGACCGTTCCTCTAGCAACCCCGAGCAAGGAAGCCAATTCAGAGGGTGAAACTTCATTGCCTACCTGATATGCCAAGGCCTTGAGCAGGTCTTCAAGGAGTTTTGGCTTGCGTATGCACTCATACGAAAGTAAATCGCGATACAGATAGCTATCGCTCAATTGCTCAAGGTTCTCCTGTGCATGGGATAGATCTGCAACTATCTGGGGATATGAGCCATACAGCAATCGGCTTTCCAGCATTTTTCGTTCTTCCAAGACCCCATGATGTGCACTCAATTCGCTGAAACTGAAAGGGAAGAGTGAGTATTCATACTTTCTGCCGGTCAGAGGTTCTTCAGTGAGATCAGCCAATTGGAAAGAGGATGAGCCACTCAGAAATACTTGGACATCAGCTCGCTGGTCCAGCAACAGCTTGACACTTCGCCAGATATGGGTGATCCGTTGTGCCTCATCAATGAATACCACCTTTTTTGATCCAAGAATTTGATTCCACATATCTTGACGGGGAGTCGCAAAAAGCTCTACGTCAAAATCATCATCCCCAGTTAGATATATCGCATCAAGATTCTCTTCCTTGAGAAGATTCCTGATCAGGGTGGTCTTTCCTGTTTGCCTAGCACCCAAGAGCAGGATTGCTTTTCCTTTTCCCAATTGCTTGAGCATGCTGTCGTGTATTTGCCTATGCAGGTATTCCATAGGGTAAGTATAAGGCAAAGAACCCAAAAGTCAATTAAATGCCAATACAATGACGTTTTATCCGGATAATTTGCCATTACAATGACAAAATAACGAGTTTCTCTCCGCATTTAGCTTTCTTCTTAGTCTTCAATTTCGCCTCTTTTCCAGAACTTTCCAAAAAATCTTGACAAAAAGGGGATTTCGGGTAGATAATTAATTCATTGAATGAATAAAAGGAGTTGTACATGAAGAAAGTTGCATTGTTCGCCCTTGTGCTTGTACTCAGCATGTCATTTGTCACTGCAGCAGGAACCAAAGAAGCTGCAAAAGACGGCAAGGTAGTGCTTACTGCTTA
>Ga0334883_1006073_pt1 | contig 10221 bp, 9 predicted proteins | sample GraSluR1_MG_6_FD_207230 | JGI IMG/M metagenome (GOLD analysis project Ga0334883, IMG submission 207230) | Sludge microbial communities from methane-producing bioreactor in Wageningen University, Netherlands - Granular Sludge_09_05-R1 | ecosystem: Engineered > Bioreactor > Anaerobic > Unclassified... | reverse complement strand
CATACGATCGTTCTTCCTTCCATTCCTGTTCAAAGAGGGCGATATTCTCTTCATCGGTGAGAATGCCTCTTTCTTTCGCTTTGCCAACGAAGTTCTTGAGCCCTTCGCTGGGGTTGGTATGAATGTAGCCCTCCTGATAGGCCCAAGTAAAGGCAACCTTACCGGCAAGCATGACTTTATTGATGGTGGCTGCAGCAAGACCTTTTTTCTTTAAAGAGAGTGAAAACTCTCTCAACTCATCCCTGGTGATACTGGAAAGTGTTCTCTTCTTGAAATACTTCTTCCAATAGATATTGACGCGATTTACTGAGTCTTGGCAGTGTGTCTTTCCGATGGACTGGCCATGTGCAAGCTTCTCCCGTACATAGGGACTGGTGTCATAGTTGTAAAAGTCGAGCAGGTAGGTGATGAGGTCCCTATCCTCTGCTTCCTTGATCTTCTTGAGCAGTCCCCGTTGCTTGAGAATGGTCATAATCTTCTCAGCTTCCCGATTGGTGAGATCAATATCTTGAAGAACATTGAACAATCGATTTACGGTAATGGCTTCAGAGACATCTCTTTTTGCCTTTATACGTTTTTGAGGAATTCCTTCGACAAGCCAACGGGATACAGTCATGACAGCCATATCCCGATCAGTTTGACCGGTGCTTATTGCTGAGAGCTGATTTCCTGTTTTGGGATCAACAATTCTTGCGTACCAAACGCTACCATGACGGGAAAGATAGAAGGGTTTCCGGCTCATGTTCCACTCCTGAAACTGACCCCAAAAGGTGTTTTTGGTACACCTTTTGGTACAGTTGCGATGTGACATGCTGCCGGTTTTTCCGGTGAGCTACGCTATCTCCTTACAACGTAAGAAGTAATTCTTTGGGCCCAGAAGGACTTGAACCTTCGACCCACGGATTATGAGTCCGATGCTCTAACCAACTGAGCTATAGGCCCGAAAAGCTGTAAGTAATCTAAAGGATTTTTGGGAGAATGTAAAGAACGTTTGTATGTTCGGGTCTTGGGCTTCTTGGTAGGGGTGAATCTAGGTTGTGAGTGTAGAATTCTTCTCAGTTTGTCTTGTTATCAGGGTATAATTCCTGTCAAGAAGCATAGGCTCATGCTATTATGCTTGCATGCAGAGGAAGATGGTGGTTCGGCGAAAGACAATTTGTATAAGCATCTTTTTGCTATTTCTGTTGCCATCTCTGCTGTTTGCCTCCTTCTCCTTCGCCTTTGACAGCTGGGAAGGACATCCCCGCATAGGGTCTGGACTGATCCCAACTGGTATTCGGGCAGGAGCAGCCGTGAAAGGGATCCCCCTTTTTGCTGAGTGGGATACTTCCATTCTCATGCTGGGAAAAGTCGGCTATCACGAACGAATGCTCTGGCAAGACCCGGTGACAGGGATAGTGCGTAGCACCGGCCCTGTCATCTACGATTATTTTGGGTTTGACTGGACCCTGGGAGCACAGCAATCCTTCGGAGCTGAACAAAAACACAACCTGTTCTTGGGATATCGCGGCTCTTTTGAATACAGCCTTGACTCCATGATTGCTGGTGATGCCTTGTCCACCGGTACCGTACAAACGCTCTCCTCCTATTTAGCAGCAGGCAATGCTTATTATGGTCCGCTTACCACGTTTGGAACCAGCTTGGGAATTTCGTACCGCTATGACTCGTTTGTTGATCTTCTGTCTGTGCTTGATGGCTATCGTCTCTCTACAGTCCTTTGGTTCGGCCCCAAACTTTTGAACAGCAATGCCTCCTATACCTTGGTGAAAGCTCAACTCTTGGGAGCAAAAACACTTGCCTCCGTTCGTGAGAGAGACGACCGCAACCTCTATTCCATCGTGCTCGTTGACCGACTCTCGGCAAGCGCTGCCTTCGGCACCAACATTCCCCTCCCCGTGCAACAGGTTTCGTCCCTCGGCAGCAAAGTCAGGGGCTTCGGGACCTTCGAGTACCTCGGGGATATGTCCATCGCAAACCAGCTTGACCTGCGGTTCAACGGACCCGAGTCCTTCACCAAGGGAATCTTTCCCCATTTCATCTGCTTCTATGACATCGGATATGGGTTCGGAGATGCCTACAATACCGTGGTTGCTGTCTCAGACCTCCTTTCCAGCGTTGGCGTGCGGGTGTCATTCTCACTGCTAGAGTATTTCGACATCGGCTACCAGATGGCTTACTTGTTGTCAGGAACAAGCAGAACCCAACCTACCCATGTAATGGTCGGAGAATTGGTAGGGCGCATCACGTTCTAAGAGGATTCACTCCCTTCCCAGAAAAAAATATCCCATTTGTATTGTGTATGATAGAATATATGAAACTATCAATCGGTTGGAGGTTGGGATATGTCCAAACACATCATCGTCATCGGAGCAGGCATTGCAGGGCTCAGTGCAGCATCCTACCTCTTGCGCAATGGCTATCAGGTAACCGTATTGGAAAAGCACACAGAACCTGGGGGACTCTGCACCTCTTGGAAACGCAAAGGCTACACCATCGACTACTGTATCCACTGGATGATGGGAACCCGGGAAGGAACCGAGTTCTATCCACTCTGGCAGGACCTGGGAGCCTTCACCAATGCTGATGGCTCTACCGTGCCCATCGTAAACTTCGATACTTTCACCACCTTGGAACTCTCCACCGGAGAGTCAGTTTGTCTCTCAAGCTCCCTGGAGGAAGTACGCGATACCTTCCTCGCCTTGGCCCCGGAGGACGAGAAAGAAATCCTCAAGTTCTACAAGACGCTCAAGACCATGGCAGGCACCACTAGCACCAACCCCTTGGTCAAACGGATTTCAGGTTTCCGTCAGCTCATGGCTCTGATGAGCCATCTGCTTCCCATGCAGGAGTACGCCAAGCGCTTCAAGAGTCCCAAGCTGCAAGAACTGTTCCTCACCGAAATCCCTTCCGATTGGAGCTTGGTCTCCCTCTCCATGGGCCTATCCCAGCAACCGCTCAAGAGTGCAGGCTATCCTGTTGGGGGTTCTCTGAACATCGCCAAGAATATTGCCCGACTCATCGAAGAAAAGGGTGGGGTCATCCGGTACAAGAGTGATGTTCAGAAGATTGTGGTCTCTGAAGGCAAGGCGACAGGAGTAACCCTTTCCGATGGGACCACCCTGTCCTCCGACTATGTGATCAGCGCAGCTGATGGCTATTCCACCCTCTACTCAATGCTCGACGGAGCCTATGTGAGTAAACCTTACAAAAAGGCCTTTGCCGAGTACCCGCTCTTTCCCTCCAGTCTTATGGTAGCCTTCGGCATCCACAAGGATCTTTCATCCTTCACCCATGCCTCATCACTCTATCTGAAGGAGCCCATTGTCTTCCCGAACGGGACCAGCCAAGATAGGTTGAACCTCAACATCTATCACTACGACCCGACACTTGCTCCCAAGGGATGCACGCTGGTTACTGCGCTTTTCAATACGTGGGAGACGGAAGCATGGGTAACATTGGCAAAAGAGCATCCTGCCAAATATAAGGCTGAAAAGAAACGCATTGCTGATGAGGTTTTGCAGCGTCTTGAGCAGGTATTCGGCTCACTTGAAGGGCTTGTCGACATGGTCGATGTCTCAACACCGTACTCCGTTGTCCGCTACACAAGCAATTGGAAAGGAAGCTTTGAGGGCTTTGCTCCTACCAAGGCTACTCTTTCTACGCGACTTCCCAAAAAGCTTGCCGGACTTGCCAATTTTGCTATGATAGGGCAATGGACCACCCCAGGAGGAGGCCTGCCCACCGCCGCGAAGGACGGGCATGATATAGCCAAGATGCTCTGCAAGGAGGATGGCAAGCCATTCAGAACGAGTTGGAATGGTCAGCGATAGGGGTTGGCCTCGCTCTTCTTCAGCACATTCTTCTCTGCAAAGCCCAGGGCTGAGAGGGCCTTCATCGTTCTGTCCAGCTGATAAGCCGGGATCCAGCGAACGGTCAGTCTTACTGCCTTCGAATCGGGCAGCAGTTCTGCATAGGGCTTGAGCCCTGCATTAAGCAGCCTGTCATACTGGGCATAGGCAGTGAGCAGGCTTGAATACGCACCAACCTGGATCTGATACCAGCCGGTATCGCCTGCACGGTTGTACTTCGACTCGGGAATCTCCGGTTCGAAGATCAGGGTGAGGTTTACATTTGCAATACCGCTGGTAAGCATATCAATTTGTTTTGCAGATGCAGGAGTCAGGTCGATGATCCTTCCATCCACATAGGGACCCCGGTCATTGATCCTGACATCGACACTCTTGCCGTTGGACTGGTTCGTCACACGAACGATGGTACCGAACTTGAGGCTCTTATGAGCGGCAGAGAGGCTGTTTGGGTCGAAAATCTCCCCGTTGGCCGTCAGGCTTTCGCTCTTGTCGCTTGTGTACCACGAGGCGATGCCTTTCTCGATGACTGTCCCCGGCTCAAGCGGAGCATCGGCTGCCAAAAGGGCAGAGAAGGCGAGAAGCAACAGGATAAGCAATGCCATCAATCGTTTCATACCCAAGAGTATAAGGTCTAGGTCTTTGTTTTGGCAACCAGCAGTTGAACTGATGGATATGATTCACTATAATCACCACCTATGAGTGAACAGAACGTATCTACACATTGGGCGGATATATACGCCGACAAAATCATTCGTGAGAAAGGGGAGAAGGACGTATACACCTGCGCTTCCGGCATCACCCCTTCCGGCACGGTCCATATTGGGAACTTCAGGGAGATCATCTCTGTAGAATTGGTGGTGAGGGCTCTCAGGGCCAAAGGCAAACAGGTCCGGTTCATCTACAGCTGGGATGACTACGATGTCTTCCGCAAGGTACCCAAGAACATGCCCCAGCCCGAGTTGCTGCAGACATTCCTGCGTAAACCCATCACCTTGGTGCCCGACACCACCGGAAGGGCGGAAAACTATGCACGTGCCAACGAGCTGGATGTCGAGAATATCCTTCCCACCGTAGGAGTAGAGCCCGAATACCTCTATCAGGCCGACCGCTATCGCAGCAGCCTCTATGCAGAGGGAATGCGCACCGCCTTGCAGAAGAAGGACGAGATCCGTGCCATCCTGGACGAGTTCCGCACCGAAGCACTGGAAGAGAACTGGTGGCCTGTCTCCGTTTTCTCCTCATTCACCGACAAGGACACCACCACCGTGCTCGATTGGGACGGGGAATGGAACATCACCTACCGCGATGATGAGAACGGCAAGACCGAAACCATCGATTTGAGGAATACCCCCTATGCCAAGTTGCCTTGGCGCATCGACTGGCCCATGCGCTGGGCACACGAAGGTGTGGACTTCGAACCTGCAGGCAAGGACCACCACAGTGAGGGCGGCAGTTTCGATACCTCCAAGAAGGTCGTCACGGTCTTCGGCGGACAGCCGCCGGTATCGTTCCAGTACGACTTCATCAGCATCAAGGGAAGGGGTGGTAAGATCTCTTCCTCCAGCGGCGAGGTCATCTCCCTCTATGATGTGCTTGAGGTCTACACTCCTGAGATCACCCGCTTCATGTTCGCCGGCACCCGTCCGAACACCGAGTTCGCCATCTCCTTCGATCTTGATGTCCTCAAGATCTATGAGGACTACGATACTTGCGAGCGAATCTACTTCGGTCTGCAGGAAGTGAACGAGAAGCGCAGGGCAAAGGAGATGAGAATCTATGAGCTGAGCCAGGTTGGCGAAGTGCCCACCGAAGCCTCCTTCCAGATTCCCTTCCGCCACCTGTGCAATCTCCTCCAGTTGCATGAAGGCGACATCGAGCGGGCAATTTCCACCCTCGGCGAGATGACAGACAGCCAGAAGCAGCGCCTCAGAACCCGCTGTGCCTGTGCATGGAACTGGATCACCACCTTTGCCCCCGAGGACTTCAAGTATCGCCTCAGCAATGAGAACGACCCCAAAGTTGAGCTCACCGAACAGGAGCTGAAAGCAGTGAAGGCCCTCTACCAGGTGGTTGAGGTCATGGACCAGCTTGAGGACAAGGAGTATACCACCCGCCTGTACGATGCAGCCAAACTCAACGACCTCGATACCGGGGAGTTCTTCAAGCTCGTCTACCGAATCATGATCGGCAAGGATCGTGGCCCGAAGCTCGGACCCTTCCTGCAGACCTGCGGCAAGGAGAAAGTGCTCTCAATTCTCGGTCGCTACTAAGCAATTTGCTATATACTACAACAGGGAGCCCAGGCTCCCTGTTGCTGTTTCAAGGAGTCACTCATGCATGTTTTGATGATCAACACCAGTCCCCACCGCCAAGGGTGCACTAATCGTGCACTGCTCGAGATTGCCGCCACCTTGGACAAGAAGGGCATCAGCAGCGAGATCCTCTGGATCGGGACCGAGGCCTTGCATGGCTGCATCGACTGCGGCTACTGCTTCAATCATGGGAAATGTGTCTTTGGTGATGACAAGGTCAATGAGGCTGCCGAAAAGGCAATTGCTTCCGATGCCCTGATTCTTGGTGCTCCAGTGCACTATGCAAGCATTGCCGGAAGCGGCAGTGCGTTCCTCGATCGTCTTTTCCGGGTGGTATCCCGTCAGATGTCCTTCAAGCCAGGAGCCTCGGTGGTCTCTTGTAGACGGGGTGGGGCCAGCGCTTCCTTTGACCAACTCAACAAGTATTTTACCATCAGCGGCATGCCTGTGGTCTCCTCGACCTATTGGAATTCGGTGCATGGGAATACGGTAGAGGAGGTGGAGCAAGATTTGGAAGGGCTGCAAGTAATGCGCAACCTAGGCTCCACATTGGCTTGGCTATTGGCTTCAATTGAGGCGGGAAATGTACAGCGCCCCCGTCTTGAACGGGAGCACTACACCAACTTCATCCGCTAGCGCAGGATCCTGTCCAGCACCACGGAGTTGTTTCTCCACTTGTCCTGTGCCTTGACCCTGAGGTCGAGGCGCAGCTTCTTGTTCGGGAAGATACTGCGGATCTCAGGCTCGGCACCCTTGCGGATCTTGGCGATATTTGCTCCGCCTTTTCCCACCACAATACCTTTCTGTGTCTCCCGCTCGACAATGATGAAGGCTCTCACCCAGATGGTGTTGGCCTTCTCATCGTGCTCAATGTCGGCAATCTCCACATAGATGGCGTGCGGAATCTCCTCAGTCACCAAATTGATAGCCTTCTCACGAATGATCTCGCTGATGCGGAACTCCAGGTTCTGGTCGGTGTATGCATCGGCAGGGTAGAGCAGTTCGCCCTCGGGTGCCAGCTTGAACAGTTCGATCAGAATTTCATCCACGCCTTCATCCAGCTTTGCAGAAGCTTTGATGACAGGACGTCCGGGCAGGAATTCTTCGAGAAAGGCTCTGGCAGAGGCTTCCTCAGTGTCTCGAATGATGTCTGCTTTGTTGATTACACACACTACCGGTGTCTTTATTTTCGCGATGTGTGAAACCAACACCATCTCCTCTTCTCCAGCACTTCGCTTGGAGTCGATGAGGTAGAGCACGACATCGCTCTCTTCCAGACTTCTGAGGGCAGTATCCTGCAGACGCTTGTTCAGCGTCTTTTCACTGAGGTGAAAGCCCGGGGTGTCGGTGAAGATCAGCTGTCCGCGGTTGTCGGTATAGATGCCCCTGATCGCATTACGTGTGGTCTGCGGTGTTGAGGCGGTGATGGAGACTTTCATCTCACAGATTGTATTGAGCAAGGTGCTTTTCCCTGCTGATGGGCGGCCGATAATGGCTACCGTGGCACATTTCATCGTTGGTGGATCCTCCAAGGATGAGTATACCGTACACAGCCTGCTCTGCCTACCGAGTCATCTCCTTGGTGCTCTCCCGGTAGACGAGCCCGCTTCCGATCTTCACCTTGATGTCGCCGGCACTTCCCTGGCAGATAACCTCATGCAACATGCGGACTGCCTGACAACCGATCATGGTGCGTTGTACATGCAAGGTGGTCAGTGGGGGCGAACTGGTGGCGCTAAGATAAACGTCATCGAATCCTACAATCTGGATATCGTCGGGTATCCTGTATCCGGCTTCAGCAAGGGCGCGCATCCCCCCGATTGCCAATGTGTCGTTGTCTGCAAAGATGAGTGACGGGAAAGATGCTCCCTCTTTGATATATTGCTTCATCCCCAGATATGCACCCTTGAGCGTAGGCTCAAGCAGGTAGCAGAACTCCTTGCGGGTTTCCCGACCCAATTTAGCCATGGTGGAGTGAAAGCCATTGGATCGTTCTGTGAAGTTCTGGGCGTCAAACTGACTGTGGATGTATCCGATGGGACCGTCCCCCAAAGAAGCAAGATACGTGACAGCACTGTGCACCATCTCCTCATTTGCCATGGTGATTGAGTGGCAAGAAAAGTTCGGCATGGAATTATCGATGACCACATACGGAAGCTTGATCTTGTGGAGCACCTCGTATTCGGAGGGGTCGATCTCTGTACCGATGACCAGAAGGCCGTCTAAGTGAGAGACATCCAATGTGTTGATGGCATCGGCAAGGCTCTTTTTCTCCACCTGGATACGAAGGGAATAGGAGAGCTTGCTGCACTCCTGTTCCACTGCATCCAGGATTTTGGAGATGAACCCTGCATTCTCCTCCACCAGAAAACCGGTCTTGATATATTTTAGGAACAGAATGGATTGCGGCGTCGAAGAGCCGGCTTTCCCTCGTTTGCCTCTTGCATAGTTTAGTTTGTTCAGTAACGCAAGGATCTCCTGGCGCTTGGCCTCACTCACCCCTGGCCTGTTGTTGATTACCAGGGAAACCGTTGCCGGGGATACATTGGCTATTTTTGCGATTTCACGAATTGTCAAAGTAGGAAACCCTCTCTCAATGTACGGAAATATAGCTTTTGTTTCTAGGCCAAAGGAAACGATGGAACTAAACAAACCTAAGCTTGTTTAGTATCATACGCCAGCTTCTTCTCTTTGTCAAATCTGTTTCACTGTTGATTTTCCTTCGCCTCTTTGGAGGCAAGATTGAAGAAAATAGTGTTTGACAACTAAACAATTCAATGTTTTACTATTTATAAACGTACATAAATTACTAAATTTTTAGTAAAATGTTTAGGAGGAGTTTTATGAAAAAGGCATTGATTCTTGCTTTGGCTTTGCTCATGCTCGTTTCGAGTGTGGCATTTGCGGCCGGTTCTAAGGAAGCTGCAGCTTCTGGAAAAAAAGACTATCGCATTGCAGTTGTTCCCAAGCTCACCAGCATCGCATGGTTCCAGAGAATGGAAGTTGGTGTAAAAGAGTATGCAAAAGAGACCGGTATTGACGCATTCTACACTGGTCCTTCCGAAGGTGACGGCGCTCTTCAGGCCCAGGCCATTGAAGACCTGATCTCCCAAGGTGTTGATGCAATCTGTGTCGTTCCTTTCTCAACCAGTGCTCTTGAGCCTGTGCTGAAAAAGGCTCGTGAAGCTGGCATCGTGGTCATCTCCCACGAGGCTTCCGGCATGACCAACATCGACTATGATATCGAAGCTTTTGACAACGCAGAGTATGGTCGTCACTTCATGGAGACCTTGGGAAAGGTTACCGGCGGGAAGGGAGAATATATCTTCACCGTTGGTTCGCTGACCAGCGAATCCCACAATCAGTGGGTAGATGCAGCAAAAGAGCTGCAGAAGCAGAAGTTCCCCCAGATGAAACAGTACGGAGACAAGATCGAGACAGCAGACAACCAGTCCACCTCCTACAACAAGGTCAAGGAAGTCCTCACCGCCAATCCGAACATTGCTGCCATCCAGGGTTCTGCAATGCCCGACGTAGCTGGTGCAGCCCTTGCTGTTGAGGAACTTGGTCTGGCTGGCAAAGTCAAGATTGCCGGTACTTCCTTGGTTTCCGTCGCCGGAAAGTATGTAAAGAACGGCACCATCGAGATGATCTCTTTCTGGGATCCGGCTCTTGCAGGCAAGGCAATGGTTGAGCTCGCTGTCCGCGTGCTTGATGGCGAGAAAGTCGGCACCGGTCTTGATCTCGGCGTTCCTGGTTACGACAAGCTCACCCTCAACGGGAAGGTCTTCTATGGACAAGCTTGGATTGACGTGACCAAGGCCAATGTTGATGATCCTGCCTACGCTTTCTAAGTGAGGGATTAATCATTTGTCTGAAACTGCTTGGGGTGGAGACATCCCAAGCAGCTCTGATTATCCTCGAATCGTAGCGAAGCAACGATTCGATAGAAAACCACAGGTTATACCTGTGGATAAAAAGACTTGGGGCTTTGCCTAAGCGGAAAGAAGCCTCCTGTGGTAGAGTGTTTGTGGTGCCAA
>Ga0334883_1006063_pt1 | contig 10236 bp, 3 predicted proteins | sample GraSluR1_MG_6_FD_207230 | JGI IMG/M metagenome (GOLD analysis project Ga0334883, IMG submission 207230) | Sludge microbial communities from methane-producing bioreactor in Wageningen University, Netherlands - Granular Sludge_09_05-R1 | ecosystem: Engineered > Bioreactor > Anaerobic > Unclassified... | reverse complement strand
ATACTGGCCGTGATGAACAACCTGCTCAATCTGGTGGGTGTGCCGCCTTTCCTGCGGGAGGCGTTCAAGGGCGTTATTGTGGTTGCGGCGGTGCTGCTGCAAAAGAAGGATCGCACGGCAAGCTGAGGGATGATAGAAGCGCGATGGCCGCGTGCGCGGGAGGACAGCCGCCGGCCGTGCGAGGGTTGATAAAGCTGAAACGGGCGCAACGCAAGCCATTTGCAGCCGCGCCGCGCGCGTACATGAAAGAAACTGGAGCAGGCGTAGCGAGAGCTATCAACAGCCGCGCCATACGCGCTGGAGGTTTAAGGCGTGATGGCATGGTATGTTTTAGCAAACTGCCCAGTTTGCAGCCGCGCCGCCTGCGCGAGGGTTGAAAGAAACTGGAGTAGGCGCAGCGATAGCTATCAACAGCCGCGCCGCGCGCGTACATGAAAGAAAATGGAGCAGGCGCAGCGAGAGCTATCAACAGCCGCGCCATACGCGCTGGAGGTTTAAGGCGTGATGGCAGGGTATGTTTTAGCAGATTCCCCAGTTTGCAGCCACGCCGCGCGCGTGGCATGAAAGAAACTGGAGCAGGCGCAGCGAGAGCTATCAACAGCCGCGCCGCGCGCGCGTGAAGGATTAAAGAAACTGGAACGGGTGCAACGCATGCCGTTTATACCCTAACCCCATGCGTGAAGTGCTACGGTGACAAGAACGAGTACAATACTCACAGGTAACAGACTCACCGCATGCGCGAAAGTCTTTGGCTACCGAAACGGACGCAACGCAGGCCATTTGCAGCCGCGCCGCGCGCGCATTTTCGGGATCGTAATAAGGAGGAACAGTCCATGCTTACAGTAGGCATTATTGGCTGCGGCAAAATCGCGCAGGTGCGGCATCTGCCGGAATACGCGGCGCATGCGGGCGTACGCATCGCGGCGCTGTATGACTTGAACCAGGCGCGCGCATCCGCGCTGGCGGCGCAGTACGGCGCCAAGGCCTATCCCACCTACCAGGCCATGCTGGCGGAGCCAACCATCGACGCGGTGAGCGTTTGCACCGCTAATGATTCTCATGCGGAAATCACCTGCGCGGCGCTGGCGGCGGGCAAGCATGTGCTGTGTGAAAAGCCCATGGCCACGACCCTTGCGGATTGTGAACGTATGGTGCGCCTTGCCAGAGAGCATGGCAAAACGCTGATGATCGGCCAGAACCAGCGGCTGGCAGGGGCACACGCGAAGGCGCGGGAGCTGATTGCCAATGGAGAAATCGGCACGCCGCTTACGTTTCGCACCTCGTTTCGGCATAGCGGGCCGGAAACCTGGAGCGTTGACCCGGGTGCGGGCACATGGTTTTTTGACCGTAAGCGCGCAGTCATGGGCGCCATGGCGGATTTGGGTATTCACAAAACCGATTTGATTCAGTTTTTGCTGGGGCAAACGGTGGTGGAAACCAAAGCGACGCTGACAACGCTGGATAAGCGCCTTTCGGATGGCAGCCTGATTGGCGTGGATGATAACGCCATATGCCTGTTCATCATGAGTGACGGCGCGGTGGGCACCATGACGGCATCCTGGACGGATTACGGCGCGGAGGATAACGCCACCGTCATTTGGGGCACCAAGGGTGTGCTCCAGATTTACGATGATCCCGCGCACGCGCTTATCCTTACGCAATCGGGGAAGACCAGTTATTTTGACGTTGATGAAATACAAACCAACGACAAACAGACCCAAAGCGGCGTGATTGACCTGTTTGTGGATATGGTAGCGGGCAAGGCGCAGGGCATCACGGGCGAAAGCGTGCTTACCGCCATGCGCGCGGTATTTGCCAGCATCGAAAGCTCGGATACGGGCAAGGCCGTGCGGGTGATAGGGCAGGCATAAGGGTGCGGAAAAAGTAGGGTCAAGGGCGAAGCCCTTGTCAGGGTGCAGGGGTGAAACCCCTGCCGGGGCTTGGGCACCGAAAGAGAGCGTGTGCACAGTGTGCACTTCGCCGAAGGCGAAAGCGAACTGGAGGTGAGAGGTTTAACAAGCACAGGGCACGGCAGTGCCGTGTGCGCCGATGAAACCGAGTGGCACCGAAAGAGAGCGTGTGCACAGTGTGCACTTCGCCGAAGGCGAAAGCGAACTGGAGGTGAGAGGTTTAACAAGCACAGGGCACGACAGTGCCGTGTGCGCCGATGAAACCGAGTGGCACCGAAAGAGAGCGTGTGCACAGTGTGCACTTCGCCGAAGGCGAAAGCGAACTGGAGGTGAGAGGTTTAACAAGCACAGGGCACGACAGTGCCGTGTGCGCCGATTAAACCGAGTGGACAAGCGCCCCAAAGTCTTACGTAACAATACAAAGGAAAAGCGAGCGAACAGCCCGCAGGGCGATGAAGCGAGCGATGGTAGAGACCAAGCAAGCATAGTCTCAAAGAGGGGTCAAGGGCGAAACCCTTGTCAGGGTGCAGGGGTGAAACCCCTGCCGGAGCTTGGGCACCGAAAGAGAGCGTGTGCCCAGTGGGCACTTCGCCGAAGGCGAAAGCGAACTGAAGGTGAGAGGTTTAACAAGCACAGGGCACGGCAGTGCCGTGTGCGTCGATTAAACCGAGTGGCACCGAAAGAGAGCGTGTGCCCAGTGGGCACTTCGCCGAAGGCGAAAGCGAACTGAAGGTGAGAGGTTTAACAAGCACAGGGCACGGTAGTGCCGTGTGCGCCGATGAAACCGAGTGGCACCGAAAGAGAGCGTGTGTACAGTGTGCACTTCGCCGAAGGCGAAAGCGAACTGGAGGTGAGAGGTTTAACAAGCACAGGGCACGATAGTGCCGTGTGCGCCGATGAAACCGAGTGGCACCGAAAGAGAGCGTGTGCCCAGTGGGCACTTCGCCGAAGGCGAAAGCGAACTGGAGGTGAAAGGTTTAACAAGCACAGGGCACGATAGTGCCGTGTGCGTCGATTAAACCGAGTGGACAAGCGCCCCAAAGCCTTAAGTTACAATGCAGATCGAAAGCGAGCGAACAGCCCGCAGGGCGATGAGGCGAGCGATGGTAGTAGACCAACCAAGCTTATTCACAAAAAGAGGCAGACACATCGTCTGCCTCTTTTTGCTTGCGATCAAGCAGGATGAACGCCTGCGGGATCAGCGGCGAAGCGCGACACACAGCCGCTACACCATAGCCGCTGCGCTTCCGTAATGATTGTTCATGGGACACCCATCGCTTTACGGGTTGCCCATTGGGCGCTTGCTACCATACGGCATGCCTTTTGTTTCGTTACGCTTTGAACGTCAAAACCCATAATCTGCGTTTCCCAAAAGACTGTGCATTGATCGTGCGGTACGCTATGGGGTTGCCCAGCGGTCGCTACCGCCCTCCGGCGCACCTGACGTTTCTACTTAAACATCAAAAGCCTGCGCGCTGCCTTCTCCCAAGGCCAGCGAGAACAGCGTAACCTCGCGTACCGGCCACGGGGTCGCCTCTGCCAGTGCACGGCGATACAGCGCCATCTGCTCGCCGTAGAGCGTCCACAACGATTGGGCGCTGTCCACGCGATCGGTTTTATAATCGACCAACATCCAGGCGCCATCCAGCAGGAAGCAAAGGTCAATCACACCCTGTACGATTACGCCGCCCTGCTCGGGCATGCGCAGGTTGAAGCACCACTCGCGGTAAACCACATCCGCAGCCAGGGCAGCCCGCCCCCAGCGGCTCTCCAAAAAACGGGCGATCACCGTTGCTTCCACCAGTGGCGCTTCTTCCGGGGTGAGCAAGCGGCGCGCAAGCATCTGCGCAAGCTGCTGCGCTACGGCGCTATGCAGCGCAGAGCCATCGGCCGCCACGGCACGCAAAGGCGCATAATCAAGCAGCGAAAGCGCCTTGTGCGTCGCCACACCTCTGCGTACACCCGTTTGCGCTTGCGCGTCGCGCAAAAAGGCGGGCACGGCGGGCAGATCCGCCATCAGGCGCGGGCGCGTCATGGGCAGGGGCAGGCGTTTGTGCTCGATGGATTCCAGCGCGGCGCTGTCATCATCGGCGAGCAGCAACGCGCCCAGCGATGCCGCCAGCGCCTGCTGATGCGCGCGTACCAGCGCGGTGGCGCCCACTTTGTAGGGGTGGTGATCAAAGACGGTGGGCGGCGCGAGCGGGTCTTTGTTTGCGGCGGCCGATGCGTGCGGGGTTGCGGCGGCCTGCGGCGTTAGTGCATCCGGCGGCTGTGCATTTCGCGTGAGCGCATCCGGCGCGGGGGTATCTGTTGCCAGTGAATCCGGCGGCAGCGTATCTGGTGTGAGCACATCCGGCGCGGGGGTATCTATTGCCAGTAAATCCGGCGGCAGCGTATCTGATTTGAGTGCATCCGGCGCGGGGGTATCTATTGCCAGTAAATCCGGCGGCAGCGTATCTGGTGTGAGCACATCCGGCGCGGGGGTTTTCGTTGTCAGTGAATCCGGCGGCAGCGTATCTGGGATGAGCACATCCGGCGCGGGGGTTTTCATTGCCAGTGAATCTGACGGCAGCATATCCGACGCGAGTGCATCCGGCGTTGGTTCATCCGCCGCAGGCGTTTCCAGTTCCATTGCATCCAGTGGCAGCGCATACCCCTGCCGCTGTGCCAGCATGCGCGCATCTTCGGCCAGGGCGGCAAGGCGTGCCCTTCGCTCGGCGAGCGCGCTCAAACCGCCTTTGCCGCGCGCATGGCGCTGCGCTAATTTCACTTCCTCGGGATCATTGTGGAAAACCACATCCCAAACACCTGTTTTCTGTGGATTGAATGTGGATTGTGTGGATAACGCTGCTTCGGAGATGGTTTTCCTCTGGTCATTGTTGATAATAGATTCACAAGCTGAAATTTGCTCGGCAGGTTGATCGGACGCGCTTGCGTGCGATGCGTCCTCATGCGGCGGATGGGCGGCAGGCGCGCTGGCGTGTGATGCGTCCTCGCGCGCCAAATCAGATGCGGCGGCATTGGCGGGCGGAGCATCCTCTCCCGCTGCGGCCGCGTCGTAGTAATGATCTTCCTGGGTCAGGCAGCCCGTGACCCAATCCAGCATGCACGCCGCGCGGTATACCGCATACGCCGTATCGCCCTGCCGCGCGGCAAATCCGTCGGCCGCATCTGCGGGGGACAGGCGCGCGTCGCAGCCCATCAGAATCAGCTCCTCACGGGCACGGGTCATGGCGACGTATAGCAAACGCGCGCGCTCGGCGCGTTCTTCCGCCTGCGCGCGAAGCTGGATGGCGCTTTTCAGGAGCGTTTCCCCTGTGGTGCGCGCCTGCTCGTTAACGTAGGGCAAGGCCACGCCAAGGCGCGGGTGCGCGATCGCCCCGCCGCCGCGCCGCGCGCCGAAGGTCTCTTCCAACCCCATCACAAACACCACGGGAAATTCCAGCCCCTTGGATTTGTGGATGGTCATCACGCGCACCACATCTTCCCACGGGCTTAGTACCGTGGGGCTTGCGCTGTCGCGGATGCCTGTGCGGCTTTCCACACTGCTTAAAAACGAGTGGAGATCCCCCCCGCGCCGCTTCATATGCTCACCGGCTTTATCGCAGAGCATGCGCAGGTTCGCCTGCCGTAATTTGCCGTTGGGCTGGCAGCCGAAGAAAGCGTACAGCCCGCTGCGGGAGAGCCATCCCCACAGGTACGCATCCAGCGGGGTTTCCATCAGCAAAAACCGTTCACGCGCAAGGGTGGTAAGCGCGCTTTTGCAGAGCGCCGCAAGCAAATCAGTGCCTTCCGCCGCGGCGCGAAGCGCTTCCAGATAGCTGCCTTCGGGCTTGCGCAGGCGCACCTGGGCGAGCTCCCGCTCCCCAAAGCCGCCCGCGGGGCTTCGCAGCCATGCCAGTAGCGAAAGGTCATCGGCGATGTTATCCAGCAGCCGCAGATGGTTTACCGCCTGCGAAATCTCTTCGCTTTCCAGCGCGGATGCGCGATCCTCGCAATACACGGGGATGCCCATCTCCTGCATCACGCGTTCCAGCACTGTCGAAACCGACTTCATCTTGGGCGCCAGAATCGCAAAATCCCGGTAGTGCAGGGGGTCTGTTGCATGGCCATCCCTGTCGCGCTGCGGCGCACCCACGCGGCGGCGAATCTCCCGCGCGATGGCATACGCCTGCAACTTGTAGCGATCCGCCGCGCGGATAGGTTGGGTGAACAGGTGCAGGCTCACGGGCACATCCCCATGGCTGGGGGTGCCGGGCACCAGGCGTGCCTGCGCGTCATAATCGATTTCGGTCACATCAGCGCGCATCACGCGCTCAAACACGCGGTTCACGCCGGATAGCACCGCCTCACGCGAGCGGAAATTGGCATTCAAACTGATACGACGCTGGGGCGCGGTTTCCTCATCCGCAAAGTCCCGCGCCTTTTGCATGAATAGGGTCGGGTCCGCCTGCCGAAAACGATAGATGCTCTGTTTGACATCCCCCACATAAAAGTAGCGCTGCGGCGGCAAGGATGTTTCACGTGAAACATCCCGCTTGATGGCGTTCAAAATCGCCTCCTGCACGCCGCTGATGTCCTGATACTCATCTACGAAAACGCCGTCATAACGCAGGGCGACTTCCGCGCCGATTTCTGGATTGCGCAAAATTTGCAGCGCCATGCGCTCCAAATCGTGAAAATCCAGCAAGTTACGCTCGCGTTTGCTTGCGGCATACGCTGCGTCCATTTCCTGTATCAGCATATGCAGCCCCTGTAAGGCGGGCTGCATGGCGTTAAGGCGGGCAATGGCCTGCGCCCCGTCGCCCGGTATGCGCGTAGCGATGGAAGCCGCCTGCTTTTTGAGCTGATCGCGATACCCCTTATACGCATCGCGCAGCGCTGCCTCTTCCCCCTCCAGCCCGCGCACGGTGGGCAGTTTCTCCAGCTTGAAGGCGGCGGCTTGCGCGGTAAGCGGCATCAGCCCCTTAGCAGCGGCGGCCAGCACCGCGTCCACAGCCTGCCGATCACCTTTAATCGAAGCGGCATAACGGGCGTGCAGCAGGGGCTGATCCAGCAGGCGCTCACAGGCCGCCATCAATTCCCCCATGCCCATGGCCAGCAGCCCGCAATCGGCCAGCAGGGTTTCTGCCAGCGCGCCGCCTTGTAAGGCATCTTCGGTATAGACCTGATTTGCCTGCGCGCCCAGCCAGTCGAAGGGGTCGGGCAGCGCCATTAAGAAAGGATACAACGCGTCCATCATGCGTTCGATTTGCTTTTCTTCCAGCTTGGCGGTCAGGGCGCTGGCAGGAAAATCACCCGTGGCGGCGTGCGCGTAACAAGCGTCCAGCGCTTCTGCCTTGGCTTGTTCCCGCAACGCCGCGCAGACGGTCTCTTCCCCCAAGGTGGATAGCGGATCGATGCCCGCCTCCTGAAAGTATTCTTTGACAATCTTCTGGCAGAAGCTGTGCAGCGTGCTGATCTGCGCTGTTTCCAGCAACTCTGCCTGCCTGCGCATACGGCTGTCCTGCGCGGCTTCCTGCGCGATGCGCGCTTGCAGGCGCTCGCGCATTTCCGCCGCGGCGGCATGCGTAAACGTGACAATCAAAAGCCGATCCATCGACAGGCCATCATCTTTGAGCATGCGAAAGATGCGCTCAATCAGCACGCGTGTTTTGCCGCTGCCCGCGGCGGCAGTTACTAGCAGTTCTCGGTTATCGGCATGGATGGCAGCTTCCTGCGCTTGGGTAAAAGGCATCCAATCACCTCGCTACCGCCATTGTAACGCGATGGACGCATAAAGGCAAGGGCGTGTGTGGCTGCGCAGGCAAGCGAGAAGAATGTTTCACGTGAAACATTGAGATGCGAAGGCGGCGGGGAGGGAGAGAGCGGCACCATTCAAGCGCAGCGCAGCCCCCTTGGCGCGCTTGCATCCGGCGGATGTTCCGCGGCACGCGCTATCAAACGCATGCGTGATTGGACGGATGGTGTTGTGTCAGGTCAAACGGGCATGGCGCGTCGGACGTGCCAACGCCACTTGGTATTGTTTCACGTGAAACAATGGCAGGGGTACCCATCGCATACGGTTTCCGGCTCGGCTACACTGGCGTTTCTCCCGCGTACGCGCCGCAATTGTAATCACCCCGCGGGCGTGCTATAATACAGGCATTTCCATGAAGGAGGAACGCTATGCCCACCACGAATTTTGACGTAAGCGGCATCAAGCAGAGCATTGTAGGGAAGTTGCAGCGTTACTATGGCGTTACGGTTAAAACGGCGACCCCGCAACAGCGCTACAAGGCAGCCGCCTCCACCGTGCGCGATCAGATTATGCAAAAGTGGATGGTCAGCCGCGAGCAGCGCGCCCATGCGCAGGGGAAGCGGCTCTATTATCTCTCGGTGGAGTTTTTAATGGGGCGAAGCCTGAATAGCAATTTAATCAACCTGTGCAGTCAGGATGCCTATCAGGAGGCTTTTCGCGAGTTGGATATCGACCCCAATGCGTTGATGATTGAAGAACCCGAACCCGCGCTGGGCAACGGCGGGCTGGGCAGGCTTGCCGCCTGTTTTCTGGATAGCCTGTCCAGTTTGGATATCCCCTCCATGGGCTGCACCATCCGCTATGAGTATGGGCTCTTTCGCCAGAAAATTGTGGATGGCCAGCAGGTGGAACTGCCCGATATGTGGCTGGCTAACGGCAATGTATGGGAGATTCTTGTAGCAGAAGACATTTGTCAGGTGCATTTTGGCGGCGAGATACGGGAAGCCGTTGTGGATGGCCGCCGCGTGTTTACGCTGGAAAACGCCTACACCATCGATGCCGTGCCCTATGATATGCCCATTGTAGGCTATGATACAGATTGCGTTAACACGCTGCGCACATGGAGCGCGCACAGCCGCGAAGGGTTCGATTTGAAAACCTTCGGGCGCGGAGAGTATGACAAAGCCATGGACGAGATGAAAATGGCCGAAGTGATCAACAAAGTGCTCTACCCGGAGGATAGCCACTGGGAGGGGAAAATGCTGCGCATGAAGCAGCAGTACTTCTTTGTTTCCGCGACGCTGCAATACGCGCTCAAAGATTTTAAGCGCCAGTACGGCGGGGATTTTGACCTGCTGCCGGAAAAAGTAGTGTTTCATATTAATGATACACACCCGGGGCTTGCCATACCGGAGCTGATTCGCCTGCTGATTGATCAGGAGGGGCTGGACTGGGAACCTGCCCAGCGCATTACCCACCGCTGCGTGGCCTACACCAACCATACCGTTTTGCAGGAGGCGCTGGAGCGCTGGCCGCAGGATATGATGCGGCAAACCCTGCCGCGCATTTACATGATTCTGGAGGAGCTTAACCGCCGCAGCTGTGAAAAGCTGTTTGCCTTCTACCCTGACCAGTGGGATCGCATCGGGCAGATGGCCATCCTCGCCTATGGGCAGGTGCACATGGCAAACCTCTGTGTGGCGCTGGCCTTCAGCGTAAACGGCGTAAGCCAGCTGCACGGCAAAATCTTGACCGAAGGGCTCTTTCACGATTATTACATGACGGATCCGGCCAAGTTCAGCGCCATTACCAACGGCATTACCCACCGCCGCTGGCTGCTCTCGGCCAACCCCGGCCTTACGAAACTCTTGCGGGAAACCATCGGCGATGGTTTCTACCGTGATGCGCAGGCGCTGGAAAAACTGCTTCCCTTCGCGGAAGATGCCGCCTTCCGCCAGCAGTTTGACGCGGTGAAACGCATCAACAAACAGCGCCTTTCCCAGCTCACCCAGCGGCGGCAGGGCATCACGCTTGACCCGGATTTCATTTTTGATGTGCAGGCCAAGCGCCTGCATGAGTACAAACGCCAGCTGTTGAACGCGCTGCACATTCAGGTGCTCTATAACCGCATCGTGGAAGATTCCGGCTATGACGCCCCGCCAAGGCTATTCCTCTTTGGCGCCAAGGCGGCGCCCGGGTATTACCGCGCAAAGCTGATTATCCGCTACATTAACGCGCTGGCCAAGCTGATTGACAGCCACCCGCGCGCCAGCAAGTTCCTCAAAGTGGTGTATCTGGAAAACTACGATGTATCGACCGCGGAGCTCCTGATGCCCGCCGCCGATATCAGCCAGCAACTATCCACCGCGGGCAAGGAGGCCAGCGGCACCGGCAACATGAAGTTCATGATGAACGGCGCGCTCACCTTGGGCACCATGGATGGCGCCAATGTGGAAATCTACGAGCAGGTGGGCGCGGAGAACATCTACATTTTCGGCATGCGCGCCGAGACGGTGGAGGGCATGTACCGCGAGGGTACCTATAACCCCATGGCCATATTTGAAACCAACGGGGAGATTCGCCGCG
>Ga0334883_1006061_pt1 | contig 10237 bp, 8 predicted proteins | sample GraSluR1_MG_6_FD_207230 | JGI IMG/M metagenome (GOLD analysis project Ga0334883, IMG submission 207230) | Sludge microbial communities from methane-producing bioreactor in Wageningen University, Netherlands - Granular Sludge_09_05-R1 | ecosystem: Engineered > Bioreactor > Anaerobic > Unclassified... | reverse complement strand
TTGATCTCCTTCATGCCGCTCTTCAGTTCGATCTCCGAGGTGAGGTCGCCCTTCGCCACGGCGTCCATCTTCTCGGCGACCGCGCGCACGGGCTTCGCGATGCTGTTCGCAAGCCAGAGCGAGACAAAAACGATGACCAAGGCGACGACGGCCACGGCGATCAGAATCGCCGTCTGGATGGCGCGCACCGGCGCGAGAAACTCGGCGATGGGCGTGGTAACGGCGGCGAGCCAGCCGGTATACGGAACGGGAGCGTAGGCGTTCATCTGATCCCTGCCGTTGAAGAAGTACTCTATCCTTCCCTTGTTCCCGGCGAGTCCGCCGCGCATAGCCTGCGCCAGCTCCGGAGCCACCCTGTCGCTCTCTATAGACAAGTTTAAGTTCCCGACAAAATCCTTCACTGGGTGCGCGACCAAAACGCCTCGAAAATCAGTAATATATGCGTATCCGGTTTGCCCCCAGGTAATGGAAGCAACCGCCTTACCGATATGCGCCATGTTCTCCGCCGCGACAAGCACGCCGACGATCTTTCCGTCATTTGTTACGGGCGACGCGTAGAAGAAGGTGAGCTCCTTCGTGACACGGTGCGCGAGCGGCTCCGAGATTATCGATTTTTTTTCCTTGAGCACCTGCTGAAAGTACGGCCTGTCTTTGATGTTTGTGCCGTCCGCGCCCTTTTTGACGAAGCTGATGTTGCCGTCGAGATCGGAGACGAAGACATCCATAAAGGCGTAGTCCTCCAGCAGTGGCACAAGCGCAGGATCCTGTTCCGCCCAGTTCATAGAGCGAATGACGTTCCGGTCCGCCTGCATCTCGACCACCTTCGAGCGCTCCCTCAGGTATGCGTTAACCTCCAGCGAGAGCGCGGAAACCAGCGCGTCCCCCTCCTTCCAGGCTGCGTCGATGATAGCCTGGCGGGCGCGGGTCACCGAAAGCAGACCGACGACCCCCACCGCAGCAACGGCGACGATAAGAAATGTTGCGATAAGACGTGCTCGAAGCGTATTCATCTTCTCTCCCCCTCACAATTCAGATTCTGCGCATCCCCAACACATACACCGTTCACTCACAAGAAGCCAAGAAACAGGAGATCTTTCTTTTCCCTGTAAAAATTTACACCTGTCTTGTCACTGCAATATATCATATTTTCGTTAAAAACGACAATGCACGATACTTAAAAAACCCGAAAAAGCACCCGGCTAACACCGAAACACCTGTTTTGAGCATACCAACTATGATTTTACTCATTTATGTAAATACAGTACAATCCACATAGCATTGCATGCATACGCGATTATATCACTCCGACTTGGAGGAACGCAATAAAGACAACGCTTCTTTCCGGAAAGCTCGCCCACAAAAAATTACAATTTAGACTCATACGAGGATGAATATTTCTATTTTAAGACATAGTACACATGAAATATCTTTATTTGGAATAAATTTGCCAAGATAATATAGCGCAGTCATATTATTGCATACATAATCCAACAGATAAAAAGAAACAAATTCTCAGACAGAAAAGGGCGCCCGCCGCCGGAATCTGTTATTATTATGGTCAGATTGATGCGCCTTCCGGGTTTGTTCCAAACAGGCAGAAGGACGTTTTCGTTCAGCGGGCAGAGAGGTTCGCCTGTCCTGTCCGCTAGATCTCCTAAAGGGGGTTGTGCAAATGGCTGCAAACAGGACGATTCGAACATGCGCATTCCTTTTGTTCGTTCTTCTGGTTGGAGGATCGGTCCTCGCACCGCTTCCTTCTTTTAGTTTCGTTCCCCCTCCTCTTCCCGGCGACGAAGAGGACATCGAACCGCCGCCTCCGCCTATTTTCGACGAAACAGCGCCCGCGCAGGAGCAGCCTGTCCCGACGAAGGTGCGCCCGACTCCGACGCCCGAACCGCCCTCTCAACAGCCGGCGCCGAAGCCCAAACCGAAGCCGAAACCCAAGCCTGCGCCGAAACCAAAGGAGCCGTCCTATACCGCCGACCAGCTGTTCAGGATGGGAATGGACGCCTACAAGGGCGAGGGAGGGGCGCAGCAGAGCTTCCAGGAAGCATTGAAGTGGTGGACGCGTGCGGCCTCGGCGGGTCATGTCGTCGCGCAGTACAACCTCGGCATCATGCACAAGAACGGCGAAGGAACTTCAAAGGACTACAAGAAGGCGCGGGACTATTTCCTCAAGGCGGCGGGGAAAGGGTATGCGAACGCGGCCGAACAGCTCGGCCACCTCTATTTCGGAGATTTTCTCGGCGCGCCGGAGTACGGCGAAGCCGGGAAGTGGTATGAACAGGCCTCCGCAAAAGGAAATTTACCCTTTGCGGAGTTCCGCCTGGGTCTGATTCACTACAAGGGGCTTGGACGCCCTAAGGACTCGATGAAGGCCTTCTACTGGTTCGACAGAGCTGCCCGGAACGGGTACATCGACGCCATGGTCAATCTAGGGGTGCTCTACGAGAAAGGCGACGGCGCCGTCTTCAGCCCGGAGAAAGCGATCCGCTGGTACACGGAAGCGGCGGAGAAGGGGTCTTTCCTTGGTATGGCGTACCTCGGAGAGGCCTACTACCAGGGCAGGGGCGTCAGAAAAGACGAAAAGAAAGCGGTGGGGCTCCTCGAACAGGCGGCCTCGTCGGGGCTGCCCTACGCGCAGAGACTGCTCTACCGGATCGACAGGATCAAGTACATGCGGTACCGTGACGTTCAATAGCCCGACATACACGCTGTCGCCGGAAGCGTGGAAGTCTTTCGGCGCTCGACCGTAGTCATAAAGACCTCATCCCCTTCAACGGGATGAGGTCTCTTCTTCCGCACACGGAACACTTCCGCCGGAGCGGCGTTTCGGAGAGCATTCGATAGAATTGTTTCATCGGGGCGCTCCTTGTTTACTGCTTTCCGCGGGCCTTCCGCTTCTCGATGAACTCCCGGAGCTTCTTGACATGCTCCTCGACGACAGGGTCGGATGCTATGGCGAGTCCCTCGCGGTACTTCTCCAGCGCCTCTTCGTACTTCTTTGCGAGCTGCAATTCAGCGGCTTCGTTCCACAACGCAACGGCGCGCGCACGTGCCGAGGAGGCTTCCGCCTTTTTCCGCTGAAGCTCAAGAAATGCCTCCAGCTTTGCTATGTGCTCGCGGACAACGGGATCCTCGTACACTGCAAGCCCCTCGCGGTACTTCTCCAGCGCCTCTTCGTACTTTTTCCCACGCTGCAACTCCGCAGCGCCGTTCCAAATTGCAACGGCGCGAGCACGGGCTTCCGGGTCCGCGTCCAGCGGGGGTAAAAAAATGTCCGACGATACTCCTGCGAGAACGCCTCCCGTCGTCTTCACCTCGGAAGGGTCGAGTCCGGAAACATCGCCGCTCTCAGGGAGGTCTTCCTGAGGATGAGGCTGAGCGAGTTCATCCTCGGGAAGCGGCGGTAAAATACTGTCGTCGAAGCAGAGCGCAGGAGAAGATACGCTCGCCGCAAACAGCACGCACAGGAACAAAAACTTCAGAACATCGGAGGTCTGTACTCTCATGGCAAAAAACACCTCCAGAAAAAAAGTATCGACGCATACGCGCTCTCCCGAGAAAAAGCGCCCCGCCATGCCTCCTAATCCAGTTCGACGTCCAGGTCGATATTGAGAACGCGCCCCTCCGCGAAGGTAAGTGTGAGGACGCCGTACCCGGGCTCGTCGGTCCATGCGAAGGCAGAGCCTTTCTGATACAACGGGACGCCGAGTTCCCGGACCACGGAAGCGGCGTCGGCGCCGAGACGAATGCCCTCGCCGATCACGGCCTCGCCCTCGACGATCTTCACTCCTATCAGACCGTAACTGTCTTTCGTCTTGAAATAGAGAAGTTCGAAGGCCGGGTACTCAAGGCGGAAATAGTCCACCATGTAGGCGGGGTCGTGCCGGCCGGGAAGCCTGGTATCCTCACGCGCAGCAGGAGCGCCGAACCTGGCGGCCGCCTCCTCCGGAGTATCCCCGATGCGTTCCAGGGTTTTATCAAAAAAACGTGAAAAGCGTTCGCCGGGATCTCCCTCGGCGCTATTGCTCCAGTCGTCCTGGGGCAGCGGTTCAACGTACTGGCCGTAGACCCAGCCCTCAACGAGCGTCCCTCCGGAAGCGAATGCGATGACCCGCGACCACGGGAAGGGGTCCGCGCCGGAGCGTTCTTCGAGGACAACCGCATGCTCGCCCCCTGTAAAACGCCCCGTGAGACGGCCTGTCCGGGATGGTTCGGCTCGCACATTCACATTCGTCCCGGTAATTTTCGCCAGGAGCATCTCCGCCGGGTCGGCCAAGACGGGCACGGCAAGCGCCAGACACAGGCACACAATCAACGCCGCACATACTGAATATCGAAAAACCTTCACCAATTCCAACTCCTTTCGGGATGAAAGTACCGGATACTGCCGCTACAAAGTCTCGAGCCGCTTTCTCGCAGAAATCTCACAAAGCGCCTCGGCAAAACCGCTCTTGTGCGCCCGTACCAGGCGTTCCAGTTCCTCTGCGTCGCGCCGCTCTATCGCGGCAAGGATTGCAAGGTGCTCTTCGTACACTGTCCTGATACGGTCGGGTCTGAGAGCGAAGACAATGCTCGAAAAGGCGCCCCCGTCCCAGAGTTTGAAGATCATGTCGTTCAGCATCGGGAAGGGGCCCATGGAATAGAGATTCCGATGGAACTCCTTGTTCGCCGCAACCAGACGAGCCGTATCGCCGGCGACCGTAAACGTTCCCATATCATCCACCTTGCGGCGCAAATCCGCAAGCGCCGCGTCGTCGATGAATGGAAGGGCGACCCGGGCGGCATACCCTTCGAGCGCGCCGCGAATCGACATGACCTCGACGATCTTCTTCGGATCGAATACAGTAACTCTCGCCCCCCGGTGCGGCTCAAGTTCGACAAGTCCTTCGGCCTGAAGCTGCTTCATCGCCTCACGCACCGGAATCGCCGAGACTCCGAGCTCTCTGGCGACGGAAGCGACGACGATCACCGTTCCCTGGGGCCACTCTCCGGCGACAATTCTCTCCCGCAGCAGTTCGTATACGAACCCCGACTTTGTCTTATACGTCTCTTTGAGCGACATGGAAACCTCCTGATTTTGAAAAATCAAGCCCTTTTTAAAAGCACAATATATGATGCATATTATACCTAGTCAAACGAAGAAATGCACCCGTTCCACGAAATCCGATTGACAGGTCGACACCGGAAGATTAGGATGGAGATGTTCATCGAATACTATATGAACGCGCTCGTCTTCAAGGGGAAGCCCGGTGAAATTCCGGCGCGGTCCCGCCGCTGTGTACCCGACGAGTTCATCGACCACCGGTTTTTGCCGGGAAGGGGTGAACGAGGATGAAGGAAGCCAGAAGACCCTGAAGAAGCGCATCTGTGCGACACCTGCGAGGGTTCGGGGCGGCTTTTCATGTATTTTTTGCGGCAAACGGACAGGTTTTTCCGGATTTTGCACTCGTCGCATATATATGACCGGCGCCGGCGAACCTCACACGGGGGTTCGCCTTATTTTTGTCTTCAGCGGTGCGCGCTCCGCGTATCCGTATGAATGGAGGAGATTCCATGGACGAACAGAGGACGCGGCGGCAGGGCGCGGAATTCAAAACAGAAAACGGGGAAGAAGCTGTCCGGAAGCGCGACCGCGATCTCTCCCCCTCGGAAATAGAAGAAAAGAGCTTTCGGATTCTTGAGGGACTGCTGGGCGACTTTCAAGCTCCCGCTCCGGAGCGCGAGGTGATGAAGAGAGTCGCCCACGCCACGACCGACGTCGAATGGGCGAAGACGTTCCGCTTCTCGCCGAACGCAGTGCAGGCGGGCATCGAGGCCGTACGGCGCGGCGCTCCCGTCGTGACCGACGTCGAGATGGTGAGCGCGGGCGTTCGCCGTTCCGCAGCGGAAGCGCGGCGATTCCGGAACGCCCAAGACGGAAATGAAACGCTCTGCTTCCTGAACGATCCCGACGTCGCCGAGGAGGCGAAACGGAGCGGAACGACCCGTGCGCGCCTTGCGATGCGGAAGGCTCTTCCGTATCTCGACGGTGCGATCGTGGCCATCGGCAACGCGCCGACAGCCCTCTTCGAGGTCTGCGATCTGATCCGGCGGGGGGAGTGCCGCCCGGCGCTCGTCGTCGGCGTCCCCATCGGCTTCGTCGGCGCGGCGGAGTCGCACGACGAGCTCGCGTCGCTCGACTGCGAATGGATCACCGCCTCCGGTCCGAAGGGCGGAAGCCCCGTGGCCGCGGCCGTGGTGAACGCTATTATCCGCCTCGCGCTCAAGGACGCTCTCCCGGCTCCAGAAAAGGGCGGCAGGCGAGGTTTCACGACCGGAAGCTGCGCGGCGGCGGCGGCGAAGGCTGCGACAACGCTGCTCGTCACCGGGGAGGCCCCTTGCTCCGCGGAGCTCCGTCTTCCTTCCGGCGGAGCCGTGCTGCGCATCCCCGTGGAAGCGTGCGAGCTCTCCCCATCGGGAGCCCGCTGTTCTGTCCGCAAAGACGCTGGGGACGACCCGGACGTCACCGACGGCATGCTCGTCGTCGCAGAGGTCGCGCTCTCCGAAGAGCCCGGAATCACGATCTCCGGAGGCCGGGGCATCGGGCGCGTCACACGGAAGGGGCTCCCCCTCCCTCCCGGAGAGTGGGCGATCAACCCGACTCCCCGGACGATGATCCGCGACGCGCTCGAAACGCTGCTTCCCCCGGAAAAGGGACTGTCCGTGACGATCTCCGCCCCCGAGGGGGAGGAGCGGGCCGCGAAGACGTGGAACCCGCGCCTCGGCATCGAGGGGGGGATCTCCATCCTCGGCACAACTGGCATTGTCGAGCCGAAGTCTACGGCCGCGTACCTCGCCTCCATCGATCTGTATATCTCGGCGGCGCTCGCCTTCGACTCTCCCCGGCCGGGAACCATCTTCCTCGTCCCCGGCTACGTCGGAGAAAAGACGCTTGAAGAACGCTACGCCGTTCCCCGCGAGCTGATCGTCCGCACGGGGGACCACTTCGGACACGCGCTGAAGAAGAGCGTCGAGCTGGGCGCACGCCGCCTCCACCTCTTCGGGCACGTCGGCAAGTGGGCGAAGGTAGCCGCCGGGCTGTTCAACACGCACTGCGACTACGGCGACGCGAGGCTCGAAACGCTTGCGGCGTGCGCGGGCGCTTGCGGCGCAACGCCCGAACAGATCCGCGAACTGCTCGCACTGCCGCTGGCGGAGGAGGCGGTTCCGCTGATCGAGCGCTGGGGGCTTTCGAAGACCTTCGACGTGCTGGCGGAGCGGATGCACCGCCGGTGCGCCCTGTACGCCGTCTCCCGCGCCTCCCTTGTGGAGCCGCAGCGGAAAAGCGCGGAGACGCGCGCGACGCCCTCCGGGAACACCGTCGCCTTCGGCGTCGCGGTGCTCTCGCTCAAGGGGGAGATTCTGGGGAGCTTTCCCTCTCTTTCGCTGAAGGAGGGGTCGTCATGGGAAGATTTACCGTCGTCGGTCTAGGCCCCGGAGACGACTCCTGCCTGCTCCCCTGCGCCCGGCGCGCGATCGAGGACGCGGAGATCCTCGCCGGAGCACGGCGGCATCTTGCGCCGTACGAGAAAAGCGGCAAGACGCTTCTCTTTCTGGAGAAGGGCGTTGACGAGCTCCTCGACGCGGTGGACAAACACCGGAAACTCGGTCGGGTCGCGCTGCTGCTCTCGGGCGATCCCTGCCTTTTCAGCCTCCTCGGACGGATCGCGGCCCGTTTTCCCTCCGGCGACTACGAGGTCGTTCCCGGCCTGAGCAGCTTCCAGCTCCTTTTCGCCCGACTCGCGTCGCTTCCGGGGGAACCGGGCGCTCCGAGCCCCTCGTGGAGCGATGTGCGTCTTGAAAGCATCCACGGACGCCCCATCGAAGGGGTCGCCTCGATGCTCCATGAGCACAGGAGAACGCTGCTCTTCCTCGACTCGAAAAACTCCGGCTTTGCCGTGGCGGCGTTTCTGCGGGACAGGGGCTTTCCCGACCGGCGCGTCATCCTTGCCGAGAGGGTGGGGTACGAGAACGAACGCATCTCCCCGACCACGCTCTTCTCCCTCGCGAACGAACGGGACGCGGAGGGACTGGCGCTGCTCCTGGTCGAGCCGGGACCGATCCCGCCGCTCTCCAAAGGGGTCCTTCCGGACTCCTGGTTTGTCCGGCACGAACGCACCCCCCTCTCGAAGGAGATCACGCGGGCCCTTACCGTCTCCTTTCTGCTCCCTCTCGACGGGCTCTCCGTGCTCGAAGTGGGAACGGGTTCGGGGGGGATCACCGTGGAACTCGCACGCCGGACGCCGGGAGGGAGCGTCGTCTCCGTGGAACGCTCGCCGGACGCCCTCGCCGTCGCGGAGGAGAATCTGCGCCGCGCCGGGGTTTTCGACAGGGTCCGCCTGCTCCGCGGCTCCGCTCCCGAGGTGTTTGCAGAGCTCAACGACCGCTCGGGCGCGCCGCTCAGTTTCCACCGGGCCGTGATCGGAGGTCACGGAGGCGCTCCCGGAGAGATCGCCTCCGCCGCGTGGGATCGTCTGCTTCCCGGAGGGAGGCTGCTGGCGACGGCGAACATGCCCTCCTCGGCCGACGAGATCTACCGCGCGCTGAAGAGCCTGGGCGCGACGCCGTCGCTGACGCATGTGAACGCCTCGTCGGCGCGTGAGAGCGCCGGACAGGGAGCGGAGGCGTCGTGGATGCTGCTTGCCTCGAACCCGGTCTTTTTGATCTACGCCGACAGGAACGCGTAGCGGGTATACGGGAGAACGCGCACTGGAACACACAAAGTGAGGGAAAACCAATGGCGAATACAGAATACCCCGTGCTCTTCGTCGGCGCGGGTCCGGGTGACCCGGAACTGATCACACTCAAAGGGAAGCGCGCGCTCGAAGAGGCGGACCTGGTGCTCTACGCGGGGAGCCTCGTCAACGAAGCGCTCCTCGACTACTGCTCCCCCGGCTGCGTTAGGGCCGATTCGTCGCCGCTTTCGCTCGAAGAGCAGATGGCGCTGGTTGCGGCAAAAGTCAGGGAAGGCGGGCGCGTCGTGCGCCTGCACACCGGCGACCCGAGCCTCTTCGGGGCCGTGGCCGAGCAGAAGGAGCGGCTGGAATCGCTTGGCATCGAGGTCCGGTTCATCCCCGGAGTGAGCAGCTTTCAGGCCGCCGCCGCCGCACTGGGCATTCAGTACACCGTCCCCGGAGGAAGCCAGACGGTCGTCTGCACCCGCAGATCGGGACGGACGCCCGTGCCTCCCCGCGAGAATCTCCGCCTGCTGGCGGAGCACGGCGCGACGATGGTGGTCTTTCTCAGCGCGGACCAGGCGGAGGAGGTCTCCGCAGACCTCCAAGCGGGGGGATTCTCCGCCGAAACACCCGCCGCCTGCGTCTACCGCGCCTCCTGGGAGGATGAGAAGACGATCGTCTCCACGCTCGGCGCGCTCCCTTCGCTGATGGCGGAGCACGGCATCACCCGCCACGCGCTGATCGTCGTCGGAGAGTGCGTCGCGTCGCACGGCGCACGAAGCCTGCTCTACTCGCCGCACTTCGCCCACGGCGCGCGGGACGCCGCTCCCGAACAGTCGGACGAAGAACGAACGCTCGCTTCGTCCGAAGGCTTCTGCGAGGCTCCGCTATGAAGACGGCGTTTTTCTGCTTCTCGTCGAAGGGAGAAGCGACGGCCCGCCGTCTTGAAGAGGCGGGGACCGTCGTCCGCGTCGAGTCCGGAGCCCTCGCCGCGACGGTCGCCTCCTGGTGGAGCCGCGCCGACGCGCTCGTCTTCGTCGCGTCGCTCGGCATCGCCGTGCGCGCCGTCGCCCCGCACCTCTCGGACAAGGCGGACGACCCCGCCGTGCTGGTGGTCACCGAGGACGGAAAGACCGTGCTTCCGGTGACAGGGGCGCATCTCGGAGGCGGGCGGGAGCTGGCGGAACGCCTTGCCGGAATGCTCGGCGTGGAACCGCTGCTGACGACGAGCAGCGACCGGGCGGGGCTCGTCGCGCCCGACCTGCTGGCGTCCCGATGGGGATGGGCGCTCCTTGGGCGCGACGCGCTCGCCGCGACGAACGGCGCGCTGATCGAGACCGGCGCCCTCTCTTTCTGGACGGACGTCCCCGAGCTGCTGCCTCCGCTTCCCGCCGGGTACGCCGCCACGGAAGAGGCGAACGCCGCGCTCCTCATCTCCCCGCGCGCGCACTCCACCGCAAAAAAACGGGTGCAGCTCGTCCCCCCCTGTATCGTCGCCGGGATGGGGTGCCGCA
>Ga0334883_1006060_pt1 | contig 10237 bp, 7 predicted proteins | sample GraSluR1_MG_6_FD_207230 | JGI IMG/M metagenome (GOLD analysis project Ga0334883, IMG submission 207230) | Sludge microbial communities from methane-producing bioreactor in Wageningen University, Netherlands - Granular Sludge_09_05-R1 | ecosystem: Engineered > Bioreactor > Anaerobic > Unclassified... | reverse complement strand
AGATCCCGGATGAAACGCTCAGCAGCCGTTGTGTGGACATTCGAGATGTCGGCCGGCGTGTTCTGAGCCATTTATTGGGTGTCTCCATTGGCGGTGTTGAGTTGGAAGAGCCTGCAATCATTGTCGGTGATGATCTCACCCCCTCTGATACGGTCAGCCTGGATAAAGACCTGGTCCTTGGCTTTTGCACTGCGCGGGGAGGCCCTACGTCACACACTGCGATCCTGGCTAAGGCGTTTGGTCTTCCAGCTGTGGTTGGTTTGGGCAGGGCCATCCTGGCAGTTCCAGAAGGGACGCCGGTGTTGGTTGACGGCGGAAAAGGCGAGGTGATCCTTGCTCCTGATGATGCACTTCAACAGTCATTTATCACCCGTGAAGAGGTAGCCGCCGTTGGACAGCAAGCAGCACGGCAGGCCGCACAGGCACCCGCCGTCACAGCCGAAGGTGAACGGGTTGAAGTGGTGGCGAACATTGGCGGGGTTGATGACGCCCCTTTGGGTGTCTGCAATGGCGCTGAAGGCGTGGGTTTGTTCCGGACCGAATTCCTGTATCTTGACCGAGAGAGCCTTCCGTCTGAAGCGGAGCAAATTTCCGCCTATAAGGAAGTATTTAGTCATTATCAGGGGATGCCCGTTGTTGTGCGAACGCTGGATATCGGCGGCGACAAGGTCATCCCATATCTCGATCTGCCTGTGGAATTGAACCCGTTTTTAGGCTGGCGCGGGATCAGGATGCTCGATGGCGCAGAGGAGATATTCCTCAGCCAGTTCAGAGCGCTTCTCCAGGCAGGGACAGGGGTTGATTTACGGATCATGGTCCCAATGGTCTCCGGCCTTTCCGAAATCCTGAAAGCCAAATCTTTAATGAAAAAGGCCGTTTCCGAGCTGCGAGCAGAAGGAAAAACCTTTACGGAAAGTTATCAGTTTGGCATTATGATTGAGGTGCCCTCAGCTGCAATTCTGGCTGACCGGCTGGCCAAAGAAGTGGATTTCTTCAGCATCGGCACCAATGACCTGACCCAATACACGCTTGCAGTGGACAGGACGAACAGCAAAGTGGCCTACCTTGCGAACCCACTGGATCCGGCTGTGTTGACCCTGATCAAGCAAACAATTGACAGCGCCCATGCAGAAGGTAAGTGGGTGGGGCTTTGCGGTGAGCTGGCGGGCGAGCCGCTGGCTGTGCCCATCCTGCTGGGACTGGGATTGGACGAGTTCAGTATCTCACCCGCCCGCATCCCTGAAATTAAGCAGGTGATGCGCAGGCTCAGGAAGTCTGAATGCCAGAGTCTGGCAAACGAAGTCTTGGCCTTTGGTATTGGGCAGGATGTCGAGGAAGCCTGTAGAAAATTCCTGGCTGATCTCGGTTTAGAATATTGAAGGAGGAACAAATTGGTTAAAATTGAACGGGTTGGCGAAGTCAATGATAAATCTGCAACTGAGGTTTATGAAGCCGCAGTTGAGGCTTTTGAGGCCGAGGGGTTTGAGGTGTGGAAAGAGCGTCCGATTGCCTGGCTTGTCATGGTAAGGACAACAATCGAGGGTTGCAGTGTGGATGGGAATCTCGCCGCCCGGGCAACAACTCCAACAAGCTATATCCTGACTTTGACCTCTGAGGAAGCGGCAGAGGAAAAGCTTGCAGCAGGTGCTGATGAGTTTATCCATACATTTGAGGGAATACTCTCTGTTTGATGAAGGCATGTTCTTCCTGTCTTATTAGGGAGATCTTAACGAGAAAAACGCAGGCTGCAGTCCTGCGTTTTTCTTCTTTCATTATGTCGTGAAGCTGGATAGATATTCTACTGAGCCTGATCTATTTCAATGAGACTGTGATCATTCAAGTACCCCCCAAAATTGAATGGTATTTTCACTCTGTAAAATTAATGTGAACCCATCGGGAAGAAACCACGCATTATTGATCTGTTCTCCACCAGGCGTGATTTCTGTCAATAGCTTTCCATTCTCTAAATCATAAATGTATGGATAGATCAATACAAATTTGTTATTGGGGCCAATATCAATAATAGGTGTCATCCTAGAGGTATTGCCTGTAACTTGAAGGGGAATTTCTAGAATAAGATCACCTTCCGGAATTTGCCAGACAGCACCAAGCGAAGAAATTAGAAATTGTCCATCAGCACTAAAATCGAGACTGCCACAAGCCGGCTGGTTATTCATCTTGAGGGATCTAATTTGATATCCTTTCTGAGTGTCCCAAAGAAAAACAGACTCAGAGTTTACATTGCAAAACGCAGTATAAGCGCCATCGTCGCTCACGGTGAACTGATATGAATAGTTTGACGGCCTAAAGTTTAATAACGATATTCCTGTTTCAGCGTTGAATAGTTTAAGATCCATGCCGGAACAGATCATGATATTGCCTGAACGATTGAAATCGCAATAGGCTAATTCCGGGTATTTCCGGATCCACTCACTGGATTCGATATCGTAGGTGTTTATTTGATTGTTGTAACTGATTGCGAACGTCGCAGTATCCTTGAAGGTGATGAATTTATCCTGGGAGAGGTTCGAATCGGAATATTCAGTAATGATTTCTCCATCAGAACTATTTAATATCCTTACGCTATCACCTATGGAGAAGGCATATAATTCACCATCTGGACTTACCGACACATGCGTATTCGGTTTATAAGGCTCAGAAGTTAGCAAAAGGTCTCCGTCCGATGCCCCCCAAAGCTGAATATAACCCTCTTCAGAGAGGGTAAAAAACTTACTCCCATCGGGGTTGAATCCCAAATCAATACTGGTTGCTGGTATGTCATTGATGAAGCGTTCGACCGATCCGCCGTTGGTGTTGTAGATGATAATTGTTGCGGTAGAGCGTCGCTCATCTTTTGAATAGTTATAGATTGTTCCTTGATAAAGGATGCCTATTTGGGAGGAATCCTGAATGAAAGAATACGCCACTTCATTGTAGGAAACGACTTCTTCATCACTTAGATCAGATTGAAAGTAGGCTGAATGATCACTCCAAGGTGCTAAGAGGAAAGTATATAAACTGATATATCTACCCTTTCTGTATGCTAGCCGTTTTCCATCCGGTGAGAAAGTTGGCAGACCACTTATAACGGGTTGTGCTGCAATAAATTGCTGTCGTTCCAAATCAAATACCAGCGTCTCATTGATTTGAAAAGATAGTGGTGTAGAGATATATAAATAATTCCCATCTGGTGAAAATGCCACAGCCTGGGGGTCTACCCTGGGATGGTCACCTAGGAAATAATTAAATTCAGTGGATTCACCGGTTTCGATATCAGTTAATTTAATTGTATTGGGGGTTGAAACGTCAGCAATGACTTTTCCATCCGACCTGATGGCATATGCATTTGTCGCAATTCCCCAGTCGTTGGACGGGAACTCTGCATCAATCGGACTAAACTCGTAACTTTGCATATCGAAGATTTCAGGCAAGCCTTGATAATCACTTAGAAGCAGATTACCATCCTGCAAGAATTGGACAAACTTATACCCCCGAACATTGTGGATGATATCCAGATTCTCTGAATCCACAATTTGTAAATCTTTATCGGTAGTAACGATTATTTTTTCGCCGTCTGGTGACCATTCTGCATCAATGAGTATTCCCTTTTGGAAAAATTCAGTCCTTGAGATTAGCTGAATATTTTGGATGTTTTCTCTGGTGAGAGGAGCTGGCTGGAGAGGTGGGATGGTAGGAGTAAGGGTGGGTTCACTGGTTTTAGTAGGCTCAGTCGTCGCTGTTTCGATCGGCGTCGTTTGCGTTGAGGCATTTATCACAATACTTGTGGCTGTTTTCGATGGTATGAAATTTTTGGATTGGTTTGTTATTGAGGAACAACCGGAAAGAAAGAAGATATTTAATAAAATGAAGCACAATTTCTTGGTGATACCCTTGCTCATCATTACTCAAATTCCTTTCAGTCTGAATCTTTATGCACAAGGAAATTTAATAAAATCAAATTAGAAAATAACTAAGTATTCAGTTTTCTATATCGGACCGCCGATTTTTCGCCTAAATTTCCGTTACCTGTTGAAGATTATATCATGATCGAGTTTGGTACTCTCATCCAACTCAATTAGGTTCTCAATTTTGGATAATGAATTATATATTATGGTTAAATGCGCTTACGATTATTATCTTATTAACGAGAAAAACGCAGGCTGCAATCCTGCGTTTTTCTTTTGAGCCAACACCATTATATAGGGGTGAGGAGTTAATTCACCGATACTTAGAGTAATGCTAAGGCGTGCTCCAGGCATACCAGTGCCTTGGAGCATAGGCAAAATATCAGAATCAGAGATAATCTATCAGAAAGCATTATGAGGTTTTAAAACTCATTTGCTCTGGATCAGCTCTTGTAGCGGTTGCGCAAGAACGTTGGAACATCGATATCATCGGTGTTCATACGAGCGGGGAATTCGTAGGAATTCGCGTTCTGGTGCACCTCCGAAACTTCTTCATTCCCATCTTTGTCCAGCATGCTTGGCAGAGGTGTTTGCTTTGCATAGCTCTCACGGGATACCTGGTGCTGCCCGCTGCGGCTGCTGATGCTATTTCCTTCAAACCCGGTGGCTATCACCGTGATCCGAAGATTATCACCCATGTTCTCATCAATCACCGCACCGAAGATCAGGTTCACATCCGGGTGGGCGGTTTCTTTGATGATCGCGGCTGCCTGATTGACCTCAAACAGTTTCAGACTCTCACCGCCGGTGACATTGAAAAGAATACCGCGAGCACCATCAATCGTCACATCCAGCAGCTGGTTGGAAATGGCCTGTTCTGCCGCTTTGATAGCGCGGTCTTCTCCTGTCGCCTGTCCGACAGCCATCAAGGCTGCGCCACCCTCCGACATGATCGTCCGGACGTCAGCAAAGTCCAGGTTGATCAGACCGGGAATGGTGATCAATTCTGAGATGCCCTGGATGCCCTGGCGGAGAACGTCATCGGCCACCATGAAGGCCTCCTGGAGCCCTGACCGTTTATCGACAATCTGGAGCAGACGGTCGTTCGGGATGATGATCAGTGTGTCAGCATGTTCTTTGAGGGCTGCGGTACCTATCTCAGCGGATTTTGCCCGATGGGTGCCTTCGAAGGTGAAAGGGCGGGTGACAACACCGATTGTGAGGGCCTTAATCTCCTTTGCGATCTGTGCGACCACGGGCGCAGCTCCGGTGCCGGTGCCGCCGCCGAGTCCTGCTGTCACAAAGACCATATCGCTGCCTTTCAGGACCTCGTATAATTCTTCAGCTGATTCTTCGGCTGCCACGCGGCCGATCTTGGGATCGCCGCCTGCACCAAGCCCGCGGGTGGAACCGTCGCCGATCCGCACCTTGACCTTCGCTTTGGAGAACTGCAGGGCCTGGGCGTCGGTATTGACCGCGATGAATTCGATGCCGGAAAGCCCTTCATCGATCATCCGATTGACAGCGTTGCAGCCGCCGCCACCGATACCCACAACTTTGATCCGTGCAAATGATTCAGGTCGTAGATTCTTGTCCATCATTAACTCCTCTTCTGATGTTTAGTGAACAAATAACAGCATATTGAATCTCAGGGCAATAAGCGCCTGAGGATTTCCTTAAGTTGTTCGGTCCAAACCTTGCCTTGTTTTGGGCCGTGACGTTCGATGTGCTGACCGGTTTCACTCATCAGCAATGCCCATTGCAGCAGGCCAACACTGGTGGCATAAGCCGGTGAGTCGAGCTGATCAATCAGGCCGATCAGGTTCTGAGGTTTGGCGATTCGGGCAGGGAGACCCATCACCTGGGACGCTAATTGGCGGCACCCTGGGATCTGGCTGGAACCGCCGGTTAGCACAACCCCTGCGGGAAGCAGCCCGTCATACCCGGACCGCCTGATTTCTTGCAGAACCAGGTAGAAGATCTCTTCCATCCGGGCTTCGATGATGTTAGTCAGTTCTGCGCGTTGAATCCGTTCCGGATCATCTCCACCGAAACTGCGCACTGTGAATTGCTCTTCAGGGTTGACACCGGATACCAGCGCATGGCCGAATTTCAGCTTGACCTCTTCGGCCTGGTTGATGGGCAGGCGCAAGCCATGGGCGATATCAGACGTAACATGGTTGCCGCCTACCGCCAGGACCATCGTATGCCACACATCACCGTCAATGTAGATGGCCATGTCAGTGGTGCCGCCCCCGATATCGACAACCGCCACACCCATCTGGCGTTCAGTTTCTGAAAGGACGACTTCCCCGGAAGCCAGCGGATTGAGGACGAATTGCGAGACTTCAATCCCGGAAGCGCCTACACATTGGCGGAGGTTTTCAACAGTTGAGGCAGAAGCAGTGATGATGTGGGCCTCCACTTCAAGCCTATACCCATGCATCCCGATTGGTGTGCGGATCCCGTCCTGTCCATCAATGATGAACCCACGTTGGATCACATGGATGATCTCACGGTTATGCGGGATGGCAACAGCCTGGGCTGCATCCAGAGCGCGGTCAATATCCTCGATTTCGACGATCCCGCCTGTGATCCCGACGACACCGCGGCTATTAATTGATGAAATATGCGAACCCGCAAGGCTGACCAGCGCGGCATTGATCTCGAATCCGGATGTGCGTTCCGCTTTTTCGATGGAGCGTGAGACAGCCAGGGCCGCAGCGTTCAAGTCCACGACGGTGCCTTTCCGCATACCCTGAGAGGGTTCAATTCCAACGCCCAGGATGCGCAGATTGCTGCCATCTTCAACCCTGGCAACCAGGGTGCAGATTTTACTGGTCCCGATATCGATTCCGACAATAATGGGTTCGTCCATACTCACTGCTCCAGTCGATAATAAGGTGCATGCAGATATTCCAGACTGATGAGAGCTGGGGTGAGGTTCTCAACGCCCAGTCGACCAATAATTGTCTGATATTCTGCAAGTTTCAAATCAATATCCGCAGTGTCTTTTCCAAAATACACCAGCCAGCCTTTGGGGTCCCGCCAGCCCAAACCATACTGGGGGTCATATTGCAGCATTTTGCCCTCAGGAACATATTCCCTAAGTGCGAGAACACCCTGGACAAATTCAGGTGTGGTTCGGAGATAGGTCGAACCACCTGGAATCATTTCTTCATCAGTAATATCTTCTGTCGGACTTTCAATAGCAACACTCAGGGCAGCAGGGGGGTCACCAACTGCTATGACTGTCAGAGAGACCTCCCCATCGCTGCTGGCAGGGAACATAACCCCCTCAGAGTCGATCCAGAGTGTCCCGCTGGCCTGCTGCCAGGCGATCAGAGGCTGCCGCTCAACAACGCTCACCGTCACTGAAGATGGCAATCCGGCTGACACTTTCACACTGCTCACCCCGGGAAAGCTTTCAGATAATCGGGTTTCTATCTCATCCGGCTGAATAGTGACAATTGAAGACCCTGAAATTCCGATTTGGGAGAGTACCATCTCCTCTGTCAATCGGTCTGCGCCTCTGAGCGTGATCGCATTGACTTTAAAGGCATCGAGGTTGGTGAATGTGATTAAAACCGTAAGAGAGAGAATAAAGATCGCACCGGATATGAGACGCCATCCCAATCTGATCTTCGGGAAAGCAGGCAACTGCAGCTCAGCGCCTTTGGATTTCAAAGGCACATTAACCTTATGGCCCTGCCGCTTGACCATAGGAACAGGGGAAACCTTCCTTAGGGTAACCGGGACCTGGGCGGAGGTGCGTTTCCGCGAGGCACTGCTCCCGAAGGGTTGAACCTGGGATTCCTTCTGGCTTTGCTGCCGGCGGGCTCGAACTTGTTCGGCCCGGCTCGTCTCATCCTGTTGGCGCTTTGCCATCTTAACTTCTGAACTCTCTTTCTGTCTTATCCCTTTGGTCTTTTCTCTCAAATGCAAGATCAATGAGTTTTTCTATCAGGTTTGCATAAGGTACGCCGGACGCTTCCCAAAGCTTCGGGTACATGCTGATCTTTGTGAATCCCGGGATGGTGTTGATCTCGTTGAGGTACAGGGCCCCGGTTTCACGGTCAATCAGGAAGTCAACCCGGCCCATGCCCGCACAATCCGTGGCTTTATAAGCCCTAATCGCAAGGGTCTGGATTTTCTTTGCGATCTCATCCGAAATTTTTGCGGGGATGAGTAATTCGGCGGTGTCATTGATGTATTTTTCCGCATAGGTGTAAAAGATGTCTTTTGGAACAACCTCACCAGGGATAGATGCCTCCGGTGATTCGTTGCCGAGGACGCTGACTTCGATCTCCTGAGCATCAGCGATACCCTGCTCGACAACAATCCGACGGTCATAGGAGGCGGCCTGCATCATCCCTTCCAGCAGGTCGCTGCGGCCCATACATTTGCTGATTCCAACAGAGGAGCCGAGGTTGGCGGGTTTGGTGAAAAGGGGGTAGGGGGCGATCCGCTCTGAGGTTTCAAGGCAGGCATCCAGATCAGCCTGGATTTCATTCCGGTTGAAGACCCTGTAAGGCAGCGTTGGGATCGCATGGGCCATCATGACGTCCTTGAACAGCCCTTTGTCCATACATACGGCTGACCCTAGCACGCCAGTGCCAACATAAGCGATGTCCGCCAGTTCAAGCAATCCCTGAAGCGTTCCGTCTTCGCTGTAGGTCCCGTGCATGACGGGGAAAACCACGTCAAGCTCCGAAAAGAGGGTCATCTGCCCGTTTTGGCGGGTATAGATCGCCGGGTTTTGGGGCGTTGGGAGGAAAATGGCGGGTTTCAGCTCTTCAAAACGTTCGTTTTGGAGCATAGTCCAGAGGTTTTCGCCTACGAACCACTGCCCCTGGCGGGTGACGCCGATCTCAACCACATCAAATTTCTTCCGGTCGATGACAGAAAGTACTGAACGCGCGGACATCAATGAGACCTCATGCTCACCTGATCGTCCTCCATATATAACGCCGAGTTTCGTCTTCTTATCCATTAATCAAATTCACCTAGCAGTTCAATTTCAGGCTCGAGTTTGATCCCGAATTTTTCTCTAACAGCATCCTGTACAAGGATCATTAAGTGCCGGATCTCCTGGGCAGTTGCACCCTCCAGGTTGATAATAAAGTTGGCATGAATGGGGCTGATCATCGCCCTTCCGATCCTTCGTCCTTTTAAACCGGCTTTTTCAATCAGCCTTCCTGCGAAATCCCCGGGAGGATTCTTGAACATGGAACCCATGGAAGCACCGGGGGGCTGGGTCTCTTTGCGGTGGGATTGGTAAGTTGTAATTTTCTCCCAGGCTTCCTCACGACTGGTCTGGACCCCATTGAAGACCGCAGACAGGATCACAGCAGGGATCTTTTCACGTTTGAGAAGGCTGCTGCGGTACTGGTAGGCCAATTTCTCGACCGGCCAGTCTTCCATGCCCCTGTTTTTGTGCAAGATTGTTGCCATTATCAGACTTTGAGCCATATCGCTCCCATGGGCACCGGCATTGCCATAAACCGCACCGCCGACAGTGCCTGGAACCGGCGCGGCCCATTCCATCCCGCTGAGACCTCTCAAGGCTGACTGGCGGGCGACTGTCCCAAGAATTGCGCCTGATTCTGCATATATTGAGGGAGGATCGTTCTTTGTCTCAATTTTCAGATTATGCGCCCGGTTATGAAGGACAAGCTGGTTCAATCCCTGATCGCTGACAAGGATGTTGGAACCGCTTCCCAGGATCATGAAGGGAACTTCCAGGCTCCACAGGATCTGAGCGGCGTTCGCAAGTTCTTCGACAGTGTTGATGGACAGCAAAGCCCGCACCGGCCCGCCCACCCGGGCCGTGGTGTAGTTCGCCATGCTCACATTTTCCTGGAGCTTTTCACCAAAGGCTTTTCTGAGTTCTTCCATCGGGATTGACGTTGTCATTCGTGTCCGCTCATTTCCTTAGCTTCGGTTTGACTTAATCCCAGCATGATATCCTGACTCAATTGGGTCGCATCTCCCGCCGAAAAGACAATCAGCACATCCCTCGGCTGAAGTTCCTGCAGCAGATACGCTGAAGCCGAATCGAAATCAGGTTTATAAATCGCTTTTCCACTCGGGAGCGCTTCAGCGATAACCTCCGCTGAATACCCCGGGTCTTCTTCTCTGGCGGCATAAATTTTCAGGACCACGACCTTATCTGCTGTGTCCAGAGCCTGGGTAAAGTCGTTTTCCAACGATCGGGTGCGAGAATAGGTATGTGGCTGCCAGGCTGCCCAAATCCGCCGGTTTGGATAGCGTGATCGGGCGGCATCCAGGGTGGCTGCCAGTTCAGTGGGGTGGTGGCCGTAATCATCTAT
>Ga0334883_1006056_pt1 | contig 10242 bp, 5 predicted proteins | sample GraSluR1_MG_6_FD_207230 | JGI IMG/M metagenome (GOLD analysis project Ga0334883, IMG submission 207230) | Sludge microbial communities from methane-producing bioreactor in Wageningen University, Netherlands - Granular Sludge_09_05-R1 | ecosystem: Engineered > Bioreactor > Anaerobic > Unclassified... | reverse complement strand
ACTTCGATGGTGACGGACTGTCCGGGCGCCAGGTTCAGACCGCCGAGATTGAGCAAGGTGTCTGCGGACGGGCCCGGGAGCGGATTGGGATAGAGATAGACCGTATCCAGCGACACCCCAACATCGGATCCTGCGGCGGGAATCTCCACCAGCGCGCCGCCGAGGTCGCTGCTGAGAACGAGGCGGGTGCCGTCGGCGCTCATGTCGAGGCGACGGTACGTGCCGCCCGGCAACGGCGCGATGACACCTGGAGAATACAGAGAGGGATCGAGATTGACGAAGGTCTCGAGGTCCGTGTAGGCATCGATGACGAGCGGTTGTGCGCTCAGTCGCATCCGATTCAGTCCCCCGCTGGTCAGCGCCCAGAGATCTCCGTTGCGATCGAAACTCAGACCCGTCACCGACTGCGCGAGCAGGCCGGTGCCGAACGCGTCGTTCTTGGCTTCCCACTGTGACAACAGAATCGCTCGCTGCAAGAATGGGTCATAGCGGAAGTTAACCACGCCGGCGCCGCCCGCAAAAAGGGTGCCGTCTGGCCCGGCGACGATGGCGTTGGCGGCTTTGAGGTCGAGCTGGCTGCCGGGCACGTTCTCGAGCGGCGTCGCCAGCCACTGGTCATCGCTGAGATCGGTCCAGGTGAGCGGATCGTCGGGACCGGCCAGCGGACCGTTAACGTCCCAGCGCTGCAAACCGGAGCCGCGGACGCCGAACCACACGACGTCGCGGCGTTCGAAGCCCACGGCCCAGATGTTGTTGCCGCCCAGTTGCGACGGATACAGGTGCAGCCAAGACGCGGGATCCTGCCAGTTGTCCGGCTCGACCAGGACATCGACGCCCAGGTCGGCATCCCCAGGATCGGTGCAGAAAAAGACCGGACCGTCCGGGTGCACGGCGATCTGGACGAAGAGGTAGCCGAGCATGGCGGAGTTCCCGCGGTGAATCCGTTCCCAGACCTCGGCGCCGCCCGGAGCGGCGGCCGGGCGGAAGCGGATCACGCCGGTCACGAACTGGTTGAACCAGATGTCGTCGCCGTCGCGGGCCATGGCGAGCAAGCCGCCGCCCCAGTTGTACAACCCCTGGAAGTCGTTCTCGGCCGTACCGCGCTGAGTGACGTTGTACCACAATCCGTCGGCGTAGCCGCCGAGCCCGTCGCCCTCGCGGTCGCCGAGCCAGGCGCGGCCGCGGCTGTCGATCGCGACACCGTCGAAGCCGCCGGCCACGCCGAGCTGGCAGGTGTCCAGTTCATGATAGCCGGCGCCCGCCTCGCCGATGGGAGCGAGCATCGCTCGCGAAACCAGCGAACCGGCATCACTCATGCCGGAGACGCGGATAAGTCCGGCCGCCCAGGCCTGTCCCCCACCCGCGGCGATCGCCCAGGATTCAGCGATCTCGCCAGCGGGCACCGGCGGCAGGCTGCGCGACTGCGCGGAGCCGCCCTGGATGACAAATACCGTCTCGAACGCGCTCAATGCCCAGACGCGTTGACCATCCACGGCGAGAGACCGGAAGATGGCCGTGCCGAAGACGCTGTCCCAGGCGCGCGATGCGTCGTTCCAGAGCTTGACGCCGGAATTCGTGGCCGCCCAGATCGCCCCGTCCGGTCCGACCTGCAGATCTCGGATCCGCTCGGCGTTCGCATCGGCATAGGGGTAGTTCGTGAAGATATTGTCCGCGAAGCGCGACAGGCCGCTGGGTGTCGCCACGAGCAAGAGATCGTCCGCAAGGGCCAAGCAGTCGATTGCGTCGTCGATCAGACCATCCAGGGTCGAGTAATAGGTCCCGGCCAATCCGCTGTTGATCACCCCGATGCCGCTGTCCTCGGTTCCGTAGTAGATCCGGTCGCCGTCGCCGACGACCTGGCCCGCGACCGCCGTCACCTTGAGCGACGAAAGCAGGCCGCTGTAGACCTGCAGCGATTCCTGCGCCGTCCCCGGCGCCGTGATGGCCGTCAAGCCACCGTCCCAGGTCGCAACCCACAAAATGCCGCCGACCCAGGCCAGATCGCGCACGTAGTGACCACCAAGGCCGTCGCGCCGCGTCAGGATTCGGCGCGCCTCGCCGGTGGCGGGGTCCCATTCCGCCAGACCGCCCGTCCGCAATCCGGCGTACACGTATCCGCCCGCGTATTGGGCGCAATCGATACGATGACCGGTCAGCAAGGGCTGAAAAACAGGCGTTTGCGCCCAGACCGCCGGTATCGCGGCCAACAGTAGGCCGCCGAACATCAGGGGAGCGAGCAGCTGGCGGCCGACCGGCCAAGGTCGCTGGTTTGATCGCATCATGGTGTCTCAACCTCCTGCCCGCTGGGGCGGGAATCGGTCATGGCGGCGGGTTCGGCCATAAGCGCCCAGCCGCCGGGCCAGCTGACAAACCCCAGGAACCGGCGCCGTCCGGCGGCGGTCTGTCGGTAGCCTCGATCAAGCGAAACGCTGTAGAGCGCCGGGCGCTCGACCGCTGCCCGACTGAACCACGCCGGCTGGCCGGCCACATCGCAATCGGCCGCCGGCGGCGGACTGCCAACCAAGCGCACCCGGCCGAGCAAGACCGCCCGCGCGAGCGGGGCTTGCCACCAGAGCGGCAACGGCCGGCCTTCGCGGTCGACATCGACGGCCACCGCAGCCTGATCGTCCGCGCCGACAGCGACATCCCACCATCGCCGGCGAATCTCGCCGCGCCGCCGCCGCAAGTGACGCGGCCAGGCCAGAACAGCCGCGGCGGCCAGCAGCAGAACGGCTACCAACACCTCGAGCGGACGCAGCGCCAGCCGTTGCAGAGTCTGACGATCATCCGGATCGAGCACGCCGCTGCTGCGTGCACCGAATCCCGCCGGTCTGGCCCCGGCCGCCAATAGCCACGTTTCAGCCAGGACCCAGCGTAGGCGAATGCGTAGCCGCCGCAAGCTCACGAGGGTCTGTGCCATCGCCGGATGCGCGGCAGGGTGCTGCCAGAACGCCACCTGCGAGACGCGGAAGCGCTCGACCAACTGCGGCAGGGACGCCGGCGCACCAAGCCACGGCACCGTCCCCGCACCCAGGGCGGCATGTCCCGTCGCGGGCGGCGGATCGTCGGTGACGAAGCCGACGAGATCGACGCCGTCGCGCCGCGGCTCGCTGCCGGCCGCGAGCCAGGCCGCCAGCTCCGCGACCGGGCCCGCCAGCAGCGTGCGCTCCAGCGCCAGGTAGCCGGATTCGAGGCGCCGCTGCAGGCGCTCGCTCAGCTGCGTCGCCCACATCGCCAGCACAGCATACAGCCCGAGCAGCAACAACAATACCGCGCGGCTGACCACTTCTTCGCGGCCCAGGTACGAACCCGCCAACAGCAGCAGCGCCACCAGGCCCAGTTGCTTGGCGTGCGCGCCCAAGGTCAAACCGTCGCGCGGGCGATACTGCCGGTAGCGCCCCATGAGCACGAAGGCCACGGTCACCATCATGGCGGCGTAGCCGAACCAGCCTCCGTACCAAGACAACGGCAACAGGTCTTCCGCGAAGAACGGCTGCAGAAGACGGCGCAGGGCATACGCGCCGAGCAGCGCAACGCCCAACAAGACCATGTCCAAAAGCCAATGCAGCGCGACCGCCAGCGGGCGCCGCCACTTCTTGGCGGCATAGACGAGCAGGCTCCATTTCTCGTAGAAGGCGATCAAGCTGCCCAGGTGGAGCCAGTAACTGCGGTGCAGCGCGCCGCGGGCGCTCGCGCGGCGATGGCGGTGGACGAAGCGGGCGTCCGGGCAGTAGAGCACCTCGAACCCGGACTGCCACATGCGAAAGCACCAGTCGACGTCCTCGAAATACAGGAAAAAGCGCTCGTCCATGGGACCGCAGCGGTGACGCGCCTCGCGCCGCACGAGCAGACAGCCGCCGAGAACCCAGTCTACCGGACGCAGGGCGGCATGATCGAAATCTCGCATCAGATGCTGCGCGATCGTGCGGCTGCGCGGGAAGAGCTTGCCCAAGAAGGTCCGGCGCAGCAAGAGCGTCTGCAGCGTGTAGAAACGACGGCAGGACTCCTGGACCGTCCCATCCTCGTTCAACAGCTGGGGCCCGATGATGCCGGCGCGCGGCTGCCGGTCGGCGCAGGCGAGCAGCGCCGCGAGCGACCCCGGCAACACGACGATGTCCGGGTTCAATATCAGATGATAGTCGGCCGGCAGAGCCGCCATCCCCTGGTTGCAGCCGCGGCTGTAGCCCCGGTTCTCGGCGTTGCGCACCCAATGGACTTCGGGGTACCGCGCCTGCACGTCGGCCAAGCCCGGTTCGCTGCTGGCGTTGTCCACCACCACCACTTCGTGCGGGCAGGCCGCCGCCTCGGCGCGCAGCGATTCCAAACAACGCGCCAGATCTGCCGGCGTGTTGTAGTGCACGATGACGATGCCTAGCCGCAGCGCCACGTCATGCCTCAGGGAACGCGCTTGCAGCGCAGGTACCAGACCATCCAGGCGGCCTCCCAGATGATGCGCCGTGACATCTTACTGACGCCGACCTGCCGGTCGACGAACATGATCGGAATCTCGCGGATGCGATAGCCGCGCTTCCAGACATGGTAGTTGACCTCGATCTGGAAGCTGTAGCCGTCGCTCGTGATCCGGTCCAGGGGCAGCGCCTCCAGCACCTCGCGGCGAAAACACTTGAAACCACCGGTGCAGTCTTTGATCGGCAAGCCGGTGATGCGCTGCGCGTAGAGGTTGGCGCCGACCGACAGGATCAAACGGCTGAGCGGCCAGTTCACCACCGTGATCCCGTGCAAGTAGCGGCTGCCGACAACGAGATCCGACATCGCGATCTCGCGCAGGAACATCGGCAAGGCGGCGGGATCGTGACTGAAGTCGGCATCCATCTCGAAGACGGCGTCGTGATCGGTATTCTCGAGAACATGCTTGAAACCCGCGCGATACGCCGGACCGAGCCCCTGCTTGCGTTCTCGCATCAACAGGTTCACGCGGCCGCCGTAATCGGCCAGCTTGCGGACGATCTCCCCGGTGCCGTCGGGCGAGTTGTCATCGACCACCAGCACCGAGAGCCGGGGATCCTGAGCCAAGATCTGCGGGATCAGGCGGCCGATGTTCTCCGCCTCGTTGTACGTCGGGATGACCACCACCGGTCGCTCGACGCGGGCGCGCTCTGGTTGCTTAGGAGGCATCTGCATCACGATCGCTCTCGCTCGTCGCGCTCAGCGCGGGCGCGGTCCGGCTCAGGCTCCGGCGGACCCAGGGCCAAGCCAAAAGGATCAATACGATCAGGACACCGGTCGCCGCCAAGGCGATCCCCCTGCGCAGGGCGGGATCATGGTATTCGAAACTAACCTCGTGCGCGCCGGCCGGCAGCGCCACCGCCCGGAGCATCAGGTCGGCCCGCAAGAGCGGCGCGGACCGGCCGTCGACGGTCGCGCGCCAGCCGGGCGCCCAGATGTCCGCTAGCAAGAGCAGGACCGGCCGCGGCGCCGCAACGTTGACGACGACCCGGTTCAGGCCATCTTCGACGAATACCGGCGCGGGCAGGGGCTCCGGGCCGGTCAGCGGCGCCGGCGCGGGTTCACGGTCTAGGATCAGCAACCCGGTCGGATCGTGTCGGCCGGCGGCGATGGCGTCCAGGAACGGCTCCAGAGCGTCCCCTTCCGGCAACGCCGTCGCCAGCCGATAGCGTTCGACGAGGCGCGCTCGCGGCAGCGGGTCCTCGACACGGTAAACGACGGTACCGCCGGCCTCGACGGGATCGTCGACCAGCGCCAGCCCGTGCTCGCGCAACACGTCGAGATCAGCGGCGATCAGACCGCCGGGGTATGTGATCGCGGCCGCGCCGAGCCAGCGTGCGATCCGCAGTGCGAACAGGCCGGCACGGGGATAAAGGCGCTCGCGCACTGCCTCGCCGACCGCCGGCTTCGCGGGGTAGTAGCCGCCGAGCGAACGGATGCCCGCGGTCATGTATGCGTTGGTTTCGCGATCGGCGCCGAGCGGCAGCAACCGGTCGTGCCCGACCGTGCGTTGCAAGTGCGCCGCCAGGTCCGGAGCGACCTGGCTGCGCGCTGGGCCCGGCCATCGCTGCAGCAGGCGCTCGGCGGGAACGAGCCGGCCACCGCCGTCGGCGGTGCGCACGACCGTCTGCAGTCTCTGTTCCGGATTGGTGACCAGGCGGGCGACCCCCCATAAATCGATGGCCACCAGCGCCGCCAGCACGGGCACGAGCCAGGTGCGCCGAAATGCCGGCCGGCGCGCGGCCAACAACGCGGCGCCGCCGGCGGCGAGCAGCAACAGACCGATGCGCAGCAGGAAATCGCGGTGCAGATCCCAGGCGGCCGCCAGCAGCACCGGCGCCGCCGGCCGCTGGCTCTTGTCGGCCAGATCGGTCAGGTGGCTCTGATAGAACGACTCGCCGAAGCCTGTGATCCCGCTCAGGAGCATGAGCCCGCCCACACCGAAAAGAAAGATCGCCGCGCGGCGCAGCCAGCGCGCGCGGTCCTCGCGCGGATCGGCGAGCGCCGCCGCGCCCAATGGAGCGAGGATCGAAAGGAGCAAGACCGGCAGGACCATGATCATCGACGGGGCGCGGAACTTGTCGAAATACGGCAGAACGTTGTAGGCGAGTTGATAGAGCCCGGGACTGTAGCGACCCAGCGCCAGCAACAGCGCCAAGACCGCCGCCGCGGCGCACGCCCAGACCAGATTGCGCTGCCGCCGCGCCAACCAGGCCGCCGCCGCTAAAAGCGGCACCAACAGGCCGACGTAGTTGGGGTTGGTCGTAAACGGCATACGGCCCATGTACGTTGCCTGGCCGAACCCGGCGGCCGTGGGCATGAAGACCGCGCCGAGGTCCTCCGGCGCCAGGCTCCAGGCCGTGGCGTAGTCGTACGCCGCACCGCCGGCGCCGGTGGCGCCACCGGCGCCCCGCGTCGAGAACGACGCGTAAGAATGCACCGGGAGCAGCAACACCGCGCCGATGGCGAAACCAAGGATCAGCACGAGCAGCAACAAGCCCGCGTAGCCGCGTCGCGCCGCGCCCGGTTCGGATGCCATTGCCCGCGGCAGCTCGCGAGCCGGCTCCGTTTGCCCGCCGAGCGCCGCCGGCGCCGTCGCGAACGGTCGTATGAGGTGCCAAACGGTCACAAATCCGATCAACAACAACGTGTAATACGTGACCTGGATGTGCCCGCGCAGCAGTTGCAACCCCAGGACGAGCGCGGCCACCGCCGTTGGCCGCAGCCCGCCCCGACCCAGGATGGTCCAGGTCAGGCCGACCAGCCACGGCAGGTACATCTCGGCTCCCAGCTTGGTCCCATGGCCGTGCACAGCCCAGGCCACCAGGCGCGCCGACCATAGCCAGATCACCACGCCCAGACAGCGGGCAGGCCACGGCACGGACCAGCGTCCCAGCAACCACCACATGCCCAGTCCGCCCAACAGCAGGTGCCCGAAAAGCCAGGTCAAGGGATGAAAACCGAGGTGTTGCAGCCACTCGAACACGAGCGTGGGCGGGTACACGCCGTAGACGTAGGCCAGCGAACCGAACGAGGGCATGCCGCCGAAGATGTAGGGATTCCAGAGTGGATAGGTGCCCTGGCGGCGCGCCGCGTCGCCGACCTGCCGGAAGGCCTCCGCCGCACTCGTGTCGCTGCTGGCGAACACGAGTCCTTGCAGCAATGGTTCTCGATAGAGCAAGAGCAGGAGCAGCAGGACGATGCCCGGCGCGAGCAGCCAGCCCCAGCGGCGGCTGGCAGCAAGCGACCCCGCCACAGGGCTGGCCGGTGCCGGGGTCGCGCGTTCGCGGGATCGTTTACGCTTGGCCAAGCATTCTCTCCTCAAGTGCCGCCGGATATCAGGTTACCATCCGGCCGGCGGCGCTGTCCAGCATCGCGCCGGGGACCGGCCGCCCCCGCCACTCATCCAGCACGCCGCGGCAAAGCGCCAGCGCCGTGCTCGGACGGCCATGCCACAAGTGCCACGTGGCGTGGCCGGCGAAGTACACCGCTTGCGCGACCAAGAGCAACGGCCACCGTGCGGCCGGCCAGTGCCGGCGCAAGAGGCGCCAATGGCTACGGCTGCGCAGGTAGACCTTGCTGGGGCTGGCCTCACCGAGCGACGCGCTCACCTTGTGCAGGACCAACGATCGCGGTACGTGTAGAATCTGGCCGCCCGCCGCGCGGATCCGCAGGCTGTAATCGGCGTCTTCCCCGTAGAAATGGTACGCCGTGTCGAGCAGTCCGATCTGTCGCAGCGCGCGGCGCGATAACAGCAAGGCACAACCGGTGCCGTACTCGACGAATCGGTTCGCGGTGGACCGCCGCCCGGCGAGTTGACGGATCCCCTGGTGACGGATCCAGCCGCTGCGGGTCCCGACCAGCCCGCCGTCGTACCAGATGCGGGCGGGGTCTCCGGCATAGAGAATGCGCGGCGTGGCGGCCCAGGCCCGCGGCTCAGCCGCCAGCGCCACGGTGAGACGTTGCAGGCTGCCGGCCGGCACGATGGTATCGTTGTTCAAGAGCAGGACCTGGTCCTGCGGCCAGCCTTCCTGCGCGAGCCGGGCGAGCGCGGCGTTGTTGCCGCCGGCCCAGCGCAGGTTCTCGGCGCAGACCAGTACTTCCACCTGCGGGAAGTGCCGGCGGACGAAGGCGACCGACGTATCATGGGACGCGTTGTCCACCAGGAGCACCCGCAAACCGGGATAGCCGCTGTCGCCGAGCGAACCCAGGCAGTCCTGCAGCACCTCGCGCCCGTTCCAGTTGACGACAACGACGCAGAGCGAGGGCGGCGTAACGCCGGTCTCAGAGCCGATCGCAGACACGGTAGTTCGCTTCGGGACGCCTGATGCTGACCATCAACTCGGCCACCAGGCCGAGGCTGATGAACTGCACGGCCACGACGATCAGCACGAGGGCCAGGATCAAGATCGGGCGCACCCGCAGCGCGCCGCCGCCCAGCCACCAGAGCAAGAAATACAGGGAGATCAGGCCGCCGACGCCGCCGAAGAGCGCGCCGATGCGACCGAAGAAATGCAGCGGGGAGGCGCCGCGCGCGTGCAGGAAGTACACGGTCAACAGATCCAAAAAGCCGTTCAGGAAACGATTCCAGCCGTACTTCGTGCGGCCGAACTTGCGCGGATGGTGGCGGACCGGCTGTTCGGTGACGCGGAATCCGTCCAGGTGCGCGAGCGCCGGCACGTAACGGTGCATCTCACCGTAGAGCCGGAGCCGTCGCGTCACCTCGTGCCGATAGGCCTTTAAACCGCAGTTGAAATCATGCAACCGCAGGCCGCACATACGCCCGGCCGCCCAATTGAAGATCTTGCTGGAGTTGTTCTTGAGCCAGCTGTCCTGCCGCTGCTGCTTCCAGCCGGAGACCAAATCATAGCCTTCCTGCAGGCGAGCCAGCAGGCCCGGAATCTCGTCGGGGTCGTCCTGCAGATCGGCGTCCATGGTGATCACACTGCGACCGCGCGCCACGGCGAAACCCGCGGCCAGGGCCGCCGCCTTGCCGTAATTGCGCGCGAAGCGCACGCCGCGCACGCGCTCGTCGGCGGCGTGCAGGTCGGCCACGACCAGCCAGGTGTCGTCGGTCGATCCGTCGTCGATGACGATCAGCTCCCAAGCTGCGCCGCAGGATGAAAGGACCGCATGTACTCGGCGCACGAGTTCCGGCAACGACTCGGCCTCGTCAAACGCGGGCACCACGACCGATACATCCAAGGTCGGCTCCGGCGGTTCGCCGCCGCGATCCACGCGGTCGTCAAGCATCATGCTGAGCTCTCCTGGCCACGGTCCAGGCAACCTGTTGCGCCAAGCCGGCGGCCAGGTCGTGCGCAGGCTGCCAGCCCAACACTCGCCGGGCTCGTTCACAGTCGGCGTAGGTGTGGCGCACGTCGCCCCGCGCCGCTTCGCCATGAGCGATCGGCGCCGCGGCCGCCGGCGCCGCCGCCGCGAGTGCGGCCATCAACAGATCCAGAGCCGCTTGCAGCGAGACGCGGGCCCCGCCGCCGATGTTGAAGACCCCGGCCACGGTGGGCACGACCGCAGCCAGCAGATTCGCTCGCACCGCGTCGGCGACGAACGTAAAATCGCGGGTCTGCCGGCCGTCTCCGTAGACCGTGAACGGACGTCCGTCCAAGGCTGCTTCGCTGAACTTGCGGAATGCCATGTCGGGCCGCTGGCGCGGCCCATAGACGGTGAAGTAGCGCAGACTGCTGGTGGGGACGCCGTAGCTCGCGCTGTACAGCAAGCACAGGTGCTCCGCCGCCAGCTTGCTCACGCCGTACGGCG
>Ga0334883_1006040_pt1 | contig 10274 bp, 6 predicted proteins | sample GraSluR1_MG_6_FD_207230 | JGI IMG/M metagenome (GOLD analysis project Ga0334883, IMG submission 207230) | Sludge microbial communities from methane-producing bioreactor in Wageningen University, Netherlands - Granular Sludge_09_05-R1 | ecosystem: Engineered > Bioreactor > Anaerobic > Unclassified... | reverse complement strand
CCTGATCAACAATTCGCACAAAATACTTGAAGGCAGCGTAAAAGAGATAAAAAAGAGGTACAAAACCAACACCTATTCCATCGACTTTGACGGCTACTCAGGTCCGGTGCAGTCACTCCTGCCGGCCGGATTCATGCTGGCAGAGGATAAAACTGATGATGACCTGAGACAGGTGACCGTCACGCTGCCCGCATCTGCCAACCAAAATGAACTGCTGAATGCTTTTATGCCTTATGTCAGCATTCATGCTTTCAGGGAGATTATCCCTACCATGAATGAAATCTTTATCAAAACAGTACATGCGGCAGGCAACCATTCCATTAACAGTTAATTTCCAGCGCTATGAATAAGATAATCCTTGTTATAAAACGTGAATACCTTTCACGCGTCCAGAAGAAGTCCTTCATTGTAATGACCATTCTCGGCCCCATCCTGATGGCAGCGCTTTTCATTGTCCCCATTTATCTTTCACAAATGTCGGATGAAGTAAAAAAGGTTGACATCCTGGATGAAACCGGATGGTTCATCAATAAATTTGAAAACTCCGAACGCTTTAATTTTGAATATGTTTTCACTGACCTTGAAACGGCGAAAACAGCCATGATGGCCAAAAAGGGTTACGCCCTCCTTTACATTCCCAGGCCTGAAGTAAGTGTACCCGCCAGCGCCATGATTTTCAGCGAAAAGCAAGCCAGCATTGACCTGAAAGGTTACATCAAGAGCGTAATGGGCAAAGAGGTTGAAAATCAGAAACTGGGCGCGGAAATCATCAGGGAAATAAAAAAAGCTAACCCTGACTTCAATGCAAGCGCAAGCGATACCGCTTCCAGGGAAAGCATTGTAAGTGAGGAAATTCTGAAAAATATCAAAACCAACATCAAACTTACCTCTATCAGAATAGGCGAGCAAGGTAAGGAAGAAAAAAGTTTTACCGAAGTAAGTATGGGGGTGGGCATGTTTGCCGGAATCCTGATCTATTTTTTCATTTTCCTGTTCGGGTCGCAGGTTATGCGTGGCGTAATTGAAGAGAAGGTCAGCCGCATTGTGGAAGTAATCGTAAGCTCGGTGAAACCTTTCCAGCTTATGATGGGCAAGATTGTCGGGGTTGCCCTGGTAGGACTTACGCAGTTTATGTTGTGGGTAGTGCTTACGCTGGCCATCGTTACTGTTTTTCAGACAGTTATGCCTGAAAAGATGAAGAGTAATGAAACCGCGCAGACATTTAAGCCGGGCACAAGGATCCCCGCATCAGCAGAGGCGAACATCAACTTTGAAGAGGCGGAAAACCCCGATAATATGGACAGGATTATCGAAGCCCTGCGGTCCATAGACTACGGAACGATGATTTTCTCATTTATCTTCTTCTTTCTGGGCGGTTACCTGCTTTATGGAGCTATGTTCGCAGCCATCGGGGCAGCGGTTGACAATGAAACCGATACCCAGCAGTTTATGATGCCGGTAACCATTCCGCTGATTCTCGCAATCATCGTTGCGCAATTTGTGATCAACAATCCCGAAGGACCGGTAGCTTTCTGGTTTTCCATCATACCTTTTACTTCCCCCATCATCATGATGGTGCGCATTCCTTTTGGTGTACCTTACTGGGAACTGGCTCTTTCGATGGCTTTGCTTACGGCAACCTTTATTGCAGCGGTATGGATGGCAGGCAGGATTTACCGCACCGGAATCCTCATGTACGGAAAGAAAGTTTCGTGGGCCGAACTGGGAAAATGGTTATTTTATAAAGGGTAAATGGCACAGTGCTTGTAACAGCGACTTTGCGGAACCGGCAGCATATTAAACCGGACACAACAAACAGCAATCCGAACTAAAAGACAACATGGCACGAATACTTGTAATTGACGATGAACGCAGCATCCGGAGTACGCTGAAGGAAATACTTGAATATGAAGGGTACCAGATGGATGAAGCGCCCGACGGGATGACCGCCCTTGAACTGGCAGGCAAGGAGAAGTATGACGTGATCCTGTGCGACATCAAAATGCCGCAAATGGACGGGATAGAAGTGCTTGACCGTCTGCTGGTGATGAACGATACCCCGGTGGTGATGATATCCGGCCACGGCAATATCGAAACGGCAGTTGATGCCATCAAGCGGGGCGCCTATGATTATATTGCCAAACCACTGGATCTGAACCGCCTGCTGATTACCATCCGGAATGCGATGGAAAAAGGCAGCCTGCTGAAGGAAACACGTGTGCTGAAACGTAAGGTGAGCAAGACTTATGAAATGATCGGCGAATCGGAGCCCATGCAGCAGATCAGGACCATGATAGAAAGGGTAGCACCGACTGATGCAAGGGTGCTGATCACCGGAGGCAACGGCACCGGCAAAGAGCTGGTAGCCCGCTGGCTGCACGAATTCAGCAACCGGTGCGAAGGCCCGTTTGTGGAGGTAAACTGCGCAGCCATCCCCGGCGAATTGATCGAAAGTGTGCTGTTCGGGCATGAGAAGGGATCATTTACCTCCGCCATCAAGCAGCGCAAAGGCGATTTTGAGCAGGCCAGCGGCGGCACGCTCTTTCTTGATGAAATCGGCGACATGAGCCTGGCTGCCCAGGCCAAGGTGCTGCGGGCCCTGCAGGAAAACAAGATCATGCGCGTGGGCGGCGAAAAAGATATCCCGGTGGATGTCAGGGTCATCGCCGCGACAAATAAAAACCTGGTGGAGGAAATAGAAAAAAGGAACTTCAGGGAAGACCTCTACCACCGCCTGAGTGTAATCCTTATTCATGTTCCCACCCTGAACGAACGGGCTGAAGATATCCCGCTGCTTGCAAATCATTTTATCAATGACATCTGCGAAAGCCAGGGAAAGCCCCTGCTGACATTTACGGATGATGCCATAAAAGCCCTCCAGAACATAACCTGGACCGGAAATATCAGGGAACTCAGGAATGTGGTGGAACGGCTCGCTATCCTTTGTGATATGCAGATTACCGCAGCCGATGTAGAAATGTACGCCAGGCCCCTGAGTAAGGGATAAATTGAAAAAACATCAGACAACGGAAGTCGATTTCGCCGGTTTGGTATATATTTTGTAATTTTGCACTATTGAAATAAGTAACCGGGGATGACCGGTTTTGACAGCAGGGAAGTGGTACTGTAAGCATGCCGGGCGTTGGAAGCGTGGCCCGTAAATCCCAACTTTCAAAGCCCTAAACGGCAACGATTACAATTACGCGTACGCCGCTTAATCAAGAGGATTAAGCCGCCTACTGCTCCCCGGGAAGCCTCGCGCGGCCGCGTCCCGACCGGAGCATCGCAAAAGCCGCGATAATGCAGTTAAGGTCCCGGTGACTGTCCGAAAACCAAAGGGAATAAGAAGCGGATCGGGTTGTTTTCTCCCTGTCAGTTTACGAAAACCAACTGAAAACTAAGCATGTAGAAAGCACTATTGCTGCCTGTTTGGACGCGGGTTCGACTCCCGCCATCTCCACAAAAATGCCTGCAAATCGTTGATTTACAGGCATTTTTCATTTGCCGAAAAGAGCCAGGATAACCCTGGTATTTTCAGGGGAAATTATTTCACAGGCTTACTCTCATAACACCGTTGAGTTATACTTGTTTATGACGGAATTTCAGAATCCCCGGCCGAACATTTCCCAGAATTTAGCTTCCATGTCAGCCCAGCGCTGCATGGTGGCACCGGAGAAATCGTTGCTGTAGTTTGTGAGCAGGGCGCGGGCTTCATCGTTTTTACCGGTTTTTATAAGCTCAACGGCACTCTTCTCGAGTGCGGGCGTCTCCAGCCTGGCTTTTGCTTCAAAACCAAGGACCTGTTCAAGCATAAGCTTTTTTGTTTTACCCCATGATACCGTGGCCAGCTTATTGGCTTTACGGTAGCTCCAGAGCGCCGCATCCCCGCGACAGGACTTCTGTCCGCAGACTTCCCATTTTGCAGGGACCTGCTTCACGCCCGCATAGATGGGAACACGCGGACTCTGCCCGGGATTGTCGAATGAAAACCAGGAAACGCCGCCGACATCATCAGGCAGCCAGTCGCGCAGAACGGTTATATGTGAATATGAGCACCAGGAAACCGAAACAGTCCGCTGAAAATCGACGGTTCCCGGGGCAATATAATTCAGCGTATTGCGCATATCTCCCGTGAGTCAAGGATTGGCAACCGGACTGACAATCGTATCCCGGCCAATTACGTTCCTTTTCCCGTCGTAACGGGTATTGACCATTTTAACGCGTTGGGTCATATCATAGCTGCTGCCTTCATAAGATGAGCGGTACAATTCCGTCAGCATCTCCATGCTTACTTTCTTTTCCGGTTTTACCGAAAACGGAAGTTCATCCATATCCATGCTCAGGTTCAGAGACGGTGCCAGGGTGCTGAGTACAAAGAACTCCCTGATTTTGAACGGCTTTTCAGTATTGGCATAGGCCTTCCAGAATTTAAAAGGCTCCTTGCCGTCCCACAGGCCAAACTCCCTGGCCACGTCCTTCACATTCGGACTGGCCATAAAAAAATCGGGATTGTTGAAATCAATGATTCCGATACGGGATATGTTTGCCGAAATACCCACATGATCGTCGGGAATGCGCTGGGCGGCCCAGACCCCTCCGATCCGCCCCTTCCCTTCACCAAGTATTTCCATCTGCCATACCTCACGGGTGTCGGCAATGGTGATACATTCGCCGTAATCGCCGTAACCGTATTCTTTGATCAGTTCCCCGATCAGCCGGATGGCATCACGGGCATTGTCGCAGCGCTGCAGGGCGATCCGCTGCAGCTCCTCGATCAGGAACATCCCCTTTTTATTAACAAGTGTATCGGGCCCTGTGAATGTGGTTTCGCCCATGGCCAGTTGCTTCTCGTTCAGCGAAGGATAAGCGGTATTTAGGTATGCAAAGGTATGTTTTGCCTGGGGGATGCGTCCGGCCACGGTAACCTTGCGCATATCATCAGGCGTCTCGGTATGCAGCGTGCCTTTGTAAACCGTATGATGGGCTGTGTCGGCATAATCCGCAGCTTTTTCCATCCTCAACCAGGTGCGGTAATTGCCATCGCAGGTATGGGCGGTAATCACCGAACCGTCTGCCGAAGCTTTCTTCCCTACCATTATGGAAGTACAGCTTTCGCCAAACCAGGGATCGCCGGGATTTACCTGGGCTGTCAATACTACACTGATCAATATCAGCAATGTTGCAAGAATGTAACGTATATTCATAATCAGTTCGTTTTGGGGCAGTGCCGGTTCCGGTTCACAAAATACCGGCAATCAGACTTTGGTTAGTGTATCTTTTCCGAAACAGGCAATGCTTATCCGGGCGGTAAATTTAGTAAGGGTTTTCAGAATAAGCTAATCCGGACAGTCGGTAAAATAAAAAACCGGACATCAATTGTACGCGATTTCCATCGGCACCTTGTTAAAGTTATAATTACCCCCCGAAAGTCGTCCTGAAAAAGGGACATTTTAACCTGAGAAAAAGACATTTCGTCTAAAATAATCGCGCATCAGTCCATAATGCCATTATTTTGACAAGTTCACCGAATCAAGCTGCCGGAGCAAATCTGTACTAACCGGGAACTTATTTAAGGAAAAGCCTGCTGATGATGCAACCGTATATGAACAGTGCATTTCCGGCACATACGCTTACCGGATTATTCACCAATTTATCACGAAAGGCAAATCAAACAGTATGAAACAAAAAGAATTGCTGCTGGTGTTCCTGATTTCACTTTTCTACACTTTCGGAATTCAGGCTCAGTCACTGATCGTGCAGGAAACTGACGGGAACGAAACCAGCGAAGCGCTGAATTATGTCAGGAAACTCACATTTGAGCAGAACAACCTGCATGTTATCCTAAAATCCGGTGTGATTGAGAGCTACGAGCTTCAACAGGTAAGGAAGATCTATTTCGATACCCTGACTACCGCGACCAGCCTCGTTCCGGGCACAAATGAACGCCTGATTGTATATCCCAACCCAGCCGGCAGCTTAATGGTGGTTGATCATATACCTTCGGGCACCAGGGAACTCTCCATTTTCAGTGCTGACGGACGTCTGGCAATGCAGGTACCAGTCAGTATGCAGATGCAAACCATAAACCTCGACGGACTGAAGAGCGGCATTTATTACATTGTTGCGAATGGCCGGGCGGCAAAATTCATCAGGTTATGAAAAGAAATTTTATTTTACTGGCACTGGCAATTGCCGGCCTTACAACCATGGCCCAGGAAAAAATGTACATCCACAAAGCGGATCATTTCACACTGGGGGCCCTTATCACTTCTACCGACAGCATCAGTTTCAGCGACGACCGGAGTACCATCATTTTCAGCATCGGCAATATCACGGACTCATACACCGTATCAGACATTGACAGCATCACTTTTGGGGCAAATTCAACCATTGTCAGCGTCTGGTATGACGAAACCGGCGTCAGGGTGACAAACCCGCTGGCTTATGAAGGGGTTTCAGTGACCGCTGACGGAGCAAATGTAACCGTAACCTCAACCAGCACTATACAGGGCATCGGCTACCGCTTGTCAGGGAGCACCCAGGGAGGCTCGTTCAAAATCTACAGCCAGCAACCTTTCTCGCTGATGCTCAACGGTGTGCATATAACCAATCCCAACGGGCCGGCCATAAATATTCAATCCGGGAACACGGTTACCGTTGACATCATGACAGGTACCACAAATGTACTCACCGACGGAGGCACGTACAGCAGTCAGGCGAAAGCGCCAAACAGCACAACAGAGGATCAGAAGGGCGCATTTTTCAGTGAAACCGCACTGATATTCACCGGTACCGGCAATCTGACCATCAACGGCCAGGGGGCTGCAAAGCACGGCCTTTGCAGCGACAGCAACATCGGGATCAACGGCGGAAACATTACCGTTGCCAGCGCTGCAAAGGACGGGATCCATGCCAAGACCGGATTTACAATGACAAATGGTACGCTTTATGTAACCGCAACCGGAGATGCCATCGACGGAGATGCAGGGAATGTGAACATCACAGGCGGAAATATTACGACCCTGAATGAGGCTGATGATGTTAAAGGCATTGCCTGCGACGGAACCATAACCATTTCAGGAGGGGACCTTATGCTTACGGTCAACGGCGACCAGTCGAAAGCCATGAAAAGCAAATCTGGCATTAACATCAGCGGGGGCAGCATTTCCATAATCACTGCAGGTGATGCAGTGCTTGAGGCTTCAGGTTCCGGATATGACCCTTCCTATTGTACAGCCATCAAGTGTGATGCAAATATCAGTATCAGCGGAGGGAATATCGACATCACAAGCACGGGAAAAGCCGGAAAAGGCATTTCATCAGATGCTGATATCACAATAAGCAACGGAACCATTATAATCGCCTGTTCGGGCAACGGAGCAAGATACACAAATACCACAGGCGCTTTTGACGCTTATGTTTCCACCTGCATCACATCCGACGGAAATACCCTGATTAACGGAGGTACCATTACTACCAGCAGTTCCGGTTCAGGCGGGAAAAGTATTTCAGTGGACGGAGCACTGACCATTGGGAACAGTTCCTCCTCCCCTGTAATAAACCTGACTACTACGGGTAGCAGGATTTATATCAGCGGCTCCGGCCAAAATGCGGAGTATGCAGAGGCCAAAACCGTCAAGAGTGATGGCGACATTATAATTGAAAGCGGAAACATCACCCTTAATTCGGCGGATGACGGGTTGAAATCAGAAACATCCATTACCATATCCACTGCCATTATCAACATTACCAACTCCGTAGAAGGTATTGAGGCACCATTCATCACCATAAACAGCGGGGAAATATTTATCAAGTCTTCTGATGACTGCATCAACACCACCTTTGGTCTGGGCGGAGAACAGAACGACGGCAGTATCATGACCTTCAACGGAGGCTATGTGGTGGTGAATACGACCGGGGGCGACGGGTTGGATGCGAACGGCAATATTGTTATAAACGGCGGCACCATCCTTGTTCACGGGCCGCCCAATGCGCCAGAGGTTGGTCTGGATTACAACGGCTCATGCAGTATGAACGGCGGATTCCTGATCGTTTCCGGCCCTAACTCAAATATGCTCCAGGCGCCGGGCAACAGTTCCACACAGAACTGCCTGAAGGCGGTTACCAACAGCGGGTTATCAGCTTCCACCCTGTTCCATATACAGGATGCTTCAGGCGGCAATATTGTAACATTTCAGCCCCTCCGGACCTATTATTCCATTATTTTTTCATCATCTCAACTACTGACAGGCTCAACGTACTCAATTTATACCGGAGGAAGTTGCAACGGAACCGTGAATAACGGACTTTACACCGGCGGGACATACTCGGGCGGCACATTTAAAAAATCCTTTACGATCAGCAACAGGATTACAAGCGTAAACTTCTGAAAACCATCTTTTGAGGAGGGTTTGACAGTGTCTTTGCCATTCTGGTAAAGGCACTTTTTCATTGTTAGTTTACAGCATATTTACGGAAAATGTAAAAATATTTCAGCGATCCGTTCGTCAGATAGTGCTTACCTTTGCAGGAGCAATCCAGAACATGTTATGCCTTCGGAAGAGAATATCAACAGGCTGCTTTCCCTGCTCAACGAAAGTTCCGGCAATTCAACGCTGATAAAACTGACGCTGAGCAACAAACGCTTAAAAGCATCGGATCTGAACAATGTATTTATCCGTCCTGTAGTGATCAGGGACCAGGCTTTACTGCAATTTACCTACCGGCATTCAACCAAAGACCTCACGTCAAATTTAAGCCTTGAGGAAGCCGCGGTTCAGATTGAAAAGCTGCTGAACGAAACATTTTTAAATGCAGACCTTTTCACCGCAGCAGCCGATTATACCTTACTGAGCAATAAAAAAGGGAACAGCAGGCTGCTGAAAAAGTCCGCTTCGTCAACGGAGTTGCCGTTATATCGTCACGACAAACTGAAACGCAGGCTGATTCCGACTGAAAACAACATTTACCTGCGTGAACTGGGTGTACTAACGAATGACTGGAAGGTGAAAGCCGGGATGGAGGATAAATTCAGGCAGATCAACCGTTACGTTGAGCTGGTTGAGGATGTACTCCGGAATGCGGCCTTACCCGGACATTTTTCAATCGCCGACATGGGCTCAGGAAAGGGATACCTGACCTTTGCCCTATATGACCATCTGAGCCGGAACAGCGGGGCATCCTTCAGCATAACAGGGGTTGAACTGAGGCAGGCGCTTGTTGACACATGCAATAACATCGCAAAGAAGGCCGGATTTGATCATCTTCATTTTATTACCGGATCGATCGCAGAAACCAAACTGACTGAAACCAATGTCCTGATTGCCCTGCATGCCTGCGATACGGCCACGGATGAGGCTATATACAGGGGAATAACATCGGGTGCGGAAGTGATCATGGTTGCCCCCTGTTGCCACAAACAGATCCGGAAACAGATCAACCCGCCGAATGTACTGAAGGAAATCACCCGATACGGCATTTTTGAAGAACGGCAGGCTGAAACGCTTACAGATACCATCCGGGCCCTGATCATGGAAGCCTGGGGCTATAAAACAAGCGTTGCAGAGTTTATCTCCACCGAACATACACCTAAGAACGTCATGCTTTCCGGATTGCGAAAGAAAGTCCGGACGTCTCCCGACCCCGCCGTGGTGAAAAAAATATCCGGACTGAAGCAGCAATTCGGGATAAAATATCATCATCTTGAGCAGTTGCTTGATATGATATAAATCCTGCATTGTCAATTTCAGCATACAAAATTCATCTTCCTGACTTCAAAACAATCTCCGGCTGTTTTACTGCACGTCCCGGCAATCCCTGAGAATCAGGGAATGATTACACTATAATCACCTGCATATTAAGCATTTATTAGCCTTCCGGCTTGCTTTTCAGTCGGAAAATGATTATATTTGTGTTTTACTGCTTCATTGGCCCAATACTTCAAAAACCAGAACAAGATGATGAAAAAGTACGGTTTTTGGGTTGCATTGTTCTGTTTCCTGCAGTTATTGCCTGCTGCAGCCCAGACCTTTATTGAGGCCGGCGAAGTAAGCGGCAGCTGGACCAGGCATGGTTCACCCTATATCATCAACGGCACCATCACTATCCCTTCAGGCAGCGAGTTGGTAATTGAGCCCGGAGTTATGATCAGTTTTGCCGGGCATTATAAATTTGAAATCCTGGGTAAGTTAATTGCCACAGGGAATGTAACAGACAGCATCATATTTACAGCGGCTGATCCGAAACAAGGCTGGCACGGTTTACGGTTTCTCAAC
>Ga0334883_1006038_pt1 | contig 10278 bp, 6 predicted proteins | sample GraSluR1_MG_6_FD_207230 | JGI IMG/M metagenome (GOLD analysis project Ga0334883, IMG submission 207230) | Sludge microbial communities from methane-producing bioreactor in Wageningen University, Netherlands - Granular Sludge_09_05-R1 | ecosystem: Engineered > Bioreactor > Anaerobic > Unclassified... | reverse complement strand
GAATAGAAAATTGTTTAAAAATATATTGTTCAGTCTATACAAACCTGCAAACAATAAAGCGACTATTATATTGGATAACGGCCCTGCTAAAGATACTTTAATCATATCCTTTTTTGGATTGTTCAGGTTTCTATAGTTTATAGGAACAGGCTTTGCCCATCCAATACGGAAAATGATCAACATTAGCGTTCCTATTGGATCAAGATGGGCAATAGGATTAAGGGTTAGCCTTCCTGCTAATTTTGCTGTTGGGTCTCCATAATAGTATGCAGCAAATCCATGTGCATACTCGTGAACGGTTATGGCAACCAATACTGCTGGAACACTCCATATTATTTCAAATAAATTATTAAGCATATAATTAGACAATTCCTTTTTCTTTCAACTTTTTTACAAATTGCAATTCATCAGTTCTATTTTTTAAAAACCCGTTTAGTTGAAGGTATAAAACTAATTTTAATATTTTAGCATAAACTGGATTGGGCTTCATTCCTATCTTCGTTAAATCATTTCCAGAGATATAAATAGATGTGTTCTTATAGAATTTTAAATATTTTTTTATTCGGTTTTTAATAAGATTGTTTTTATTTTCTTCTAAAAAAATAATAAAAATTAATTCATTGCAAATACTATTTAGGTAATAATAAATATTGCTCGGCATGATTTTCTTTTTATTTAAAATGATAGTAGTTTTATCTTTTTTCTCAAATATTTCATTTAGTTTTTTGATATGTTTATCCTTCAATTCTATTTTTTTGGTGATACTTTTAATATCTAATTTTAATAATTCTAATAAATAATATATATATATAATTCCTTTATTTATATTATCCTCAGGAAATATTATATTCCAGTCTTTTATTTTCTCCTCTATTTGAAAAAATTTATCAATCAGTTTTTGGTTTAGAGATAATTTTGGTATAATTCCAGAAAGAATTCTCAGTTTGTCCATCCGTTTGAGTACTTTAACCGGGTTTTTTTCATTTAATAGTATTAAAAATTCTTCACTCAATCTTTTTTTCCTAATTCTTGAAACAAGGCCTTCATTAACTGCTTTGCTGAGGAATTTTTCTGTTGATTGTTCAATAGTAAAATTATATCTTTGTTCAAATCTAACTGCCCTGAGAATTCTTGCCGGGTCTTCTGTAAAGCTTAAGCTGTACAAAATCCTGATTTTTTTTAATTCAAGGTCCCTTTTACCACCATAAAAATCAAGTAAACGAGCAAATTTATCCTGGTTTAACTGTATTGCCATGGCATTTATAGTAAAGTCCCGCCGATATAAATCCTTTTTTATAGACGCGAACTCGACTTTTGGTAATGCAGCAGGAAATTCATAAAACTCTCTTCTAGCAGAAGCAAAGTCAATTTTTAAACCATTTGGCAATACTACAACTGCGGTTTTAAATTTTTGATGGCATCTTAATTTACCATTTGTCTTCCTGGCAAAATATTCTGCATATTTAATAGCATCTTCTTCGATTACAATATCTAAATCCAGGTTCGGAATGCCTAAAAGCAAATCTCTGACTATACCTCCAACCATAAAAACAGAATACCCCAAATCATCACCAGCCTGTCCGATTTTATATAAGATTCCCAGAATGTCTTCAGGAAAATATTGATGAATCAAAGATTTTATTTTTTCTTTTCCTGTTTCATATTTTCCTGATCTGTTTTCAAATATAGAAAACGATTCTTTTTTTATATCTTTATCTCCATAAAGACTTCTTATTAAATCTGTCCTGGTTATAATTCCTTCTAAATTACCACTTTTATTTAAAACCAACACCCTCCCCACATCATATTTGATCATTAATTCCTGGATTTCAAGCATTGGTGTATCTAGATTAACACTAATTATATTTTCTGACATATAGACATTAACTGTTTCCTTTTCATAATGATGGTGTTGAGCTTTGTATATTTCCTGACGAGTGATAATGCCTACCAATTTATTATTATCCATAACCGGAAAACCATTATGTCCATAGCGTAACATTGTTTTTGATGCCTCTTCAATTGTAGTACTAACATCCAAAGTTTTAACAGGGCTGGTCATAATATTTTTTGCTGATGTTTCCGCTTCTGTTTGATTATTCAAAATATTTTTAATATTTTTTTCTATTTCTGCTAATGATAGTTTCCTTACTACTGCTGAAGCTGCCTGTGAATGTCCTCCTCCACCTACACTCTTCATTATTGCACCAACATCTACTGAATTTCGATTGCTTCTACTGACTATATATACTCTATTTTTCATTTTAACCAGGACAAATATTATGTCACAATTAACTATTTCCATCAATTTATGGGTAACCAATGCCAATCCTTCAATATACTCTCCAGCTTGACTTTTCGCAAAAACAACACTTATTCCTTTTAAAAATATTTCCCGGGAAGTTGATATTAGCTGATTTAAAAGTTTCTTTTGTCGAACATTCAGACCGATATTAGTAAATTTATTCACAGTTCTTAAATTGACACCTATGGAAAAAAGTTTACTTAATACCTCAATATCATCTTTGGTTGTAGTGGTAAAAATGAGGGACCCTGTATCCTCATAAATACCCAATGCAAATAGGGTTGATTCTAATGGAGTTATAGCAATACCTAATTTAATTATCTTTTTTAACAGTATTGTGACGGTTGCTCCAACCTGCCGTATTGTCTTGCTGTTTGCCCTGATATCATTCTTCATTGGTGGATGATGGTCATAAATAATAATTTTTACTTTTTTTTTGTCTAATAAAGATTCAAATATACCAATTCTATCATTTTGTCTTGTATCAACTATTATTAATTCTGATATCTCCTCCAGGTTGATTTGTTTAAGCGAGGATATTTTTAGTGCATTACCATATAAACCGAGGAATTTTCGAACATTTTCTTCTATCGCTCCCGGAAAAACCAAATATGCCTCAGGATATAATTTTTTTGCCGCAATCATCGAAGCAAGACAATCAAAATCTGCGCTTGTATGACCAATAATTACTTTCATAGTAACAAACTCATCATCTTATAATTTTGAAATAGTATAGACACCCACGCCCTTACAGGCGTGGTGCTCTTAAAATTCAAGCTGCGCTTGTCCTGTATCTTCCTCTTCTTGCATTTTTACGTAGGCTTGGATGATTTTTTCGTTGATTCCAACAGTTGAGACAAAGTAACCTTTAGCCCATATTCCTTTGTCATCCCAGTAGACTTTATGCAGAAAGTTAAACTTATATTTCAGTGCTCTACTGGTATTGGACTTGATTACTTCTACTGCTTTACTTACCGCATACTTGGGAGGAATCAGCATATACAAATGAACATGATCAACGTCTATGCCAATTTCCAGATATTCCCAGTCAGGATAATATCTTCTTATCTCCAGGAGCTTTATCCTCAAGTAGCCTTTTACTCCTTTTAGGAGTATCTTTCTGCGAAAGCGGGTTATCCAGACAATATGATATTGGGTTTTGTATACGGTATGGGCTGATTTATTGAGTTTCATATTTATGATTATATCAAAGTACGAACGGAAGATACAGAAACTTGCTCTCATCCCCGCCCTTACAGGCGGGGAGTTCTCGCTTGATTAAATAATTAAAAGTGCACACTTTAAGTTTTAAAACTGCACTATATTGATATCACTATTTTTCACTATTTGTGTGCCTAAAAATTGATCTTTATACCAGAATCTAACTTCGGATAGGCCGGAATCTTTCTCTGGTATAATACGAAGTTGTATTCTTTCATGAATAGGTGCATTAGGAACTTTAAATTCTAATTTATTGATTGATATCTTGCGATAAGAATTGACCATTCTTTCTGCCCTTAAACAGAAGATATCCTTACTTGACAAAAAGGGCGGTGTAATGATAAAGGTTCGAAACAGAGTCTTATTCTCTCTTATTGCTCTTTGAAATCTAATATAGGGAACTTCTTTTGTGGTAGAATGAATCCAGTGGTAATTGTATTGGTTAATTAATTTATTTAAAATTAACTGTGCCAATCTAATATCAGAGATTCCTTCCCTGGCACAGGTTCTTACCAGGCGATCCTGAATCCACTGATAAGGTCTTTCAATTTTGCCCTTAGCCTGTGGTGATAAGGCATAGCTAACTTTTATCTTACAATCATCCAATACCTGCTTCCATTGTGGATTTACCTGAACAGTCAGACGGTAATGATTACGCCAGTAACTATCCCTGCCTTGGACAAAACGAAAGACAGAATGGCTGTCCACATAATAACACAAAGGAATGCCATAGTTTAAAAAAACATATTCCAAGGCTAGAATATGCTCCCAGCTGGTCTCTTTGGCAACCAGGATAGCATAGAGGATAAATCGGCTAAAATCATCCAGTGAGGTAATCAAATACCACTTATCCGCTGCATAGGGTGAGAATTGATGGTGTGAGGAATCATGCTGAATAAGTTCACCTGAATAATTGGTCAAAACCTCCCTATCATGAACTTTTCTCTTTGCTCTTGGGAAATAGCAATTATTACGTCTGGCCCGGTCAATGATAGTGGGTAAGGATACCTTCTGCTGGTAATCCTGTTCTAATACATCTTTGATATAGCTGTAATTGTAATGTTTTACTGGTGTATTCGGATTTTCGATTAATGATTTTTCCATTTGTAGTTCCCTCTTAATATTTTCTTCCAGGTCTTTTGAGATTTTCCTGGTTGGCTTGCTACAGGAATAGCCAATAGAGAATCCCTCAGGATCATTCTTGAATTCTTTGACTAAGTGAAAGAACTTCTCTTTTTAATTCCCAGGATTTCCTGCAGGTATTTTCTTTCTATCTTATTTGCTACATAGCGCTTCAATAGATCTTTGACCTGATCATTGTTAAATTTCTTGTGTATCTGAACCATAACCTAAAACCTCCCTTGTTTTAGTTTTAGATTATAGCTTCAGGTGTGCACTTTTAAAGTTTAAATCATGTAAAAAAGGGTGCAGTTTTAATTTTTAATTCACATTGTACAACATTTTTATTGATATTTAATAATAATTATATTATTATTTATAAATATGCATAAAAAAGTTTTCAATAATTTAAACAAGGAACAAAGATGGTTAAACTAACAATAATTGATATAGCTAACCTGGCGGGTGTATCAAAATCGACAGTATCTAGAGTTATTAATGATGATAAACATGTTAAACAGGAGACAAGGGATAGGGTATTAAAAATCATTAATAAACTAGGGTATGTGCCCGATAATGTGGCCAGGAGCCTTATTACTAAAAAAACTTACACAATTGGACTTATAATACCGGACATAGTAAACCCTTTTTATTCTGAAACATCTAAGATAATCGAAGACACTATTAGAAAACTTGGTTATTCTTTGATAATATGCAACACTAGTAATCAATCTAATTTACAAAATAAATATTTGAATATATTAATACAAAGAAAAGTTGATGGCATTATTTTCGGTTCAGTGAAAACAAATGATAAGAATATATTAAAATTTGCAGAACAAGGACTTCCTTATATTACATATCATAGAAGTTTTGCCAATAATAATTCAAATTTTGTAATCAGTGATGATATTGCGGGCATAAAGATTGCTGTAAATCATCTTACAGAATTAGGGCATAGGAATATTGCATATATTTCAGGACCAACATCATTTTCTACCGGACTGAATCGCTTAAAAGGATTTATTGAATCAAGGAACTTGTTTGGGCTAAATAATGATAGTAATTTTATCCAGGAAGGTGGTTTCTCTGAAAACAAATCCTGGCAAGCTACAAAAAAATTACTGAACCTTACAAACCCTCCCACTGCTATAATTGCTGCCAATGATTTAATGGCTATTTCAGCACTAGATTGTATTTTACATCATGGACTTTCCGTACCCAAAGATATATCTTTAATTGGATTTGATAATATAAATTTGGCTTCTCATGCCCGTATTCAACTTACTACAATATCTGTGGCAAAGAAGAAAATGGCAAAATTAGCAGCAGAATTATTGGTTAAGAAAATAATTGAAAAAAAAGGAAATGCTAACATAATTCAAGTTGAATTAGAACCAAAATTAATCCTCAGAAAAACTACTGGAAAAGTTAAGATTAAAAATATGTAAAAATAAAGCATTAATTAATTTTCACAAATAAATCCCATCATAAAAATTATTCATAAATACATTCCCCTGATTGCAGGACATTATCTGAAAACCCATAATTTGCAAGTTATGATATCATATAATATGTATATAGTAAATTATAAAAACAAAAAGGAGCTTTTTTATGAGTGGCATTGTTGCCGGCTACGGCAACCCAAAATTAACTGATATTAAAAAAATGCAAAAAATAGCCAAACATCGCGGAAAATATAATTCAGGGATTTTTCAAAAAGGAAAGGTAATTCTTGCTCAAAATTATTTTGAAGCAGATAAAGGAGAAAAGACCGATTGGGAAATCCCGGTATTTATTCCCGATGACAAAGATACGCGTATCTGCTATGACGGCCAGATTGGAAATCATGAAATATTAGCAGAACAGTTTGGTATCTTTGATGGCCCCTATCGGGAGGAAAGATTACTTATTTCTCTCTATAAAAAATATCAAAATAGAGTTTTAGTAGAGTATCTCAAAGATGCTGTCTTCGCCTTTATTATCTCTGATGGAGAAAAATTTCTGGCAGCAAGAGATGTATTGGGAATTAAAACACTCTTTTATGGATATAGTGAGGATAAAAAAACCATTTATTTTTCCTCAGAACTAAAATCCCTTTTAGAAGTAACCAAAAATGTATATGAATTTCCACCTGGTCATTATATAGAGCAAGATGGTCAATTTCAGAGATTTGCGCAATTGCCCAGAATGGTTACCGGTAATCTGGAAGAACAAAAAGCAAAAAATATTGCCAATCATCTGGCAAAGATAGTCAGAAGAAATATCCAGCATAGGCTTGACCTTACCTATAACACCGGCTGCTTGTTAAGTGGGGGACTTGATAGCAGCATTATTGCTACTTTGTTTAATCAATTTAATCAACAAATAAATGGACCAGAGGCACGTATCAAAACATTTGCATTAGGAGTAGGAGAAAATGAAGATTTAAAATATGCCCGCATTATGAGTAAATTTCTGAATTCAGAACATTACGAGCTAAAGATAAACACAGAAGACATAATCGAGGTATTGCCAAAAGTAGTCTACCACCTGGAATCATTTGACCCATCACTGGTGCGCAGCTCAGCATCAAATTATCTAATTGCACATCATGCAAATAAACAAGGAATACAGGTTCTTCTCTCCGGAGAAGGAGGAGATGAGCTTTTCTGTGGTTATGACCATTTCAAAGAAACCTGTGACCAGGCCATTTTTAAGGAACAAAAAGAATGCCTTAGAGCATTACATAACAATGCGGCTTTGCGCCTTGATAGAATGAATGCCTGCCATTCTATCAAAGTGATTGCGCCTTTTATTTCTGAAGAGTTACTTAACTTTTCAATGGAAATACCGATAGAATATAAATTAAAGCAAACAGAGGAAGAACAAATTGAAAAATGGATTTTGCGTAAGGCCTTTGAAAAGGATTTGCCTGGAGAAATAGCATGGCGGACTAAACAGGAATTTTCCAAAGGTTCAGGGGCAGCAGATGTCTTAAAAAAATATTTTGATAAAATAGTAACTAATAGTGAATTTAAGGATGGTAAAAAGAACTATCAACTTATCAGAAATAAAGAAGAATATTATTACTTTAAATTGTTTATCGATTATTTCGGTATGGGAAAATCAGTAGCTACTGTAGGCCAATGGGACAGAACATAATATAAAAAGCAATTAAATTACTATATTGCTATATAAAAAAATACTAAAATTTCCGAATCAGGAGTTGAGAAAATGAAAATAGGAATTATTGCAGATACTCATGATAATCTTCCTAATATCAGAAAAGCAGTTAATGTATTCAATCAAGAAAAAGTTGACTTTGTGTTTCACGCAGGGGATTTTGTGTCTCCGTTTACTGCCAGGGAATTGAAAAATATTCAATGTCCTTTTACAGGAGTGTTTGGTAATAACGATGGTGACCGCCAATTTCTTTTAGATCAATTTAAAGATATCGGACCAATCTATCCGGAACCCTATAAGACAAATATTGATAATAAGAAAATCATTATGTTTCACAAAAACGATGTTATAAAGGATTTGGCAAAAAGCCGGGCTTATGATGTTATTATTTATGGTCACACACATCATACAGATTCATACAAAGAAGGAAAAACCACAGTAATAAACCCTGGTGAATGCGGAGGCTGGCTTACCGGTGAAAGCACTATTGCCATCCTAAATACAGCCACTCTGTCTGCTGATATTATTAGAATATAATAAATATCGCACCCGCATAGCGGATGGCTTTAAGAACCTCCGAAAGAGGTTTGACTTTTTCTTGTTTACTTGTACTGCCTTTTTTTATGCTCTTTTTATTGCAATTTTATTTAACTATAATATTAATAATTCTAGGCAAACTAACTTCCTGTTTTAGAGCTCAGGTACAAAATTGTCATATAACTTTTCTTAATCTTTTTCATGGTTAAATAAAACTGCAAGCTATTTTTACTAACTTATATATTATAGAGTTAAATAAAAATTATATATAAAATAAAATACATTGGGAACCATTTTTTTGCATAAACTGGTTCCCAATGTATTTTATTTATTAACACTATTATCTTATTGCTCTTCTAGTATCTCTTCTAATTCTTCCAATTCATCTATCTCAATAAATTGCTGTAATGATTCCAGGGCATCTTCAAGTTGATTTAGATGAATGCCATATTGTGTCCAGTTACCTTCCCGGGCTGCATCTGTAGCAGCAGAATAATTTTGCAGCGCATTTTCAATCAGGTTCTTTAAAGTTGCTCCTTCTTCCAGGATAATTTCCCTGGTAATTTCCTCTATTTCTAAGGCCATGCCAAACAATTTTCTCAAGGCACTGTCCAAATCCACATCCATGGCTACTGTTGAACCATTTGATACAATTACCCTTCTAAGCTGTGGAATTTCGCCTGTTTCCGCCCTTAAGTATAAAGGTTCCACATATAAAACCGCTTCTTCAATAGGTATAGCTAATAAATTCCCCCTTATAACTGTTGAGCCGCTTTGACTCCAAAGGGTAATCTGCTGGGAAATTTCCGAATCCTGATCAATCAGGGCTTCTATCTGCATAGGACCATAAACCAATCTGTCTTTAGGAAATTTATAGACAACCATCTTCCCATAATCTTCACCGTCGTTCCGGGCAGCCAGCCAGGCAATCATATTGTTTCTATTAGAAGGAGTGAATGGGGTAATCAGGATAAACTCTTCTTCAACCAAACCTGGCAATTTGGCAATAACATAATAAGGTTCCATTCTAATTTCATTTGCTGAATATATCTCATTAGGGATATTCCAATAGTCTTCCCTGTTATAAAAAACATCCGGATTCTGCATATGAAAAGATGAATACATTTCTGCCTGTACCTGAAAAAGGTCTACCGGATAACGAATATGCATGCGCAGGTCTTCCGGCATCTCATTAATGTCTTTAAATAAATCAGGGAATATATTCTGATAAACCTGTATAACCGGGTCTTCCGGTTCTACAACATAAAAATTGATATCACCATTGTAGGCATCTACTACTACCTTCACTGAATTACGGATATAATTAAAGGCACTGCTGTATGGTTCTGAATAAGGGAACTTATCGGAAATAGTATAGGCATCCTGTATCCAATATAGTCTACCTTCATCGCAAATAACAATATAAGGGTCTCTATCATAAACTAAAAATGGCGCAACCTGCATAGCCCTATCAACCACATTCCTGTGCAGCATAATTTTACTGTCAGAAGTGATACTTCTGGTTAACAATATGTTTACATCCCTGAAATGTACGGCAAAGAGAAGCCTTCTTACAAGAGAAGAAATAGATACACCGCCTGTCCCTTCATAATGTGTGTAAACATTATCAGTGCCCATTGGATAATTAAATTCTCTGTTATCGGTGTCGACTATTACATATTTCTCTGTTTTTTCCCCATAGTAAATCTCCGGACGTGTAACCTTCAAATCAACGGATGATATAGGTGGAATGTCTTTTATGTACAGGTGCGGCAACCCATCAGGTTCTACACGATTCACCGGAGTCATAACTGCACCGTATCCATGCGTAAAGGTAAGGCGTTGGTTAACCCAGGTCTGAGCCTCCTGGGCAAGTTTAGCGCTATTCATTTCTCTCGCAGAAATCATAACCTGCTGATAATCACCATTTA
>Ga0334883_1006034_pt1 | contig 10287 bp, 10 predicted proteins | sample GraSluR1_MG_6_FD_207230 | JGI IMG/M metagenome (GOLD analysis project Ga0334883, IMG submission 207230) | Sludge microbial communities from methane-producing bioreactor in Wageningen University, Netherlands - Granular Sludge_09_05-R1 | ecosystem: Engineered > Bioreactor > Anaerobic >... | reverse complement strand
ATATCCTATTTGAGGTACTGCATCGTATCATAAATAGCCAGTGTTGAAGATACCGACCCTCCTGGACTATTAATGTAAAGATTAATATCTTTTTCGGCACTTTGAGCATCGAGAAACAGCAGCTGGGCGATGATGAGATTGGCAATCACATCATCGATCTCTGTCCCGAGAAAAACAATCCGATCAATTAACAAGCGGGAATAAATATCATAGGACCTTTCTCCCCGTGGGGTTTGTTCAACAACAATAGGAACCAAGTAATTATTTTTTAAATCCTGCATTATTCCATCATCTCCTCTTCTGGATCTTCAAGGGCTTTCCACTGATCGATATTGAGCGGTTCTTCCATCTCCTTAACCTTCACTTTTTGCAGGATATCTAAAATCAATTTTTGCTGGAGCTTTTGGTCCATCAAGTCATCCATCTTGTTATTCTTCTCTAAAATCTGTTTGACATCCTCTACTTCTTTTCCGGCTCTCTGAGCAATTCTTCCCAGTTCTTCTTTCATTTCTTCTTCGCCGACCGAAATACTATTTTTATCGGCATACTCCTGAAGAACAAACATTTTTTTCAATTGCCAAAGAGCCTGTTTCCGGAAATCCTTTTCAATACTCTCAAAATCGGTATTGGTAATTTCCATATACCTCTCGAGAGTCATTCCATCTTTTTTGATATGTTCAATAAAATGATCAATTTGGTGCTTGGCTTCATGGTCAACCAATACACTGGGAACCGCTATTTCGGATTTTTTAGCGAGAACCGCTACTGCTTCCTTCTCCATGCGAATCTGCACCAAATCCTCAGCCCATTTCTCCAAGGATTCTCTGGTTTTCAAACGCAACTCATCAATAGTTTTCAACTCAGGATTGAGTTGGGTTAAGAATTCTTCATTCAATTCAGGAATTTCTTTTCTCATAACCTCGGTTACAGTAAATTCCATCTCTTCGGCTGGCTTGCCGACTTCGGTTTCCTGGGGGCGAAATTTTCCCGTTTCACTCTTTTTCAATCCGATGACTGCCCGACTCAATACCGATTCGCTCTCTGCAAAACCTGCCATGACCGCATACTCTTTATCATCAATTTTTACCTTGACCATATCACCGGTTTCAGCCGGAAGGTCTTCTTTTTCTTTCCAGGTCCCTCTTGATTTTTGGATGCCTTCGATTTCTTTATCAACGTCGGAATCGCGAATAACTACTTTGTGCTTGCGGATTTCAATATCTTCCAGGTTAGCGAGGGTGGTCTGGGGTTTTTCTAATATTAATGCTTTAAATACTAACGGTTGCCCTTCATCCACTGTTACTAGGTCAATATCCGGTTCGCCAAAAAGAGTGAGTTTTTCTTCTTTGATTACCTCACTCAAAGCGTCGGGAACTAAGCTTCGAGCTAATTCATCCTTGATAAAATTCTGATTGAGATGACCCTTGAGAATAGCCCGTGGGGCTTTCCCCTTCCGGAAACCAGGAACCGCTACTCGAAGGCTCGCCTCTTTATAAATATTTTCCAGTTTCTCCTGGACTTTTTCCTCTTCAATGGTTATTTCGTATTCATAAAGATGTTTTTCCTTTTCTTCCTTTTTAAATTGAACCATGATACTTCCACCTTTCCAATCTGAAAATCGAATTAAATTATCCCTCTGAGGGCAGAGAACTGATCTCTCTATGTGAACTCAAAAGAAGGACGATCATCACATTTAATCTGAAGATTTTACCATTATTTACCAATTATGTGAAATGCACTTTGGGATGGGTTTATTCCCTACTCGCATCATCCTGCAAATAAACAGAAAAAATATACCTCGATTTCCATCATCGAGGTATAAAATCCAGCACATTTCCTCACTATAATTTTCTGACGACTTTCAGAGATATTATAAATATATTCAAACCGCCATGCAACTCAAGCTTAATTTAATTCGATTTTTTCAATTTTTCACGGATTAACTGAATGGCCTTAATGTATCGACAACTTCCTATCATACATTCTATATGGGAGCAAACCCGATAATTTTGATTGACAGAATCAATGAATATTTCTATAATTCTCGAAATAACGAATTGGAGAGTTGTGCATGAAAGATTTCATTACCATAACCAAGGCCCTTGCTGACGAAAATCGAGTTCGGATACTTACTGCCTTAGAAAGTCGAGAGTTATGCGTATGCCAACTGATTGCGCTGCTCCAGCTTGCACCATCAACGGTGTCCAAGCACTTATGGATCCTCAAACAAGCTGGACTTATTGATTTACGCAAAGAAGGCCGCTGGTCATATTATCGCCTTGCCAATCAAAATCCTTCTGAGCTGGTTGCAACAACCTTAAGCTGGACGCTCACGGCAACTCGAACTTGCAGCCAAACAAGGAAAGACCAGGAAAAGTTACAGGAAATCCTTAAAATGGAACCGGATGAGCTATGCCAATGCATATCCAAGCAATAAAACCTACCCTTATGGGAAGAGGATGACAATTCTCCTTGATTCAATATTTTATCCTGAAAATACATTTACAGGCTTGATAAATCAAACCTCCACAATTAAATTTTAATGTAGCGACATGCCATGGCATGTCGAATTTGGATTTTCATCCTCATCTGGTGCTGCAAAGCAGCTTGGATGTCTATCCTCTAAAGATTTAATAAACCGAATATTTAGATTGCGAAAGGAAGGAAATATCATGAATAATGAATGTCATCAAGAAAAAAATTATGACCCACGAGAAGTCATTCGTGAAGCCTATAGCGAAATAGCCAACCAGGGAAATTGCTGCTGTGGATCTTCCTGCTGCGGGAACTCATCAGCAGAACTCATCGCCTCAAACCTAGGATACAACCAGGAAGACCTAAACCACCTTCCCCAAGGAGCGAATATGGGACTTTCCTGCGGGAATCCGGTCGCCATTGCTTCGCTTCAACCAGGAGAAGTCGTCCTTGACCTTGGTGCGGGAGGTGGTTTTGATGCCTTCATCTCGGCGCGAAAAGTTGGGCCAACTGGACGGGTCATTGGAGTTGATATGACCCCGGATATGGTGCATAAAGCCCGAAACAATGTTCAATCCTTCAGAGAATCAAGCAGTTTGAATAATGTTGAATTCCGCTTGGGCGAGATCGAACACCTACCGGTGGAAAATGAAAGCATCGACGTGGTGATATCCAATTGTGTTATTAACCTCTCTCCCGACAAATCCCAGGTTTGGAGTGAAATCGCCCGGGTCTTGAAACCTGGCGGACGGGTTTCGGTTTCTGATATGGCGATTCTAAAACCTTTACCTGATGCGGTTCTGGAATCGGTTCAAGCCTTGGTGGGATGTATTGCCGGAGCCGTCCTAATAGATGAAACCAAGAAGATGGCACTATCTGCCGGGTTGGTCAACGTCGTCCTCGAGATCAATTCTGACTATATCGATCAGATGTCTACATGGTCCGATCCACTTTACCAGGAGATCTCCAAACACCTCCCACCTGGATCAAAGATCAGTGATTATGTAACCAGCCTGGTAATCACGGCCAGAAAACCATAAATTAAACATAATCAGAAAATCAATCACTCCATCTCCACCTCAATCCATCAGATTTTATTCCTGGCAGTAGGGCTCTCTTCCTTGCATTCTGTTCAAGATTTCAAGAGAGCTCTTTTTCTTACTTTTTTATCCCTTTGTTATTTTCTTTGCTTTCCTCTCCCCTTCTCCCCCTCGGTCTTTAAGGGCGTGAGGATCTCATTCTTTATCATTTAATAGTTTTTTCATTTTCCCAATTCATCAATACCACTACTTTATAAAATTCAAGAATCAAGACCTGGCCCCAATTTTGGTTATCATTGTAGGGGCAGACCTGTGTGTCTGCCCCTAATGGGATTTACCCCGTAGTCTATCCATCAATGATGGTACCTGGCATCACTCCAAACGATTACACATTGTTAAAATCCATTCGGGTTATATTGGTAACAAAAGGATATGATTTGATATGGGGGAGGAAAAGCAATTTTCTCCTTTTCTCCGCTTATATATGGATCAAGACCTAATCCCAAGATTTGCGCTATGTTACATAATCCAACGTCGCTTAATATTACGGAGGCTTAATATAAACAAACCAACACAAAATAAACCAAGAAGTATCAAATCGAATGAATACGGGATAGAATGAATTCCTCGAATCGCCCCATGAAGCAGGTCGGCTCCGTATGTAAGAGGAAGTAAATAGGAAAGAGGCTGTAAAAAAAGAGGTAATTTGTCAATCGGGAAAAAGAGTCCACAAAGGAAAATCATGGGAAAACGGAAGAAGTTTGAAAATGTTTGAGCTTCGAATACCTCACTGACTGCTACTGCAATAAATAAACCAAGAAAGGTTGATGCCACTGCAATTAAGAATATTGCCGGTATAAAAATGACCCACATAACCTGAGTGAGGTCAGTGATAAAAGCAGCCATTATTACCGGAACGAAAGCATTAGCCATTCCAAATAAAATTGCTCCACTGGTTTTTGCGAGCATCAGAACCTCAAATGGAATAGGAGCAAGAAGAAGACGGTCAAATGAACGGTTCTTTTTCTCAAAAGTAACAGTCACGGCTAACATGGATGTCGTTCCAAAAAGAATGGAGAGGGCCACCACACCAGGAAGGAGGGTTATAATCTCTTCTAATCCACTACCCGATCTTAAGAAAAACATTGATGTCCATGCTAAAGGAAAAATTATACCCCAGCTAATATTAGGTGGCTTTAAATAGTAGGTCCGCATATCTTTTAACAAAATATTCCAAAAAGCTGTCCAGAACTTCATTGGCTTCCACCCCCTATTTTTTCCTTTTCTTTGCGCATGGCGCCTGCTTCAATCCCGGTTATTTTTACGAATATATCTTCAAGAGAAGGTCGAATCTTACGAGCTTCGGTGACTTCGGTACCATGATCTTCCAGAAAGCGAATTAAAGGACCAACTCGAATTGGTTGGTTGGACTCTACCCGGATTACACTTTGATTCAGGAAAGAGAATTCCAGTTCCGGAAAAGCATGAGACAGTTCATCTATCATCGAAATTAAGGTGTTTGAACAGGAAACCTCCATAATTTGTTTCTCTTTAAAGGGTTGGAGCAGGTTTTTTACGGAATTAATTCGTACAATTTTTCCAGATACAATAAAGGCAATTCGGTCACACAGCCTTTCGGCTTCTTCTATATAATGAGTAGTGAGGAAGATTGTTGTTCCTGCTGAGTGGAGATTAGCTATCAATTGACGAATTTGTCGAGCACTGGCTACATCAATTCCAGTGGTAGGTTCATCGAGAAAAAGAATTTGTGGGTGGTGGATTATCCCTGCCGCTATGGTGAGCTTTCTCTTCATCCCTTTCGAATATGTTCCAAATTTTCTTTGACCTGCCTCAGCAAGGTTGAACTCTTCCAAGAGTTTTTGAGCACGAACTTCTCGTTCAACTTTTCCCAAACCATAGAGTGCAGCACAAAAACAAAGATTTTCAAATCCGGTGAGCTCGGGATAGAGATTACTCTCATCGGGAACAACACCAATCAGATATTGAGCAGCTTTTGGATTATGGGTACAGTCAATATTGTTGATTATAATTGTTCCCGAATCAAGACGAGCTAAGCCGGTGAGTATATTAATGGTAGTTGTTTTACCAGCTCCGTTTGGTCCAAGGAAACCAAAGAGCTCTCCCTTGAAAATGTTGAACGAGACTGAATCAACAGCTTTAATATCACCAAAATATTTAGTCATATTTTGCACTTCAATGATCGGAGCGCCTTTAATCATACATTCCCCTCCAAGTTATCCTATTCAAGGGCTCTTGGTTTTTATTTAAGATAAAAATATCTGCACCCAATGTCCCCTTTCAACCACCGACCCTTAAGCTGCCAACTAAGTGGTTAGACACATCTCAACTCCGAAATGAATTCAGCTTTTCTTCCGTATGTTTTGTTCCATCGTACTTTTTTGTCTCAGTATCAAATATTCGATTTCTATTAAATATCCTTCCCCAAATGGATTTAGGTAATTTCTAACCCAATGGAATCTCGCACAATAGCATCAGGGTCTTTCAAAATCTTCATGTTATTTTATAAAATCTCTTCCTTTCAAATTAAGTTATGAACCACATGCTGAATCGGTTAAAATCTACTCATCTTCTTTTGAGGTGCTTTTTTTAAAAAGATTTTTTGCAATTACTTCCCATTCTGATAAAGTTTCTTCGTTAATATGGTAATGGACAAAATAGCCCTTTTTTTCTCCAATGACAAGATTAGCGTCGCGTAGAATCCGAAGGTGCTGCGAGATGGCTGCGTTAGTAACTCCAAGAAAGTGAGCCAGTGCATTAACGCACAAAGATTGGTTTTTTAGCAAATCGATTATGCGAAGACGAGTTTCATCTGAAAGTACTTTAAATATTCGTGCCGCTTTATCCATCTAAAATGTACCTTAATATATATTTAAGTATTTACGCAAATACTATAATAAATAAATAGAAAAATCAAGTTTAAATGATAATCTTTAAATTTCTCTTGCCAGGTTTTCACAAATCATCATTAGTCGGTTATTTTTACAGTATAATCAAGAATGAAACCATCTTCTCACCGCTAATCTACCCTACTTACCTCCCTGCTCTTTCTCCCATTTGCTTCTTCGATATTATGCTCCCCCCTCGGCGCTTTCCGCCAATACCCTCTCGTTCCTTTGGCCGTGAGCATCTCATCTTTTTCTTTTCTTTCCTCTCCCCTGGTGGGAGAGGATTAAGGTGAGGGGGGGAACCTGAGCATCTCTTCAAGGCTTAATGAAAAAACACCTAACCTGGATTTCATCCTGGGCTTTTCACCCTCATCCTGACCTTCTCCCATCAAGGGAGAAGGAATCTAAATCCGTTATTGCGAGACCTCGTTTTTTGAGGTCGTGGCAATCTCATTCATAAAAATTGTGAAGCGTGAGCCGTGGATCGTAAGCAGAATAAAAAAATCCCTCTTTCCCATCTTGCTAAAGAGGGAGATTGATTTTTATCGAGATAATACTGTAAACAGTAAAAAAATAATCAAATATTGAACCGGATTTGAAAAACGACGTGCCTGATAAATCAATCCCCTACAAGAGATTTAAAAATGCCGTCATCCTGAGCCCTCGCTTTTCGAGGGCGTGAGGATCTCATTCTTTATCATTTAATAGTTTTTTCATTTTACTTATTACACAACACCAATGCTTTATAAAATTCAAAATTCAAGAATCAAGACCTGGCCCCTGAAGTTTTTGTAATCCTTATATTTCACAGTATTTCCCATCTCTCGACTCCTCTTTGCAGAGCTATCGTTTCAACTGCTTCAGATAGAGTTGAAAAAGCACGAGTTTCCCAGTTTTCAAGTGACGGTCTGCTCCCCAGTAGAGTTCGTCTCAACTCGGTTTGAAACCTCTGTGGTGCCTCCTGATATAATATTTTCCAATAATGAATGATTCTATCTTTACTGGAACGAAGAATTGGAAGGGTGACAATTCGATCTCTCTTTTGGTGGTTAATTTTGGGATCAGATGGTAAAAGGTTCCAAAGATCGTTATTATTCCAGATAGAAAAAGGGATGACATGATCAACATCAAAACGAGTTTGAGATAAAGGAATTCCGCTCCACACACAGGTTAGGCCAATGACTTTTTTATAGACATTTTTTGCCAAAGAAACATTTCTCTCATTTTTAGGTTGAATAATTAATAGGGCAAGAATTTCAGGGATTGAAACTTCACGCTTGGCAAATTCATAACTCAGTTCAGCCCATCTTAAAATAATGGCTTCTCCAATCCAGTGTCCGACCAGACACATTTCACGCCACAAGCTGGCTGGGAAAATAACTCTTCCCAAACTATTAATCAAATCAGTTGATATCAGGCATTGTTTCATTCTTTTGTTTCCTTCAAATTTAAAGACTCGTTCGATATCTTTCAATGAACCTCCCGAATATTCGACCGGACCCTTGACGATGGTATTTGCAACACTATTCACCGTCTCAGCTAAGTAATGAATCTGCATTGGATTCAATGTCCCGTTTTGGAAACAGGCAAAAAAGGCATCTAATCCTCCTGGTTGGAAAGAACCAATCAATTCAAATAAATCAGACCGGAAAGCCGTCCCTTTCGCTCGCGATCCAATTCTCATTTCTGGTAAAGGAAGAGATGTATTGACTATCGACCAATAGTAATAAATCCATCTCTCAACAATCAAGCCCAAAGGTATACTTATTCGATTATTGGAAATAAAACGAGCATGATGGAAAGAAGATTGGGATATTTCACACAAAGCCCGCAGCAAAGCTAATTTGTATGAAGCAGTCTTTTTATCACGATTTATTATTGATTCTATTTGATCTATTGGACGGCTACCCTAGTCTCCACCAGAACAAAAGATCGATGTGGTCCAATTGATAGCTCGACCTAAGCCGTCTTGGCTTTTTTCATTTTTTAACAGATGAAATCTAAGCCTCTCAAATAGAAGGGATATTTCGGCAGGTTCCCGATCCACATATAGGCGTTGGTCATCGTGGCTTTGTCCCCCATCAGCTGGAAAAGAACAGATAAAAATTCCTTGGTTCTTGAGCATAGAGCGAATTTGATAGGCAAAATCAAAAAGCTCATTATCTGGAATATGCATTAGTGTGGCAATACATACAATTACATCAAATTGTTCTTTCAATAAAGGGTTTTCTGGTTCCAGGGGAAAAACAGCTCTTTTGAAGAGAATACTGTGAGACATTCCATGCTTTTCTATGATTCGCTTTGCTTGGTGCAGCATTTCATCACTTGCATCAGTAGCGGTTACCTTATCAGCTATACTTGCCATAAAAACAGCATCCAGACCACATCCACAACCAATTTCCAATACACTACCACCGAGTGGGATCCATTGTCGTAAAATTCTTTGTAACTCAGACCTATCAGCTCGAAGATACCAAGCAGTTAATTCTTCAGCATTTTGATTGTAAAAATCAATGGTTTCATGATGCATAAGAAGGTCCAAAATTTTTATTAAAACTTTAAAACTATTCTAAACTATAATTTGAAATCTTGTTATTCGTGAAAATACTCTCTCCTTTGGCGTTTCATCGTTCATAGTCATTATCATTCTTATAAATTCATGAATAAAGACTTTATTCTAAAAGATTAACGCTATTATAGGCTATTGATTATTATACTGTTATCTTAGCATCACCTATTATTCCATTTCATACTATAACGAATTCTTCTTAAATCCTCCCCCTTAGTAGGTTTACGAAATACAAACATATGTTCATGCATTATCATCAGAAAATTATAATCTCCAACTTTTCTTTTCCAATAGGGTGTTGATTGACAATTGTGTTGTACCTTGATTATATCTTCTTTTAGGGCAAAGCCATTTTTTAAGAATAATTCCAGTACATAATAAGAAAGAGGGATATAGTGCTGGGCTTTCCTGGTATCCCCAATTAGTATGGCGCAATAAGCGTTTTCTTTTAATACCCTATAGAATTCTTTAATACCTTGTTCTAATTCTTGGCAAAATTTATCAACACTACTAATGTTAGAAAGGTCATCAGATATTTTTCCCTCAGAATACTTAATGATGTTAAGGTATGGTGGGTGGGTGAGAATTAGGTCAATACTATCATCATTGATTCCATTTAAACTTCGTACGTCTCCTAAATCAACTGTTTGTGGGAAAGAATTCGGATATTCAAACTGTAAATTATCAGTGGTAATACGAATAGATTCTGGATTAATATCTCTACCAATTCCTCGGCGATGTAAAACTTTAGTTTCAATAAGAGTTGTTCCCCCACCAACCATAGGGTCAAGAACTGTATCTCCTTCTTGAGAATAACGTAGGATAATATTACGAGCTATTTGTGGAGCAAAATTACCCCGAAAGCTTGGATTATGAGTATACCAAGTACCTCTTTCTGGAACAGACCAAACCGTAGTGTTTTCTAATTGGAAACTTGTAATATCTGACATAGGATTTTCTCTAAAAGCCCCTTTCTTGCAAAATGTAAATTGAGTGGATAATCTATCATTTCTAATCCCTTTCGGATTTGATTTTTTTGACCTTTCCAACCAAAGCCATCAGTTATCCAAATAAAATAAAAACCATTTTCAAGTAATTCATTCTGCCGGTTAATATATGAGTCAACAATTTCTTGAGGTTTTGAACCCGTTCCGGAAAAGAAGTTAACTTCAATATTGACAATTTTATTCTTATCCCCGACTAGAATGAAATCGGCTTTTCGATTAAGAAGTGAAGTTGAAATCTCAAGATCATAATGATCTTTAAGATATCTGAA
>Ga0334883_1006025_pt1 | contig 10305 bp, 12 predicted proteins | sample GraSluR1_MG_6_FD_207230 | JGI IMG/M metagenome (GOLD analysis project Ga0334883, IMG submission 207230) | Sludge microbial communities from methane-producing bioreactor in Wageningen University, Netherlands - Granular Sludge_09_05-R1 | ecosystem: Engineered > Bioreactor > Anaerobic >... | reverse complement strand
GGTGTTGACAGAAACCCTCATCCCTTATATACTATCCCTCGCGTTGCTGCAACGGACGCGGGCGGATAGTTCAGCGGTAGAACACCTGCCTTACACGCTCACCGAATGTGAACAAATTCGGCGAACCCTTACGAATAGTAGCTTTCAAGCCTTCGGAGAAATCCGGGGGCTTTTTTTGTTGCCCTTCTACAGACTTGTTCAACAATCGCCGTTTTTCAAGGTGCTTCCGAATTTATGGATTTTCCCCTGCCTGCGAGCAATCTATCCCATCCGTTGATTGTTGTCAAACACCGACTTTTCAAAGGGTGTTTCAGGCATGTACTCTCATAACCTCTACACGTTTGTCTAGAGGCGTTGAAGATCATGCACCGCAAGGGGAAAAGCCCATAGTCACGCCAAGTCAAAACATGCGAAACCGTCATGCGCACGTTTGCATAATCCATCCGCATGTGGTAACATCTTGTCATTATAAACGGGAAGGTGGTGACAGACGATGGAGACGACAATCAAGGCTCTCAGGAAAGAGCGGGGCGTGTCGGCCTTCCAACTCTCAAGAGATACGGGCGTGCATCCAAGCGCGTGGAGCCGCATTGAGAATCGGAAGATGGTTCCGAGTAACCGAGACAGGGGGTTGATTCTGGCGGCGTTCGGAGTTGATGAGAATGAGTTGTTCGATGGCGATACCGGGCTTGCGCGAAAGGCGGACTGAAAAGAAAAAGCCCGTCTCGGCATGACGGGCGGAAGAAGGGAGAGTTTTATATGCAATCAAAGTATATCATAACAGTCGGGATTAAGCAAGAGCCTTGCACCGCAAGGGGTGGGGATATTTCCTTCCTTGCGGAAAGATTCAACGAGGCGTACCGATTCTTTACGGACACGCTCGGCGTGGAGCATCAGGAAGCGGAGCGGCAAGCCCTCTCTGTGGCGTTGAAGTCCTTGGGGCAGGAAGATGTAGCCGCTCGGCCCAAGCCCTCCATGTTCGCCGCGTGCGGTTTGGAGACGGCTCGAATGTTCCGGGAGCGCACGGCTCGCTGGTGCGCGTACGTGCGCGGCGCTCTGCGAGCGGCTAGGCAGGGCGTGGTGCGCATTCTTCGATGTGTGCGTCCGGTGCTCCGCGTCTTCTCGGCATCGAGCGCGGAGGCGGCTTCTCGGCATAGGGAATCAGACGACGCGGGAGGCGACGATCCCGACGACGATCTACCCCGCTGTCCACGTGCAGCGTCGATAATCCGCGCCATCCGTACCGTGACGGGCTTTGCTCGTTCGCCCATTGAGCAGCACGTGCGCGGGCTTGGAGGGCTGCGATGATGGCGCGTACAGACATCGACCGCACGCAGTTCTACACGCGCTCGTTCTGTGAATCGCTGGCCGTCAAGGTGAAGGGGTGGGCGAAGAACCCGGAAGGTGACGAGGAACTGATATGTTCCGTGCGCGAGGACGATCACACGCCGTCGTGCCGAATCAATCCTCGAAAAGGAACCTACTTCGATTTCGGCAGGGGCGGTTCAGGCAAGGAGACGTTTATTTCCGAACTCTGCAAAGAGCGAGGGGTGGACGATCCCTTCCCGAAGAACGGTGCAGGGGCGGCTCCCGCCGTTCCTCGTTCCCAAGAATCAATCCAACAAAAGGCGGCCCGGGAACTCTGGGAGCAGGCGACGGAGGGCGAAGGGCATCCGTATCTTCACCGCAAGAAGGTGGAAGCCAACGGAACCCGGCGCTCGAAGACGGGCGTTCTCTGGAAGGACGGCGCTCTCAAGAAGATGAGCGGCGATTTCCTGCTCGTACCGGCCTATGATTCGGACGGCTCGCTGGTCGGCCTCGAACAGGTAACCCCGGACGGCAAGAAATTCGCGCTCGGGAGCAAGGGCTTCCATATCCTCGACGATCTGAACCCCGATGCGCCTCTCATTCTTGCGGAGGGTTTTGCTACGGCGGCGAGCATCAAGGAGTTGAGCGGGGCGAATACCGCGTGCTGCTTCGGCGCGGCGAATTTCGAGAGCGCCGTCCGCGCTCTTCGGAAAGTGTTTCCGGGAGAGATTGTTGTTGCCCCCGATGCAGGAACGGACGTGCGGATACCGGGCGTTGCCGTGGTGGAACTCCCGTCTGGTTCCGAGAAAAATGACGATTGGAACGATCTTCACGCCGAACTCGGCATCGAGGACGCGAGGGCGTTCTTCCATACGGCGTGGGACAACCGCAAGGCGGCGGAGGGTGTTGCGGAGACGGAGGACGTGCGGGAAGTTTCCATCCTCGACTGCTTTGAAGCGCCGTCTCCCGGAACCGCCGTTAGGCCGGAAAAAGTGTGGGTGTTCCCGCGAAAGCATTTGAATCTTGTTGCCGCTGATCCGGGCATGGGGAAATCCCTTCTCATCACGAAGGTGTGCTGCGATCTTTCCATCGGCTCCCCGGTTCTCGGGACAAACGCCGAACCGGTACGGAAGGCACTTTTTCTGAACGGCGAGTGTGGACGGGACTACTTCAATTGGCGGTTTTCGTCTTCCGGCTGGCGCTTCTCGAAAGAAAACTTCACGGTGCTGCATCAGGAAACGCTCGCGGCGAAGAATGTGTACTTCGACATCGACACGCCGCGAGGACGGCAAAACCTTGAAGTAGCCCTCGAACGAACCGCTCCCGACTTGCTCGTTATCGACAGTCTCCCGGCGTTCTCCGATGAGGATTTGAACGATGGGCAGGCACAGAACGAACTGTGCAAATATCTAAAGCGCCTCGCCGTTAAGCACAACTTGGCGCTGGTACTCATCACGCATCTTAGGAAGAGACGACTCCAGGACCAGGGAACCGAACCGACTCTATCTGAGATACAAGGCTCCAACGCAGGGGCGAAGCTGGCGAACGTAGCTCTCGCAGTTTTCGAAAAGATAGTGGAAATCGACGGCGAAGAGCAGGCGATAAAAGTCTGCAAATCGGTCAAGAGTTGGGGGAAGCCCGTAGCTCCGTTCGGCTTCTGCTTCCCGGAACTCGACGAAGATAGCCTTCAAATCGAGATGGTGGATGTTCCGCAGTCGAAGCGGCTTTCAGGCTCTTGGGAGCGCGTGCGCGACGGATTGCGGCATACGGAGTTTTCACGGCAGGCCGTTGAAAGTCTGCTCGAAGTCTCCGACAAGACGGCGAAGAAGCTGCTATCCAATTGGATAGAGCAGGGAAAAATCGAGCGCGTCGGTACGGGGAAAGGGACATCTTATATCGTTCGGGGAAGCACAGTCCATACTCTTCCCCGTATCGCTGCAAACCCAGTGATAGCAACGAACGATACGGGGAAGTCAAAGTTCCCCGAATCGGAACCGCAAGAAGAGAATCATTCGGGGAAAAACACCTTCCCCGAAGCAACCTCAGTCATACCAAGGGTTTATAAGAATACGGGGAAGTATATAGACGGTGCTTCCCCGCAAAGTTCCCCGAATGAAAAATGCGGGGAAGTTCCCTGCAACGATTCGGGGAACTTGGTGTGTTTGCTGTCCGAGGACACTCCTTCCCTTGCGGAAGGATTTGAAGACGAACCCAACCCATTCATGATCGACGAGGAGGACGAGTAGCTATGAGGCCTAGTACCTATTTGTGCAAACTGAGCAGGAGCGGCGTTTCCATCAGCGTATCGGGCTACGGCAGACTCGTTCTCTTCGGCCCGGAGAAGCCCGTTCGACAGGCGAGGGAGGCGTTGCGGAAAATTCCCGGATTGGAGGAGGCCGTCTTGCTCGAAATGATGGAGGGCTTGCCGCTTCTGAAAGACTTGCTCGAAGAGAGGGCGGCGCTGGCGAACACGACGCTCGAAGAGGCGGCCCGGCTGATCGTCTCGTTGCCGGAACCGGGCGACATCGTGGAGGTGAGCGCATGATTCCGAAGAAGGTTTTGTCCCTCCTTGAAAAAGACGAGTGGAATCATATTCCGAAGTACACGGAGGCGACGGCGGAGCGCAGGCCCAACGGGAGGTACTTCGTTCGCCCGAACGATGGAGGGGTGAGCTGCGGCTTCACGTGGCGAGAAGTAGTTTCTCTTGCCAAAGTAGGGGCATTCGGGCAGGGGGCGCTCGTTCGGGAGAGCGACGGCGTGATTGAACTGAACGAGTTGGCGAGCCATAGCCTCGAAGAGTTTCTAGGCGCGTGCTGCACGGCGTGGAACGAGCACCGGGCGCGGCTGGCAAAGTATGTCGGAGGTCGGGAGGACGACGAGGCCCTCCCGCACTGGCGATGGTGAAGTGTCCGCACTGCGGCGGGGTGCTCCCGGAGGCCCCGCCTCCATCCTCTCCGAAGTCCACGTCGAAGGAGCGCATCATCCTTATATTGAAGGAAGCGACGGCCCCGCTCTCGCCGTCCGAAGTAGCGCGGCTCTCGGGAGTGACGGCGGGTACTGTGCGATGGGCTTTGAAGGAACTGCTGGCCGGGGGCGTCGTGGCGAAGGACGAGCGCGGGTACAGTCTCCCCAACGCGAGTACCAACGAGCGGAGCGAGGGGTGTGTTGGGGAGCAAACGGGCGAGGATGATTCCTTTTCCCTTGGGGTGATGTTGAACCCGGCGCTGCTGGCCGCGTTGGAAGAACGATATGGAAGCGAACGGGGGTGAGTAGACATGGGCATTTGGTTGCGGGGCATTTGAACATCGAACTATTGGGATCAGAAGAGACTTCTATGAATGAGAGAGGTGACAAACATGAACAGTGGACTTACTGACGTTCTCGCGTCGATTTATTCAAATCGGATAGCCCAGGGTGTGAACCCGCTCCATGCGAACGACAACCCGTTTGCTCAAGAATGGAAGCGGCAGGTTGGGTATCTTGGACACAATCCGATCATCGACGACGCGAAAGATTTGGCGACGGCATGGTACAACCCCGACTTCCGCTTTCTCGAACAAATGTGGAGGAAGTACAAACCTCCTGTTCTTGAGGAAGAGGAACTCGAAGAGGAGAAGCCCGTCGAGAAGGTGCTGGAGGAGATAATTTCCGAGGGCGGTAATGGCGGTATCGCCAATGACGGCTTCGTCGACATGCGCGATCCCGAGTTCATGGGGAGAGAAAGCTATCCCGGTATGAAGGACGGGCAGTGGCTTGGAGGGAACATAGGCTGGAAGGACGCCGCGTCGATGCTCGGGAACATGCGGGGCGGTCTCGGCGGATTGCTCTCGGGGATGCTGAACGGGTCGCTTTCTACATACGGTTCGTCTTCGGGGAAGAACGCGATAGGCAACATCGCCGACGCGCTCGGGGTGAATAAGGACACGGCGCTCGCGGAGATAGGCAGGGCGCTGGGGTACTCCGATCCGGCGGCGGCGAAGAGGGATACGTCCATCCTGGGGCAGTTGTTCGGCGGCAAGCCCGGCACGCCGAACGTGAAGGGGATGATGGCGGGGGCGCTCGCCGGGTATCCGAACACGTGGGACAATCCGACGTTCAGCAATATCGTGAATGAGCGGGCGACGATTGCGGGGGTGCTGAACGCGCTGGCGAACCCGGACGTGAGCTTCGGAACGTGGGGCTCGCCGGGGAGTTGGAACAATCCTGCTGCGATAAGTCAGTTCGCGGACGCGCTGGCAAAAGCCGGAACGCCTCTTGATACCATGACGAACAGGCAGAAGCAGGCCGCGTCCTTGATGGGCGCTCTGCTCGACAGCACGGCGAAAAGCGCGTTCAGTCCGAAAGCGCCGATGAGCACCGTCAACGGATTGCTCCAAGCCCTGCTCAGTGAATCGAACCCCGGTATCAACCAGCTTGCCAACCGGAACATGGACACGGCGCGGGCGAACCTGTACGGCTCACTATTAAGCGGATTGCCGGACAACGCTTTCGAGTCTGCAAAGGCGATGAGCGGTCTGGATTTTGGCGGGCTGCAAGAGAAGCTCGGCTGGAGCAGCTTCGACGCCGCGAATAAGGGCAAGTCTCTAAGCGAGCAACTTTCCGCGCTTGTGGACAGGCAGGAGCGCGCTCGGGAGATAGCCAACGAGCTTGCCGGTCGTTCTGGCGAAGGCGGGGGCAACGACTACGGCGGAGGTATAGAGGCGAACGACGATAACAAGGGTGATCTCGCTGGAGGTTGGGGGCCTGGTGGCGAGGATGATCCTTCGGGACAGTAGGGGAGGCTGATAGCATGCGAGAGCTTACTTTAAGACAGCGTGCTTTCGTACAGGCATACACCGGGAATGCAGCCGAAGCCGCTCGGCAAGCGGGATACAGCGAACGGACATGCCGCGCAATCGGACAGCGCCTGTTGACTCGGGTAGACATTAAAAAGGCATTAAATGAACGCGAGCAGGAGCGGTTGAACCCCCTTATCGCTTCGAGGGAACAGCGCCAAGAATTTTGGACGCGGACGATGCTCGACGAGAATCAGGAGATGCAGCACAGGCTCAAGGCCGCTGAATTGCTCGGGCGCTCGGAGGGCGATTTCATGGAGCGGCTCCAGGTGGACGCTTCCATCGTGAACATCGGCTTCCTGTTCGAGCCCGCATCACGCCGCGCTCTGTTGCGCGAGATCGAGGAGGGGTAGAATCGCACTCCGCAGAATTGCGGACTGAATAGGCAAACAGCTTATGCCGGTGCAGGGGGCTGGTAAACTTTACCACCCCTGCACCGTAGCGAAACGCTAGTCGCCTGTCTCCATCGCGCTTCACGCAGGGGTGATTGACAGGCGCGGCTCGTCTTGATAGACTTTGCTCATCATAAGCATCTGCTTGAAGCCGTCAATGGGGAATTGGACCCCGACGGCAGAGAGCGGATGTAACAAACATCAGCCCCGCGTCTTGCACCCCCGGCGAAGAAGAAACCGGCCCGGCCAAGACGCGGGGCTTTTGCTATTTCCCCCTCCTTGCGGTGCTCCATCCATAGGACTTTCCGAAGACTTACCCCGAAATGCGATAGGCAATTCTTATCAAACAGCGAAAAGCATACTTCCTGTGAGCGCCGAAAAGGGCGTTTTACTGTACATCACCGTTCGGTTATGTACGTTCGGGTGCCTTCGTCTCTGAAAGTTATTGAAAGGGATTGACAGTCTACGTTCTTGATGATACCCTTCGAGCATCCTACAGAAGGGGGCGGCGACATGGCGCGAAAGGCGAAGCGAAACGGGAGCGAAACGAAGGCGGCTCTGTATATCAGAGTGAGCACGGTTCATCAGGTGGAGAGCGGGTGTAGCCTTGCAGCACAGGCCGAAAGGCTGACGGCTTATGCGAAGAGCGCGGGGCTGGAGATTGTCGCCGTCTTCCGGGAAGAGGGGATCAGTGGAGGGATACCGATATCGATGCGGCCCGAAGGACGGGAACTTATCGCGCTGATAGAGGCCGGGGAGGTTGGACACATAATCTCGTTGAAGTTGGACAGGCTTTTCCGCTCGAACATCGATGCGCTTCAGACTGTGCAGGAGTGGGACAGACTCGGGATCTCGCTTCACCTGACGGACATGGGCGGTTGCGCGATGAGCACCGGAAGCGCCGTCGGAAAGATGATGCTCGCGATGATGGGCGCATACGCGCAATTCGAGAAGGATTTGATCGGGGAAAGAACGGCGGCGGCGTTGCTCCACAAGAAGGAGAACAGTCTGGTGTATTCCCCCGTTCCATACGGCAAGAGCAGAGACGGCGACGCGCTTCTTGAGAACGAGGATGAGTTGGGAGTTATCGAGAGGATGCGGACATGGCAGAGCGAGGGGCTTTCCCTCCGGGGGATCGCGGCCCGTCTGAACGAGCAGGGTGTACCGACAAAGCAGGGGCGGACATGGCACGCAAGTACCGTGCGCGGCATCCTGGGCGCGGCGTAAAGGGGTGATGGGTGTTTGATCGAGAAGGTGTTGTACAGCACGCAAGAGGCGGCGGAGGCGTTGGGCGTTTCGACGAAATCAATAGCACGTTGGATAAAGGACGGTCGCCTGAAAGGGGTACGCGCTGGAAGGCTCTGGAAGATTCCCTCCGCTGAGATTCAACGCATGGCGAACGAGGGAACAAAGTAAAAAAGGAAGAGGCGCCTTCCCCCCCAGGATCGCGCCTCTTCCTTTTTTGGAACATGGGTATTATAGCACAACGCGAGCAGGGGCGAAAGCCCCTGTTTTGTTCTTTCACACACAGGGGCGCAGAGGGGGTAGGGGGGGCATCCCGCTGTGGGGGAACGATATATTATCTGCCCGGAAAAAAATTTTGCAGCGGAAAAAATTTTTGATTTTTTTTTCTGAGATGGCGCTCCCGAAAAGCGGGGAACGCCTCATCAGTAATGAGGCATGAGAGCATTGAAATTTCAAGGCTCCCATCGAGGGGCTTGGCATCGAGCTTGTTGATCCGGCTCCTGATATTCAAGGAGCGAACGCAGGAAGCCCTCGGGAGCGCACGGCACGCCCCCAAGGGAGGGTAGATAGTATCTATCCCCTTGCGGTGGTCGTGGGTGTTGTCGGAATCGGGTCTGTCATTTAATAACAAACCCGATCCCCCGGACGACTCCTCAAAGATGAGGCGTCCTGTTTGGCGGCCTACTTTCCGGCAGCGACATTGTACGACGATGCAATTTTGCATTGACGCAGAAGGGGTGTATCACAGACGACATGCCCTCACTTCTGGTAAGGGCATCGGGACGATATAGCGTTTCTCTAGATCGTTATGGAAGGGTGACGTAGCGTTTCACGACGGCATCCCCCGAAACGGGGTACCGTCGTAAAACAAGATGGCATTGGGTATTCGTGACCTCGTGATTCACGATGGCAGATCAAAAATAACGAATCGTTATCTTTGCCCCGGCTCGGAAGGGTACAAAGATTCCTTAGACCCTCCACGGCACGCACGCAGGCCCCGCAGGAAGCCCTCGGAACGAACGATACGCCGCAAGAGGATGAATGATACCTCTCCCTTCCTTGGGGCGATTCTGGGGCGCTGTAGGGGGTGCTGGGGTGTTATCAATAAATGATAAACCCGATGGACTTGAACCAGCTCGGACGGCGCAATCTGTCCAAGGATGATAGGGATACGCTGATCAGGAGGCTGGCGGCGGCGGGGCATAAGCAGAAGGATATTGCGGAGAAGGTGGGATTGTCGAAGGGGCATGTATCAGAAATCGTCAATAAGAAAAGTTCGGAAATCGAACATTCACCCACCATTAAATCCACCTCCGCCGCCGAAGAGCTGGAAGCGAAGCAGCGGGAGATAGCACGCCTCCGCGCCGAAAAGGACGCGCTCGCGGAAAAGGAGACGCACCAACGCCGACAAGCGGCGGGCGGTGGAGATGGCGTTTCAGCAGCTTATGGAAGACGGGCGCAACATCAGGGATGTTGACGACGTGAGCCATACGGAAGTGGCGAAGATGGCGGCGGTTCACAAGAGCTTTGTTTTGAGGTTAAGGGACGATATATGCAACGAATTGTTAGGGGTTGTTGATAAGCAACATACCCCCACAATCCCGCCGAAATCCAAGCAAACGTCAAGCGACGAAGCGGAGAGGTTGAAAAGGGGGCTAAGCAGTCCTTAGCCCCTCCGAAACAATGGATAAATCCCCGAGTATCATTCTCTCCCTTGGGGCGAAGGTTTTGAATATGATCCCCTAATCGAAAACCCCCATGTCGTTCAGTCTTTCCAGAACTTCGGTGCAGATGGCTTTCCGCTCTCCCGGCTTCCTCTCGAAGCGCAGACTTCCGTTGCGAAGCAGTTCTATCCTCGAATCATCCGGCATCAGTACCAGGGTATCTTCGGCAAGGGCGCTTCGGTGAAGCGCTCCCACAAGGTGGACGATGGAATCAACGCTCGTATCGGCAAGGCGTATGCGGCTCATCGTCTTACTCCTCGTTCCAAAGGCCGAACAGAGGGCGATAGTCGGAACCCGGCAAGCCTTTTTCCCTGCACCACGTCAAGGCATCCTCTCGGGAAATCTCCTGTATCTTCGTGAAGTCTCCATCCTCCACATGCGACTGGACAAAGAACTGGCCCCTCCTGTTCGCGTACAGGATCGCGCCGTGCGATTCTCCAACTACGAGTGCGGGTGTAAAGGTGTCGATGTTCTTCATGTCTGTTTCCCTCCTTCCTGGCCGCTCTGAACGGCCCTACATTGAATGAATCCCGCGAGAGGGTATGAGAATCCCCCTTTTCCTTGGGGTGTTCTTAGAGGGCTCTACAGCTTCCCGGCTCGCGTCCGCTTGGACTTCTCGGGGAAAAGTCCTTGAACCGGAGAAGCCTTCTCATGCACACGCCGAATGTCCGAACTCGCAAGAGCAAGATAGCCTTGCGTCGTTTCAAGGCTCGAATGTCCCATTCCGGCAGAAAGCGTCATAATGTCCCCTCCGTTTCTCAGATATTCGAGTGCGTGCTTATGCCGAAGATCGTACGCGGA
>Ga0334883_1006024_pt1 | contig 10306 bp, 10 predicted proteins | sample GraSluR1_MG_6_FD_207230 | JGI IMG/M metagenome (GOLD analysis project Ga0334883, IMG submission 207230) | Sludge microbial communities from methane-producing bioreactor in Wageningen University, Netherlands - Granular Sludge_09_05-R1 | ecosystem: Engineered > Bioreactor > Anaerobic >... | reverse complement strand
ACCAGTTTGGCTCCAAGATTCATCAGCTGGTCGTGAATGTTTCCCGCGGTGTCGTTCTCTCCTATTCTAATTTCGCGGCGGAACAGTATCTTCCCGGTATCGATTTCGTGGTCGAGCAAAAAAGTGGTCACTCCGGTTTTTGTTTCTCCGTTGATGATGGCCCAGTTGAGTGGTGCAGCGCCACGGTATTGCGGTAGAAGTGATGCATGAAGGTTGAATGTTCCAAGCCGGGGCATTTTCCAAACCGCTTCGGGCAACATTCTGAAAGCTACCACAACCTGTAAATCGGCTTGCAGCGCTTTTAATTCTTCCAGAAATTCAGGATTTTTCAGTTTTTCAGGCTGAAGAACTTTCAAACCCTTTTCAACTGCATATTTTTTGACATCCGACTCGGTTAATTTTTTTCCTCTTCCGGCCGGTTTGTCGGGAGCTGTAATTACGCCAACCACGTTATAGCCGTTTTCAACCAACGCCTTCAAACTGACCATAGCAAAACCCGGGGTTCCCATAAAAACTATCCGAAGCTCTTTTCCTCTCATCAACATAAATTTTCAACAAAAATAAACATTCACATGAATTTTAGGACTTTTTAATTGCTAAACCTGATATACCGGGGAACGCAAAAAGTTTTGTTCACCAATTATTTAAGTCGGGTATTGCCTTTTTGCGCTTTTGGCCAGTACGGACAATGCCTGCATCCGTTGGCACAACAATACCCGCGCCTGGTCAAATATTCCGCAGTCATTACCCGGTATCCGTTTTCGAAATAGAAATCTTTTCCCTCCGAAAGGTCATCGCTGAAATCAATATTGTCGTCAAAATGATCAAACCTGTTGCTCATAAAGTGAAAATCTCCAAATTAACCGTACATTTAAACACAAAACGCAAAGAAAAGATGGGAATAGAACGCGATTATTTAATGCGACAGCTGATGATGCTTTTCGATGTCATTCAGAAAATATTCAATTTCAGGAAGAAAGGAGAAAAGGAAGAGGCTGAAGAGCAAATCCGGTATTTCTACAATTACCTGAAGTTGGAGACGAGAATTCAGGAGAAAAGTATTGAATCTCTTCTTGATTATCTGGTTTCGGAGAAAAAATTCACCAACAACCACCTGGAGATGATTGCCTTTGTTTTAAAAGAGCAAGGCGAGTTGGCTGAAGATTCAGCGCAAAAACTGGATTTTTTCAGAAAAGCATATTTCCTTTTGGAAAAAGTTGACCGCGAAAGCACCAGTTTTTCCATGGACCGGCAAATGAAACTGGCCGAGTTGAGGGAGTATCTGAATTGAAAGGGAATTAATGCAGAAAGGCATAAATGCATGAATGCATAAAGGATTCAATTTTTGAAGAAATTCAATAATATGGCAATTCTGAGTTTCGCAATTTTTCAGTTTAACCGTTTCGCAATTTTTCAATTTCACAATTTTACAGAAAAAACATGGCCACTCCACCCACTGTAACCACAGCACCCAAAATCTCTTTCCAGTTCACTTTTTCCTTAAAAATGATTACCGCAGGCAAAATAATAAGCACCGGAACAATGGCCATCAGCGTTGCGGCAATGCCGGTTTCGGTGTGCTGCACAGCCAAAAGCGAAAAGGAAACGCCCAAAAACGGACCGAAAAATGCACCGAGTGTTATTCGTTTCATGGCTGAACCATGTTTGAGTGCAGACCAAACCCTCGGCCACCGTTTCATGAAAATAAAAAGAATGGCAAATCCGGCAATTCCGGTAAGCACCCTGATTTGCGAAGCGGAGAAGGCATCGTAACTGCCCATTCCCTTTTTACTGAGAACGAGTCCTGCCGCCTGTCCTAGCGCACCTCCCAGTGCCAGTAAAATTCCGGGAACCGAATAATTGGATTTCAATTTCCTGACGATGGAACCATTTTTTTCGGTTTTTTCCCGCTTCAAAATCACGATAACAATACCAACCATTGTAATAGCCATTCCCAGCCAGCTTTTCGGGGAGAGCACTTCGCCCAGCATCAGCCATCCCACAAATGCAGCAAAGGGCGGCGCCAGCGACATCATAAGCATGGAAATGCGTGCACCAACTACCACAAAAGCCTGAAAAAGAAGCAAATCACCAATGACAAAACCAACCAAACCCGAAAGAGCCAGCCACTGCCACTGAAACAGCGTAGCATCGGTGGGGAAGAAAAAACCGCGGGCAATCCAGCTGTAAACGCCAATAAAAAAGAAAGCCATGACCAACCGGATGAGGTTCACGGCCAGCGACCCCACCTTTTTCCCTGCCGACTCGAATGCCATGCTGGTGACGGTCCAGAAAACCGCCGTGAGCAATCCTGCTATTTCACCAAAGTAATTTTGCATTTTTCAGGGCGCAAATGTAACAATTCAAAAACATGAAACTGAAGCATGTCATTTTATTTTTAGGCATGATTTGTTATTTTGCAAAAAAAAATCATGAACCGTGCAATTTTACTATTTCTGATTGTTTCATTTAGTTTCTCCTGTTCAAAAGATAAATTTGATTCACCGGGTGTGATAACAGGTTCAGCTTTTTTTACGACGAATATATCCAGTTGGCCGGCAGAAGGTTACGATAACCACAGCGGAATAAAAGTTACTCTGTACGACCAGAATAAATTCCGAAAAACGGTTGAAACCGACAAAAATGGTGCATATGAAATAAATAATGTAAAAGAAGGAGACTACCAAATTCGTTTTGAAAAGGAAGGGTTCACCTATTATGAATTGTATGACATTCAGCACAATGGAACCGACACGCTTGAATTTTTCTACACCGGAGCAACAAAAACCGTTTACCTGATGGAAATTAAGCAAATAGACTATAAAATGATAAAACCCCCATTTATAGCATCTTACAAAGGCAGCATTGATTCCGGTCCCAACCAGGGGAAACACGGAGAAAATTTTGAAATTGCAGTGGAGGTTGAAAATGCCCCGCATTTCGGTTGTGTCGTATTTGTTAACGACAGTAAACCAGTTGACGATTTAAACTATAAACTGGCGGTTCATACAGGCACTTTTAGTAGAACCAGTCTTCCCAACCCAATAATCAGATTCAAATTTTCACTTTTGGACAGGGAAATTTTTCGCCCAAGCTCAACCATTTATTTGCGTTATTATCCATGTGCATCAGGATTATTCAAATATGATCCCTGGATGGAAATCGATAAATATTTTATGATTTACCCCAACCAAAGCACATATAAGGAATTTACCCTGCCCACCGATTTATTTTATTACGAGGGGAGATTGCTTTAATCGAGCAATTCTGAAACCGCTTCGCGCAAGGCTTCGTCGCGTTTATTTTTGGCGATGATTTTCCCGTTTTTATCGACGATTAAACTGGCCGGAATAGAATTCACTGCATACATTTGGGCTGCAGCATTGTTCCAGTAGGCCAAATCGGAAACATGTTCCCAAGTGAGTTTATCGTCGTCTATGGCTTTTAGCCAGGCATCGCGGTCACGATCGAGTGAAACGCCAAACACGCTGAAGCCCTTGTCTTTGTAATCGTTGTAAACGGCCACAATATTCGGGTTTTCCTGACGGCAGGGTCCGCACCAGGCAGCCCAGAAATCGAGCAACGTATATTCATTTTGTTTGTAAATATCCGAAAATTTCACCGGATTCCCATCTTGATCATTCATGGTAAAGTCAGGTGCAACCTGGCCCACTGCCACGGTTTTCAATTTTTCTATGCGTTCTTTTAAGGAAACAATCGAGGGAACTTCGTTTAGTTTAGGATCGAGCCCACTCACCAGATTATCCAGCTCGTCCACTTCCATTCCGTGTTGCACACGCGAAAGGAAATAAGGAGCGGCATACGAACCGGGATTATTTCGCACAAAATCGGCCTGCATATTGTTGGTGCTTTCATACATTTCCTCTACCTGCTGCATAAGTTCAGCTGCTTTTGCTTCATCTCCGGCAGCGGCGGCTTCGCGCGCTTCCTGGTAAAGTGCCATATATTCTTCCCCAATTTCCTGAATCCGGCTGTTTACCTGGTTGTATTCATCGTGGGTTTGTGAACCGGTTACTGTAATCTGTTCCATATTGCTGGCATCGCCAGATACTGTCATTTTTGAATTTTCAACAAACAGGATGGTTTTTGCCCGTTGTCCCAATACAGACAAATAATGATCTTCCGGTGTAACAACTTCGCCTTTCAAAACGGCTGTTCCATCCACAATGTCTGCCGTATCAACCGGAATCCATTGTGAAGCGCCTCTTTTTTCCAATAAAATCTGCCCCTCAGCATCTTCGAGGTTCACGGTAATTTCAAATCCTTTTTCCTGCTGGCTGCATGCAAAAAATGCAACTGCTGCTATTAAAACCAATACTTTCTTCATTTTCTTCAAATTAAACTGTTTGTGAATTTTGCCCGAAAGATAGAAAATCATTTAACAACGAAAAAACCAGCGATTCACTATTCAGCAAAAAAACTTAAATTTACCTTATGAAACCGGAAAAAAGAATACATATACTGATAGTCAATAACGCTGAGAAAGGCATTACGGAATTTACCAAACCGCTGGAAAAAATTGTATCAGCAATGGGGTTCACTTCTGAAACTATTGAATACAGGGATTGCCTTCATTTTGATTTCGAGAAAACAGAAGGCATTTTGCTGTCCGGTTCACCACAAGGCAACGATATTGTGCAACACCATCTCCCTTACTTCCAATGGTTGAAAGCGTATGAAAAACCTGTTTTGGGAATTTGTGCCGGACATCACATTGCCGGATATCTTTACGGGGCAGAATTATTGCGCGGCGAAGAACCGGAATCCGGCGATTTTATTGTTGAAATTCTGGAAGATGATCCGCTGTTTTCGGGCCTGTCGCAAAAAATTACCGTAAAACAAATGCACAACGATTCCATTTCGCTCCCTCCGGGTTTCGAACTGCTGGCCACCTCAAAAACCTGCCACAACCAGATTATGAAACATTGGAATAAACCGCTTTACACCTGTCAGTTTCACCCTGAATATCACAATCACAAACTGATTCATAATTTTTTAAACATAGTAATCCACGAATCTTTAGGCATGGATTGAAATAATAGTTTTGCTGCAAGTTAAATTGCAACTACTGTTTGTGCCTGACTTCTTTTAATATCCTCAAAAACAGCTCCTTTTTCATGTACAGAGTTTACAGCTCTTCCCGAAGGATCAGCATTGCCCTGAAATGAAGCATCCCATGCCAGTGCCTCGCCTGTGCTGCACGCTATGGATGGCACGGAAGGAACACATGCTGCTGCCTGGTCCGATGGAAAATGTTCGCTGTAAATGGTCCGGTACATGTATTCCTCTTTGTTCATGGGTGTATTCACCGGGAAGCGGAATTTTGCATTTTCCATCATTTCGTCGGTGACCTGCTCGCGGGCAATCTGTTTCAGTGTGTCAATCCAGCCGTAGCCCACACCGTCGGAAAATTGTTCTTTTTGGCGCCAGGCTACACTTTCGGGCAGGTATTTTTCAAATCCTTTACGCAGGCACCACTTTTCCATTTTCCCGTCTTTGGCCATTTTGGCTTCCGGGTTGAATCGCATGGCCACATCTATGAATTCCTTGTCGAGGAACGGAACCCGTCCTTCCACACCCCACGAAGCCAGCGACTTGTTGGCACGCAGGCAGTCATATAAATGTAAACGACTCACTTTGCGTACACTTTCCTTATGAAACTCCTCCGCGTTGGGCGCTTTATGAAAATAGAGATAGCCTCCGAAAATCTCATCGGCGCCTTCGCCGGTCAATACCATTTTTATTCCCATCGACTTTATTACTCGTGCAATCATATACATGGGCGTGGATGCACGCACAGTTGTTACATCATACGTTTCGATGTGGTAAATTACATCGCGGATGGCATCCAGTCCTTCCTGAATGGTATAATGAATTTCGTGGTGAATGGTGCCAATATGGTCGGCTACTTTTCGGGCGGCAGCCAAATCGGGCGATCCCTCCAAACCAATAACAAACGAATGTAACTGCGGCCACCAGGCATCTTTCTGGTCGTTTTCTTCAATTCGTTTGGGAGCAAATTTTTTGGCCAGCGCCGATGTAATGGACGAATCGAGACCACCCGAAAGGAGAACACCATAAGGCACGTCCGACATCAACTGACGGTGAACGGCATCTTCCAAAGCTTGAGCAAGTTCATCAATGTCAGCCGGATTATCTTTCACATTTTCAAATTCTGTCCATTCGCGTTCATACCAGCGTTTCAGTTCGCCATCTTTACTGTATAAATAATGTCCGGGAGGAAATTCCTGAATTTTTTTGCAATAGCCTTCCAAAGCTTTCAGTTCTGAAGCCACATAATAATTACCAAATTCATCCCAACCCTGATAAAGCGGAATAATTCCGATGTGGTCGCGGGCAATCAGGTAGGCATCTTCTTCCTCGTCGTAAAGGCCGAAAGCAAAAATACCGTTCATATCGTCGAGAAACTTTTCTTTCTTTTCGCGGTAAAGTGCCAGAATCACTTCGCAATCGGAGCCGGTTAAAAACTCGTATTTCCCTTCAAACTGTTTTCTGATTTCGCGGTGGTTATAAATTTCACCGTTTACGCCCAGAATCAGCTTCCTGTCTTTGCTATATAAAGGCTGGCCTCCCGATTCCGGGTCAACAATGGAAAGCCGCTCGTGCGCTATCAACGCTTTATCACCGCAATAAATCCCCGACCAGTCCGGGCCACGGTGCCGTAATTTTTTCGACATCTCCAAAACCTGTGGCCGCAACTGTTGGCTTTCGGTTTTTAAATCAAATGCACATACTATTCCACACATTTTTCTGCAATTTTAGTTTATACTGTCTTTGTGCGCCAAAAATATACATTAAGACAATAAAACCAAATTATTTTTGACATTTTTCCAATTTAAATGATTTTTATTTTACAAATAGAAATTAGACGCTCTGTCAAAAATCATAATACTATTCAACCATTAAAAATGTACTTTTATAAAAATCGGCAAACAATCTGGCACTAACTTCTTGAAAACATCTTATTTATCCAGCAAAAAATGTTATAAATCAATGGTTGCTCTGCATAAAAATTCTGAAAAAATAAAACCTGTTTTTAATTTTTTCGTTAACTGATTTGAACGAAATACCACTATATTTGTTAGAGTTCTCAAAATAATTCTTTAACAAAAAAACAAAAAGATATGAGCTATTATTACAGTACCGTGTTGAAAAACAAAAGTTTTGAACAAGTAATTGAGAATGTAAAGGCTGAACTGGCGAAAGAGGGTTTTGGTGTTCCATCAGAAGTAGATATGCAAAAAACCTTTAAAATGAAATTGGATATCAACTTCAGAAAGTATCGCATATTGGGTGCCTGTAATCCGGAATATGCCCTGAAGGCAGTGGAAAGTGAAAAAAATATTGGTGTATTATTGCCCTGCAGCGTAATAGTTCAGGAACACGAAAATGGCGATGTGGAAGTAGCTGCCGTTGATCCACTGGCATCCATGATGGCCGTTACAAATCCCACCGTTCAGGAAATAGCCACAGAAATTACACGCAGGCTGGAAAGGGTTATTGAAAATTTGAAATGACTCGTTTTTTGAATAATCTCAATACATTATTCAATCAAATACAAATTTTTCTCCGTTCGCAGCACCATTTTTCCCCGCACGAAAGCCGGAACAGCCTTTACCGTTTCGCCGATGCTGTTTTCAGCTACCTTTTGGAATGAATCTCCAGGTTTAATTATGGTGCAGTCGCCTCTTACATTGAAAAAGTAAATATGCCCGGCTGCATACACGGGCGATGAGTTGAAGTTGCCCCTCAGTTGCTCTTTCCAGATGGGTTCACCGGTCGTGGCATCAAGGCAGGTAACCATGCCACGGTCGTGCACCATATACATTTTGCCATCCACAATAACAGGGGTGGGAATTTGCGGCACTTCATCCTCGTACATCCATTTCACATGCGTTTCGGTTACGTCTCCTTTTCCTGTTGGATCAACCGCATATTGCCGGGTAAAAAAAGGAATATTATCCAGAAAAATCCAGCCTGAGTTAACAAACACCAATCCGTTCCAGTAGAGCGGCTGGCTCACGGTGGAATCGTATCCGTATTCGATGGTCCACACCACTTCACCGGTATTCACATCGTGGGCAAAACACATAAATGCAGCGTTACTTATCATGAGTTCCCTGCTGTCAACTTCAATAACAATGGGCGTTTGATACGACTTGCGGTAAACCGGTTCCAGCGGATCGTATTTTTCTTTTGGCCGAACGCTTTTCCAGATGGTTTCGCCGGTGGTTTTATCGAGCGCAACCACATACGGATCGTGGGTTCCTTCCAGATGAACAATCAGCATATTTTTATGAAGGATCGGCGAAGAAGCGGGTCCCTGCATGTGTTCCGCTTTTAAATCTTCGCGCTGCCAAACCACTTCAAAATTTTCAGTACTGATGCAGGCCGTTCCAAAGGTTCCAAAATGAACATAAACGAATCCATCCTCGATGCAGGGTGTTGGCGTAGCATACGAATTGGTGCTGTGAATCCGCTGCGGGTCATCACTGGTGAAAACTGTTTTTTCGTCGAGCAGTTCGCCCTTTTCAAAGTCGTAACAAAACGTATAAAATTCTTTGCCGTCGTCGGTTGCTGATGTAAACCAGATTTGGTTACCGTAAACAACCGGCGAAGAATATCCTTTCCCTTTCACCTCTGTTTTCCAAACAATGTTGGAATTTTCACTCCATTCCAACGGTGCGGTTTCTGTTTGGGCATGCCCATCCATTTGCGAACCCCTGAAATGGGTCCAGTTTTCTGCTTTATCTGAACCGGCACAACCGGCAAAAAGAAAAATCACACTTAAAATAAAAACAACTTTGGTTGTCATAATGGTCAATTTTTGGTTTAAAAATTCCGGCGAAAATCATTCAATGCTAAAAATAAGGTTTATTTTTAAACCAAAATAAGAAGATTTGAAAAACAGAAAATATACATACTCCTTTGGCTTCCTGGTCATATTTTATTTGGTTGGAATTGCCGGATTTATAAATCCTTCAACCCGTGAGTTTTTCAGCAGTTTAACCCCACTGGCCCTTCTGCTTAGTGCCGGATTTCTGATTTGGTTTCACCGTCCCAAATTCACCCTGAAAATGCTGCTTGCTTTTGGCTTCATTTTCATTTTTTCATTTTTAGTTGAAGCAATTGGAGTAAAAACCGGACTGATTTTCGGGGAATACATTTACGGGAAAGGCCTCGGAATAAAGGTTCTCGAAACCCCTTTGATGATTGGCCTCAACTGGCTGATGCTGGTCTATTGCACCAAAATTATGGCCGAAGGTATTTTCGCCAGCAAAACCCTCAGCCTGTTTTTTGCCCCGTTGCTGATGGTTATTTACGATTTGGTTTTGGAACAGGCCGCTCCGCTTTTAGGAATGTGGAGCTGGGCCGGGGGAAAAATCCCAATACAAAATTACATTTCCTGGTATCTGCTGGCTTTTCTGTTTCATCTGCTGCTGCAAAAAACGAAAACCCAATTTTCAAACAAACTGGCGGCAACGGTTTTCGTTATTCAGTTTCTGTTTTTTGTGGTAATTGTTGGTTACTTTAGATTTTTCAGAATATGATAAAAGCCCGCCACCACTGGTTTTTGTACCCGTTTTTTGTGTGGTACGGCTGGATGCGGATGAAACGGCATTTCAGAAAAATCATTATTTCGGGAAATGTACCTGCTGAAAACCTGCCCATGCTAATTGTTTCCAACCATTTCAGTTGGTGGGACGGCTTTTTCATTGCGTCGCTGAACCGCAAAAAGTTCCGAAAAAAATTTCATGTGATGATGCTGGAAGACCAGTTGAAAAAGAACTGGTTTTTTCAGCACACAGGAGCATTTTCGGTTCGAAAAAACACGAAAGGCGTCGTTCAATCGCTCAATTACGCTTCTGAATTGCTGCAAAATCCGAAAAACCTGGTCACCTATTTTCCGCAAGGTCAGTTTGAGTCGATCAATCAGGGAAAACTGCATTTTGAAAAAGGAGTGGAATGGTTGCTGAAAAATCTGAAAAACGAAGTACAGGTGATTTTTGTGGCCAATCAGGTTGATTATTTCGAACGAGCCAAACCGCATTTGTTTATGCACTTTGAAACCTACGATTACCGGGGGAAAAACCTTCAGGAAATTGAAGATGACTACAATGCATTTTATCATTCTTCTGCCTTAAAAAATATCCAGTTAAAAGAAACCTGATGCTGACATTTCTTGCATATATCACCCTTGTTTTTTTTGGAATACGTTTTCTGGTGGCACTTTCCAACGTGCTGTTTTCGCCGGTGCTGAATA
>Ga0334883_1006022_pt1 | contig 10307 bp, 9 predicted proteins | sample GraSluR1_MG_6_FD_207230 | JGI IMG/M metagenome (GOLD analysis project Ga0334883, IMG submission 207230) | Sludge microbial communities from methane-producing bioreactor in Wageningen University, Netherlands - Granular Sludge_09_05-R1 | ecosystem: Engineered > Bioreactor > Anaerobic > Unclassified... | reverse complement strand
AACCACCTGAATATTTCCTTGAGAATAAACAACTTCCATAACCTTTAATCACCTCATTTTTTCGATTTGCAAAAAAAAGACTCCATAGTTGAAAGAGAAAAAAAATGAAAAATCAATTTTGGACTTTCACTTTTGGTAGTTTATCAGAATTTATACCCATTATCACGTATCAAGGGAGAAGTAAATTCCCTTGATAGGGAACAAGAATACTTTATAATGTAAATAATTTATTGATTACTCTTTCAACAAAAGAGAGAAAATAATAAAGACGGATTTTAGTTCCTTCTCCCATGGTGGGAGTGGAAAGAAAATTAAGAGTTTATTCTAGCAGTAGCAAAGAATTTAAGGAAAGGTTGCGTTATGAGTGACTGAAGAAAAGAAAAATAAACGCTTTTTAACCCGGGGATACCGTCGTGACGGCACCTGGTTGAAAGACGCTAATCCGATGCATCGTTTGGAACCATTCATTTTTAAAACCCGAAATGGATCATGCATCTACTTTCGAGAAAAGTTAGACATTGCTCATACTTTGGAATACCTCCAAGAAAGAAATTTAAATCGGTCACCAGAAAAAAAGTTTACTCTCTTCCATATTCTCATGACGGCTATGGTTCGTACCGCTATCCTAAAACCCGGGATCAACCGTTTTATAGCTGGGAAGCGAATCTATCAGCGAAATAATATGCAGATTTCCTACCTGGTTAAACAGGAGAAAACCGAAGCGGCCAGAATGTTAGCAGTTAAAGAAACCTTTTGTTCCTCAGACACCCTTGACCAGGTTGCTGAAAAAGTATTGCTATCCATAGAACGAGCTCGTCATGAAAATGCTGCCGATAGTGAAAGTTTGGTTAAAACCTTTTCGAAGCTGCCCGGTTGGATGATATCGTTTGTGGTGGCTTTTCTCCGCTGGTTGGATAATTTTGGTCTGGTGCCGGAGTCGATAACCAGTTCGGATCCTTTTTATGCCAGTGCTTTTGTTGCAAACATCGGCAGTTTAGGAGTGAATGCACCCTATCACCACCTCTATGAATGGGGAACAGTTTCACTTTTTGTTGCTATGGGAAAGTATGCCGAAGAATTGAGTTTAGACCAAGACGGTAAACTGGTTAAAAAAACCTTGGTTGAAATCACCTTTACTGTAGATGAACGAATTGCCGATGGATTTTATTTAGCTCGTGCTTTACAAACCTTCAAGCAGCTCATGGAACATCCAGAAGAATTAGAAAAACCCGTAGAGGAAGGAATGCATAATGATACCTAATTCTGACCAGTCCATGGCCGAATGTTTGTTCACGACCGCAGAAATGTATCCTGATATGCCGGCTTTGGACTATTTTGGGAAGCAGATAACCTATCAACATTTACAAGAAAAAATTCAACGATTAGCTATGATATGGAAGAACTTAGGGATTGAACCCGGTCATCGAGTGATTGTATGTTTGCCTAATATCCCTGAAGTGGTTATGACAATTTACTCGCTCAACATGGTTGGAGCGGTAGTCTGTATTGTCCATCCCTTATCCACTGCTCCTGAAATGTCTTTTTATGTTCAAGACACCCAAAGTCAGTGGTTGATCACTTTGGATATCCTGTATGGTAACTTTCGCAAAGCTGTCGAAGAGAGTGATATCAAAAAGACCATATTAACTACGGTTTCGGGAGAACTCCCTCCAATTCCTCGATATCTTTATTATTTGAAACAAGGACGTAAAAGTCCCAATTATCATGGAGATCGTTTAATTGATTGGAAGACCCTGATCCGAAACTGGCTCTCACCTCTAAAAGTATTCCATCATTTTTCTACTGACCAACCAGCTGTTATTCTTTTTAGTGGAGGAACCACTGGTTCGCCAAAAGGAGTCCTTCTTTCCAATCAGAACATGAATGCCCTGGCTGACCAGGTGTTGACTCGAGTGAATCCTCAACCAGGTAAAGATTCAACACTCTGTATCCTTCCTCTATTTCACGGATTTGGATTGGGGATTTGTCTTCATTCGGTTTTGTTAGGAGGCGGTCGTTGTATTCTAATTCCTCGTTTTAGCAAAAAGGAATTTATTGATGCCATCGCCAAGTGTAAACCAACCTATATCGCTGGCGTACCCACCCACTATGAGGCATTGATTAACAGCGAAAAGCTGCAAAAAGCTCAATTTTCTTACCTAAAAGGAGCTTTTTGTGGAGGAGATAGCGTTCCTCTTTCTCTCATCAAACGGTTCAATGACTTTATGCAAAGTCATGGAGGGATAGTTAGTTTACGAGAGGGGTATGGCTTAACCGAATGTGTAACAGCTTGTTCGATCATGCCGGAGGATATTTATAAAGAAAGAAGCGTTGGTTTACCCTTGCCTGGAAATCGTTTTAAGATTGTTCGCCCTCAAGGCATAGAAGAAGTACCAGTGGGAGAAGTGGGAGAAATCTGCATCAATGGACCTACCGTGATGTTGGGATATAATAATCGGCCTGAGGAGACGGATCGTGTTCTGCAAAAGCACAAAGACGGTCTAATCTGGCTTTCGACCGGAGATTTAGGAACTTTAGATCAGGACGGTTTTTTGTACTTTACTGGAAGGATGAAAAGAATCATTAAGTGCTCGGGCTATGCAGTCTATCCCTCTCAGGTAGAAAGTGTTATTAATAGTCATCCATTGGTTGTCGAATCATGTGTTATCGGTATTCCTGATGAATACACCATGAGTCGAGTCAAGGCTTATGTGGTTATCAGGGGCAATGTTCATTCTCGGGAAAAATTAGCTGAGGAAATAAAACAAAGCGTTGCTGAGCAGCTTATTAAGTGGTCAGTTCCAACTGAGATTACTTTTTTGGATAGTCTCCCCGTTACCCGCATGGAAAAAGCGGACTATCGAGCATTGGAAGCCATGGAGCGGGGAGAAGCAATTATTTGATTTTCTTTTAAAAGGATTTATTTTTTCACCCCATTGATAAATCTATTAGATAGTGGGCATAGGTCAGGATGAGGATATAATTACATTTTTTCCTATCCGACGAGGATTCATAAAAAATGAAATGTGTTGAAAAGTATGATTTCTGCATGGATACGGTTGTTTATCAAAAAGTATATGGAAAAAATGCCGAAGAGGCTATTGATGAAGCAACGAGGAAAATCCGATATTTGGAAGGGAAACTCAGTTTTTTCCAAGAAGAAAGTGATATTTTTCAAATTAATATTCATGCAGGCAAAAACTGGGTGAAAGTAAGTCAAGATACCATTGATGTTTTGCAAAAAGCTGTTGAAGTATCGAAATCAAGCAATGGTGCTTTTGATGTAACGGTCGGAGTTTTGACTGATTATTGGCGCCAATTAAAAAAAAATAAAAAAAAACCGGATAAAAACCAAATTCAAGACTTGATTAGTTTGATTAACTACCGGGATATTTTAATTAATTCAGAAGAAAGATTAGTTAAGCTTATACGGTTCAATCAAAAAATTGATCTGGGAGGAATAGGAAAAGGGTATGCTGGGGAGAAGGTTATCGATGTTTATAGAGATTATTCAATCCAGTCAGGATTTATTAATTTAGGAGGAAATGTTGTAACCATTGGAAAAACCCATTGGAAGAGAAGTTGGATTATTGGTATTCGTAACCCCTTTTCGGCGGATGGGGGGATATTCGGGAATTTAAAGGTAGAAGAACAAGCAGTTGTAACCTCAGGGGGATATGAAAGATATTATGAAATTGATGGTTTAAAGTATCACCATATTCTTGATCCTCGAACTGGTTTCCCTGCTCGGTTAGAATGGCAAAGCGTTACCATGGTTGCAGAAAGCTCCACCTTGGCGGATGCCCTTTCCACTGCTATTTTTATCATGAATCGGCAAGAACTCATTCGTTTTTTGAAGAATTTTCCATCTTTAGGTGTGATTCTGGTTGCCCATACTGGTGAAATAATGATCAGTAAAAATTTAAAAGAAATTTTTCAAAAAACCAACCCAGAAATGTCTATAATATATATTGATTGAGAAAAAATATTTTAAAAAATAGGAGGGAAAGTATTATGGGTACGTTAGCAATTGTTCTTATCATTGTGGCTGTCATTTTGGTAATCATCTTTATTTTTGCCTCAGCAGGACTAAAAAAAGTAGGAAAGCTCAATATCGGAAAAATCGATCTTTCCAAATTGGCTGATGGAGTCTATCCAGGTGAATTTAAGGGATACCGGTGGTCGAATCAGGTAGAGGTAACAGTGAAAAATCACCAAATTGCCGGAATAAAAATTATCAAAGATATTGTCTTTGGATCGGGAGATATTTCCAAAAAGATCTTCGATCAGATTATTCAAAAGCAATCGTTGCAGATAGATACAGTATCAAGTGCAACAGTGACTAATAAAGCTTACCTAAAAGCAATAGAAAACGCATTGTTGAAAGGGAAATAGTAGGGTTGAGAAATTATAATTCTTAAATTCCTATTTGTAAATAAGAATCTCATTTTTTAATATATTTCATAAAAGACAAAAAGATAAAAAGATGAGATCCTCACGCGGAAAGGCACCGCTCAGGATGACAGAATTTTTTAAATCCTTTGTAGGGGCTTGATTTATCATGCCCGTGGTTTTCAGGATAGACCCTCATGATGACTAGCAGCACCAGATGAGGATAGAATTATACACGTTCCCTGCTATTAATCACTGGTCACAGCATTCAAAAAACGGAATAATGAAGCCTTCATGAGAAAGAAACTGCTTAAAATAATGATATTTTAACCCCAACACTAAAAATAAAAGAATAATTCCTATATTTATGGGTATAATTTATCAGTTAGGATAGAATGCCAATTATTTTCAACCGAATATGTTAAAATAATTTAAATAAGTATATAGGAGGGCTAAATATTTATGAAACACAAAGGAATTTTTTTCATCACATTAATTTTACTGGTATTTTTGTTTTCGGTTATGGTTAGTGCCAAAGTAAACCTGAGTGCTCTTTTTATGAAGCAAGCCGGCTATCAAGAAAGCGATATGATAGCCATGACGGATGAATTTTTAAAACAAAATCCAGATGTCGAAGTTAATTTAAACTTTGTATCCTACGAAGAACTCCACGATAAAATTGCCGTAGCTGCTGCCAGCGAATCGGGAGTATACGATGTCATTATTAGTGACTGTGTCTGGCCAGCGGAATTTGCGGAGGCAGGATGGATTATTGATGTTACTGATCGTTTAAAAGACGAAGACCGAGCCGACATCTTTCCAACCGTTCTGAATTCAGTGACCTATAAAGATAGAATTTATGGGATGCCCTGGCTCAATGATTGGCAGTATTTTTTTTATAACAAGAGAATGTTAAATGAAGTTGGTGCTTCAGTTCCTACTTTATGGCCCGAGGTGATTGAAACTTCCCAAAAAATGAAAGCCAATGGAATCATCGAATATCCAATTATTGATTCCTGGGGGCAAGGAGAGGTAGTAGTTGTTCAGTATTTGACCTATTTAAATGCCATGGGTGGGAAAGCCTTTGATGAAAATGGTTTACCGATTTTAAACCAAGGAAAAGGCCTGGATGCCTTGAGCTATATGGTGGATAATTTAAAAGCTGGAATTTATAATCCAGCTTCAATTGAAAGTTTTAACGAAGAGGTACGGCGAATCTATTCTTCCGGTCAGGCAGCTTTTGGTCTGAACTGGATTTATATGTATAATTTATCAAATGATCCACAAGAGTCACAAATTGCCGGAGATTCTGAAATAGCATTAATACCCGGTTTTCCCGATGGGAACAAGAGTGCTTCCTGTAATGGTGGGATGGGTTTGAGCATAGTGAATACCTGCAAAAATCCAGATGTAGCATGGGATTATATAAGTTTCTTATGCAGTCGTGATATACAGAAAAAATACAGTGCCAACGCTCTTCCCATTTGGATATCCCTCTATGATGATCCAGAGTTAATCGCTCTTCAACCCAAAGCTATCCCTATTGCAAAGGAACAAATTCAGTATGTGTTTGATCGGCCACAACTTCCTTGGTATTCGCAATTTTCCCAATTGTTAGGAGAAGAGTTGCAATCAGCTATTACTGGAGCTAAGATTCCTCAGCAGGCACTTGATGATGCTGTTGCACGGATGAAAGAAATTCAAGAAAGATATTAGTCTATTGAATGCAACCTAAACAGCAGGGATTAATACTCCTGCTGTTTAGGTTGTAGATTGAATTAACTATGAAATCAAACCAGTACAACCGAAGAGAAGTCAGATTTGCCTGGCTATTAATCATTCCTGCTTTTATTTTTATTGGAATTATTATTTTTTATCCAATGGTGATGGCTTTCTATACCAGTCTTCATCAGGTTGACTTAACTCGAAAAGCCCAGGGAATGCCCTTTATTGGTTTTAAAAATTATATTGATATATTGAAAAGCAGCGGATTTTGGGCCTCAATTAACCGCACTGCATATTTTACCGTAGTATCTATTGCCATTGAAATGGTAATTGGTTTTTTAATTGCTCTTCTTCTAAACCAAAAATTTTGGGCACGAGGGATTCTCCGCAGTTTATTGTTGGTTCCATGGGCACTTCCGATTACCGTTGATGCTATTATGTGGAAATGGATATTTAATGCTAATTATGGAGCGTTTAATGCTCTACTCAAACAAATTGGTTTAATTGATTCTTACCGAGGTTGGTTAACTCGTCCGTGGAGTGCTATGCATTGCGTTATTGTAGCTGATGTATGGAAGATTACACCATTAGTTGCCCTGTTGCTTTTGGCAGGATTGCAAACCATACCTCGAGAAATGTATGAAGCTGCTACTGTTGATGGGGCGAGTTGGTGGAGAAGCCTTTTTTCCATTACCTTGCCTCTATTAAAACCTACGCTAACTGTAGTTTTGGTAATGCGTACCTTAGATGCCTTTCGAGTTTTCGATATCGTATATATTATGACTTCGGGTGGACCTGCCAATGCAACCAAAGTTATTTCCTTTATGACCTACCAAGAAGCTTTTAAATTTTTAAATTTTGGTCGTGGTTCTGCCTTGGCTTATCTCATTACTTTAATAGTGGCTCTTTTGGCTTATATTTATACCATCAACATCGGGAAACATATCGAATATTAAAAAAAAGAGTATTTTATAATTCTTTTAAACGGATTTTATTCAGGAGTGAATAAATGATTGTTAAAAAGTATAAAATATACCGAACAATTGGTATCACCGTTGGGTCAATTATCTTAGTAGCAGGCTTATTAGCACCCTTAGTTTGGTTGTTGATATCAAGTGTTGCTGATTTAAAAGATTTGCTAAAAATTCCACTGCAATGGATACCGGAAAACATATCCTTTGAAAGATATTCAAAGATACTTTTTTCCCAGGGTTCTGAAAGTGAATTCCGGAAAACAATGATGAATAGTTTTGTGGTAGCTTCTGCAGTTACCATTATTTGTGTTTCAATTGGCTCGCTCTCGGCTTATGCTTTTTCACGACTCAGATTTCCTGGGAAAGATAAAATTTTATTTGTACTTCTCTTTTCATACATGCTTCCTCCAGTGGCCATCATTATCCCTATTTATCAAATATTTAGTCGATATAATTTGCTCGATACGAAAACAGCTTTAATACTGGTTTATTCTGCTATCATCACTCCTTTTGTGATTTGGATAATGCGAACTTATTTTGATAGTATTCCACGGGATTTGGAAGATGCAGCTAAAATTGATGGATGCACTTATTTAGGTATGTTATTTCGAATTATGATTCCTCTTTCAGCGCCAGGGATTGTAGCTACTCTCCTTTTGGCATTTTTAATGTCTTGGGAAGAGTTTTTTATGGCATTAATTATGACTTCATCGGTTGTATCAAAAACCATTCCCATATCGATTGCTGAATTTTCCGGCCGCCATTCAATTGATTTTGGGATGATGGCTACTGGTGGAATATTAGCAGCAATTCCACCGGTTATAATTGCTTTGATTTTCCAAAAATATATCGTCGGTGGTTTACTATCCGGAGCAGTTAAGGGGTAGAAAGCATAATTAACATAATTGCCTGGTAGCGAAAAACCGCTCTAAAAAAATTTTGTTTTAATGAATGTGGACCTTCATGCTATAGTATGACGCCAGATGAAGATGAAAACCAAGGATTCGACATGCCATGGCATGTCGCTACATTATATGAAGATCGGGCACAATAAATTGCACCCCAACATTTTATAATCTTTTGTAGGGGCTTGATTTATCAAGTCCATTCCAAATCCGTCATTGCGAGGAGTCTAACCGTTTTTTGGTTAGATGACGTGGCAATCTCATTTAGAAAATTTTTATAAAATAATTAAAGGATGAGATACTCACGCCCTCAATAAGCGTGGGCTTAGAAAGACGTATCACTATAGTTCCTTCTCCCTTGATGGGAGAAGGTGAGGATGAGGGTGTAAACTGAGATTCAAATCCAGGTTAATTGCTTTAAAATTAGGTATTGAGGGATATATTGAGTATCCACCTCACCTTAATCCTCTTCCACCAGGGAAGAAAAAAATGAAAAGAGTGATTATGGAAATTTGGAGGGATATTTTTATATTTTTTACTATATCAACGGTAGCGGCTTGAGACCGATCTAAGGAAGTCCCAGGTGTTTTAAGCCGGTAAGATGGAGAACAGGAACGCTAAAAAGGATTCCAGTACCGGGTTCATCAAGCCTTCCGGCTTCGATCAGTGCTTTTTGAATAGCTTCAACATGCTCTTTTTCGGCTAATATGATAATAACTTCTTTTGAGGATTCCACATGGAAACTTAAAAAATGCTTTATATCATTTTCGGCAGTGGTTCCTCGACCATAAAGTATAGTGGCGCCTTTAGCTCCAGCTTTTTTAGCCTTTTCTACCAGGTGGTCGGCTTTGCCTCGCTCAACCACAGCAAATATGGCGATGACATCCATTATGACACCTCATTTCATGCTTTAGTAATAATTCCAAGCATCAAAACCGCAATAATGGTTCCCAGGGAACTCAAACCGACAATTCCAAAACCATTGAGTAGTGGGTCGCTTCCTTCAACTACTCGGGATAAGCCAAGAGCAAGGGCAACGTTGATGGGAATATTTACCGGTCCGGTGGTGGCACTGGCGCAGTCGAATGCGATACCAACCATTTTTTCGGGAGCTAAATAAGCCAGGTACAAAGCAAATAATAAAAGGGGGATTACAATTTTAACAGTTGGTATATTGCTAACAATTTTAATAATACCTAGGGTTACTCCCAAGCCAAATCCGATAGCAATAGTATGCAAAAGGACTTTTTCTGGAATAGCTCCTACTGATACCTCTTCCACTTCTAAGACCAGAGTACGTAATGCTGGTTCTACCAGGGTTGCCCCGTAGCCAACCACAAATGCAAAGATTGAGATTAATAATTTATTGTCCAAGGTCACAATGTTTTGACCTACCGATTCACCAAGTGGAATTAGACTCATGGTAACTCCCTTAAGAAAGAGGAAGAGACCGACAATGGCAAGTACGATACCAGAAAAAAAAGTCTTAGGGTGAGCTAAGGGTTGTCTTAACACTACTACTTGGAAAAAAACCAATACGGAGACCACTGGGATAATACTTTTAACGATGTCAAAAATATCATGAAACAGATAGGTAATTCTCAACTTCAGTCCTCCCCAGGTGACAGTGATGAAATAAAAATTATAATGCCTGGTTAGTGATTATCTCATAGTATTTAATACAAAGACGGTTAGATACTTTCCATTTTTATAATAACACAGTACAAGAGTTCTAGTAAGGTTCATTTTAATACCGTTGAATTTTAAAAATTATATTATTAATTGCTCAGTGATATCTAATATGCATAATTACCTTACCCACGATCTGGATATCGGGGCTTTTAGTTGGAACAAAGATCGGCGGGTAAGCTGGATTTGAAGGTAGAAGAAGAACTAAAATCATCTTAAAAAATTGTTTTAGGAGATAAGCCTTCATGCCACGGTATGACACCAGATGAGAATGAGAATAATTACCCCCTCACTTTAATCCTTTTCCACCAAGGGAGAGGAAATAATAAAATGACTTTCCCGCTAGAAAAGAAAATGGGCAAAGCCTTAAAATGACAGCGTTTAAACCATTACTAAATTTAAAAAATAGCCTATAAATTTTGCGAAAAATTACCACAAAAAAAGCCTGGCTTTTTATTAAAGCCAGGCTCGGAAAAGAATAAACTTTTTTATTCTGCAGCAGCTTCTTTTTTGATTTCGATAGATTCTAAAATTGCTTGAATCTTTTCATCGGTTTCGTGTTCTGGGCCCATTATACCGATTGAGATTTTCTCGCCACCCAATAAAGCCGTATAGAGAGATT
>Ga0334883_1006021_pt1 | contig 10308 bp, 8 predicted proteins | sample GraSluR1_MG_6_FD_207230 | JGI IMG/M metagenome (GOLD analysis project Ga0334883, IMG submission 207230) | Sludge microbial communities from methane-producing bioreactor in Wageningen University, Netherlands - Granular Sludge_09_05-R1 | ecosystem: Engineered > Bioreactor > Anaerobic > Unclassified... | reverse complement strand
TATATATTTCTTTTAAAAACATTAATTTGCCGGGATTCAAATATATCGCACTAGGATTAATTTTAAATTCATTTGTAATTATTGTAAATGGCGGTAAAATGCCGGTAATAATAAATCAACAGGCCAATCAATATTTAAACCACGCAAATTTATCGGGAAATGGAGAGTATATCATACATATATTAAGAGATAGTAATACCTTGTTTGCTTTTTTGGGAGATGTTATTATGTTGCCAAAACCATTGCCCGATACTTCGATTTTAAGCGTGGGGGACATTATGATTTTTATCGGACTTTTCGTGCTTATCCAGAAAACAATGATGCAAGAAGAAGGTTTGCAGTAGCAATATATGTGTGTTATTATATGAACTTTCGAAATAGAAAGAAGGTATTAATTGATAAGGGGATGATTTAGAATGCTTAATATTGCCAAGAAAATATTCGGGGACCCAAATGCCCGTGAATTAAATAAAATTAAACCATTAGTAGAAAAAATTAATCAAAAAGAAGAAGGAATCACAAAGTTAAGAGATAGTGAACTAAAGAGTAAAACCGAAGCCTTGAGGGAAAAAATTAAAAATGGCATAACTATCGATGAAATATTGCCGGAAGCGTTTGCTGTAGTCCGGGAAGCTGCAAAAAGAACTGTAAAAATGCGCCATTTTGATGTTCAACTTATCGGAGGTATTGTTCTTTACCAGGGCAAAATAGCAGAGATGGCTACCGGGGAAGGGAAAACTCTGGTTGCCACATTACCAGCTTACCTGAATGCATTACAGGGCAATAGTGTCCACATTGTTACTGTCAATGACTATTTGGCAAAACGAGACCGTTTTTGGATGGGCCCTGTATACGAATTTTTGGGATTAAAAGTCGGACTTATCCAGCATGATATGAATACAGAGCAAAGAAAAGAAGCTTATCAAGCAGATGTTGTTTATGGAACCAATAACGAGTTTGGTTTTGATTATCTAAGAGATAATATGAGTGTTCGTGCCGAAGATATAGTGCAGAGCAGTCATGATTTTGCTATTATTGACGAAGTTGATAGTATTTTAATTGATGAAGCACGAACTCCACTCATTATTTCCGGGCCTACTGAAGAATCTACAAAAAAATATTTCCAAATAGATAAATTGGTATATCATCTAAAGGAAGAGATTGACTATAAGATTAATGAAAAGGAAAGAACAGTTTTTTTAACTGAAAAAGGCGTAGCAAAAATGGAAAAACTGCTGGGCACCGATAATTTATATGCACAAAATAATATGATTTTACAGCATCATATCATTCAAGCTCTTCGTGCCCATAAATTATTTAGAAGAGATGTAGACTATGTAGTGAAAGATGGCGAAGTTGTTATAGTAGATGAATTCACTGGCAGATTAATGTTTGGCAGGCGGTATAGTGATGGATTACACCAGGCAATAGAAGCAAAAGAGAATGTAACAATTGCCAAAGAAAGCCAAACTCTGGCAACAATTACTTTCCAGAATTTTTTCCGTTTATATGACAAGCTCGCTGGCATGACCGGAACTGCAAAAACGGAAGAAGATGAGTTTATCGAAATTTATAATTTGCCTGTAGTGGTTATACCTCCAAATAAAACATTGATAAGAAACAGTTATCCTGATGTTATTTATCGGACGGAAAAGGAAAAATTTAATGCTGTTATCCAGGAAATAAAAGAGCTAAACAAGCAGGGCAGACCGGTTTTGGTAGGCACGGTTTCCATAGACAAATCTGAAAGAATAAGTAAGTTGCTCAAACAGGAAAAAATTGAACACAGTGTTCTAAATGCCAAAAATCACGAAAAGGAAGCAGAGATTGTTGCTGAAGCAGGCCAAAAAGCCAAAGTAACTATTTCTACTAATATGGCAGGACGCGGTACTGATATCGTTTTAGGAACAGGAGTTGCAAAATTAGGCGGATTACATGTTGTAGGTACGGAAAGACATGAAAGTAGAAGAATTGATAATCAGTTAAGAGGCAGATCCGGACGTCAGGGAGATCCAGGTTCCTCCCGCTTTTTTCTATCCCTGAAGGACGATTTAATGCGTTTATTTGGGTCTGATCGTATTTCTGGTTTTATGGAAAAATTAGGAGTGGAAGAAGGTACGCCAATTGAGCATCCTTTTATAACACGTTCCATAGAGGGGGCACAAAAAAGAGTTGAGACCAGGAATTTCGAAATAAGGAAACAATTATTAGAATTTGACAATGAAATGGAATACCAGCGCAGGATTATTTATGAGCAGCGAAAAACTGTATTGCTTAGTAATAATGTACAGAGTATTGTAATGAATATGATTGAAGATACTATTTTAAATATGATTCAGCGCTACACTAACAAAGAGACATATCCCGAAGAATGGAATTTAAAAGTCTTACAAGATCATGTTTATGATACTTTCGGTATCAAAATAAAGTTACCAGAAGATATAACAAATTTAACTGTGGAAAAATTGCAGGAAGATATAATAAACAAAGCTAAAGAAGGTTATCAAAATAAAGAAAAAGAGCTTAGCATCCATTTAATGAGAGAGATAGAAAAAATGATTTTATTGCGGATAGTAGACCGCGAATGGAAAGATCATTTAAAAAGATTGGATGACTTGAAACAAGGGATTGGCTTGAGAGCTTATGGACAGAAAGACCCACTTACTGAATATCATTTTGAGGCGCATAATATGTTCCAGAATATGGTTGAAAATATCAAGGAGGAAACTGTTAAATTTATCTATCGTGTGAAAATTAAACAAAGGCCACAAATGACTGAAGAAAAACAAGAAATATCACTACCAAAAGATGATTATAGTGAAAAGGCTTCTATTCAGAGCACATCAAAAAGGAAAAATGAAAAGAAGGCAAAGAGAAAAAAGATAGGAAGAAACGACCCATGTCCGTGTGGAAGTGGGAAAAAATATAAACATTGCTGTGGCAAGAATAAATAATAGACAAGGAGCTTTATTATGGATATCGCCAGTGTTGAAATAAATACCAGAATAAACCAGTTAAAAAGGAAAATTGAAGAAATCAGGAGACATCTTTGAATTAGATAAAAAGGAAAACAGGATTAAAGAAATCTCTAATATAATGAGTTCAAATGCATTCTGGGATGACCAGGCAAAGGCAAACCAGATATCTAAAGAATTAAAAGATTTACAAAATATAGTAGAAGATTTCCGGGTTTTAACTGAAAAAATCGAAGAATTAGAAATCTTGTACGAATTGAATTGCCAGGAAAATAATTCGGAAGTATGGAAAGAAATTATCCAAAAAATAGGAGTATTGGAAAAAGAAGTAAGCTCACAGGAAAGAAACTTATTTTTTGATGGTGAATATGATAAAAACAATGCCATTATATCCATTCATCCTGGTGCGGGTGGTACTGAATCCCAGGATTGGGCCGAAATGCTTTTAAGGATGTATCTCAGATGGGCAGAAAAAAATTCTTTTAAGACTGAAATAGTTGATTTTCTCCCTGGGGATGAGGCAGGAATAAAAAGCGTTACTTTTACCGTTAGTGGTAAAAATGCTTTTGGATTGTTGAAATCCGAAAAAGGCATACATCGTTTAGTGCGAATCTCGCCTTTTGACTCTAACAAAAGAAGACATACTTCATTTTCATCAATTGATGTAATACCAGAGGTAGAGGAAGATATGGAAATTGAGATAGATGAATCTGATTTACGTATAGATACTTATAGATCTACCGGGGCAGGTGGTCAACATGTAAACACAACAGATTCAGCAGTCAGGATAACTCATGTTCCCACCAATATTGTTGTGCAATGTCAAAATGAAAGATCACAACATAGTAACAGATTAACAGCTATGAAAATATTAAAAGCTAAATTATTTGAGTATTATCAGAAGAAAAAAGAAGAAAGTATGGAGAAGCTTAATGGAGAAAAAAAAGAGATTGCCTGGGGGAATCAAATACGATCCTATGTATTTCAGCCATATCAAATGGTTAAAGATCATCGGACAAAAGCAGAAAGTAGCAATGTGCAGGCAGTAATGGATGGTGAAATACAGGGTTTTATTGATGCTTATTTAAGATATTTTAGCAAAGTTTCTTAAATGTAAAGTAGAAGGAGGAAAATTTTTGGTGATAAAAGATAAGAAAATAAAAACATTTTTAGACACCTTGGCTTCCAAATCTCCAACCCCGGGAGGAGGTAGTGCTGCAGCCGTGGTAGGCGCGATGAGCGCAGCTTTACTTTCCATGGTTGGAAATTTAACTATAGGAAAAGAAAAATATCTAGATGTAGAAGATGATATAAAAAATTTATTAAAAAAAACTGAGATATTAAGGGCTGATTTTGAAGAGCTTATTGAAAAAGATGTTGATGCTTTCAACCAGTTTATGGCAGTCATGAAATTACCTAAGGAAACAAAGGAACAGAAAGAAAATCGAAGCAAAAAAATGCAAATAGCTCTCATAGAGGCAGCCAATGTACCTTTAGAAATAGCTAGAAAAAGTTTTGAGGTTCTTAATATCTGTCAGGAAGTTGCAGCGAAGGGTAATAAGAATGTTATTAGCGATGCAGGTGCAGGAGCAATTCTTGCTGAAGCAGCATTCGAGAGTGCTATCCTTAATGTTAAGGTTAATTTAGGGATGATTAAAGAAGAAAAAATTAAGAAAAACCTGACGAAGGAAATTGAAAAACTTAATAATTTGGTAAAAGGGGAAAAAGATAAAGCAATAGTTGCAGTATTAGAAAAAATATAATTTATTAAAAATAATTTGGCAAGTTTGTACTAGTAATAATTAAAATAAAAAATGATTATAGAGAATATTTTATTTAATTTAATAAAATTATCAGAATATTTAAATTTTCTGGTAATTTTATTTTTTTTATTATATAATAAAATGAAGGATGTTTTGCACCATTTATAAATCCATGCAACAAAAATTGCATATAACATACAATACCCTATAGATACCTTACCTTTTATAGATATGTATTGGATACGGTGAATAAATGAAACATAATAGGCTAACACTGCAAGAAAAAATTCAAAAGAATTTTAACATCCTAAGTTCAAGCCAGAAAAAAATCGCTTATTACCTCCTTAGTAATTATGACAAAGCAGCTTTTTTGACTGCAGCAAAATTAGGTAAAGAGGTTGGTGTAAGTGAATCAACTGTCGTTAGATTTGCAGATATATTAGGATATAATGGATACCCGGAATTGCAAAAAACGCTTCAAAATATTGTCAAAACTCACTTAACAACTGTTAATCAATTGAAAAATTCAATTACCAGTGTATATAAAGGGAAAAATGTATTATATCAAGTTTTGCAATCTGATTTAGATAATTTAAAAAATACAATGAATGAAATTTGTCCCCATTCCTTTGAAAGATTGATTGAATATATCTTAAATGCTGAAGTAATATATATTGTTGGCTTAAGGACTGCAGCCTCAATGGCACTCTTTTTTAATCAGGCATTGAGTTTATTTATGAGAAACACAAAAAGCATAACCTATGGAATGGAGGATTTGTTTGAACAAATAGCCGGAATAAATGAAAAAGACTTGCTAATTGCCATCAGTTTCCCTCGTTATACTTTAAGAACTGTTGAAATAGTTGAAATTGCAAATAAGAAGGGCACGAAAACTGCTTCGATTACTGACAGCATTGTATCCCCAATTGCTCAAAAGTCAGATGTAACCTTAATTGCAAAGAGCAATTTGAATTCTTTCATTAATTCCTACACAGCGCCTTTAAGTATTATAAATGCAATAGTTACCGCTGTAAGTATAAAAAGAGGCAAACAAACTTTAAGGAAATTGTCTGAATTAGAGAATATGTGGGATATGCATCATGTTTTTTATTGATTTGAATAGATATTTTGTAAAAAGAAATAAAACAATTTATGAAAAGGAGACTCAAAATGCAAATTAAAGATGAACAAAAGGAAGAATTATGGTCCGCCCAGCCGGAAATATTGGAAATTTTAACCACTAGTAAGGATATTAATGAAGCTAGAGCCAGGCTCTTTAACTTCTGCAAAAATCTGGAATGGGCTTACCGGGAAGGAGAAAAGCCTTTACATAAGTTAGATTATAGCATCACTCTAGAAGCAATCAAAGTGTTTACCAATATTATTTCCTTACGTAATGAGAATATCGCTGGAGTAAGCACTCTTAAGTGTTTATGGGAGTTTGCAAATAATAAAAATAAATCAGAGATATCAGATGGCTTCATCAAGGAAATAAAACATTTATTACTGGCAATGGCAGGTAAAGCCAATTTAGCCCGCGGTTGGCTTGGCCCCATTTTAGAGAAAGATGGAATAAAAATGATTGACTTCCAGAAAATCAAGGGCAGAGAAGCAGCTAAAGCCCGTTCAGAATACCTGGATAATCTATATAATAAGGTAAATGATTACCTGAATCGTTACCCATCAGGACTGGATGAATCCTTAATTGTCCAGCGTAATGATAATAAAAAGAAGATAATGGAGTACTTTTCAGCCAGTGAGGAGGACTGGTATGACTATAACTGGCAAATAAAAAATATTTTCAAGGATGAAAAAGGATTACAAGATTTAAAACAACTTGTTCCACTAACAGATGATGATGCTGAAGCAATCAGGCTTTCTCTAAAACAGGGTATACCTTTTGGTATTACTCCCTATTATCTGTCCCTGTTTGACTTTACCCGGGTAGACCGTAAATACGACTATCAGGTCCGCTCCCAGGTCATCCCACCTATGCACTATGTGCGTTTGATGGAAGAACACCGCCAGGAGCGCAGCTATTACTTTGATTTTATGGGTGAGCACGATACTTCTCCTGAGGAGCTTATCACCCGCCGTTATCCCATGATATCTATTTTAAAGCCTTATGACACCTGTCCGCAGATATGTGTATATTGTCAAAGGAACTGGGAAATAACCGGACCTATGTTACCTGAAGGAATGCCCACCAAGGAAAAGATTGACAATGCTCTTAGCTGGTTTTCTGATCATCCAGCCATGCATGATGTTTTGGTTACCGGAGGAGACCCACTGGCTTTAGATGATGAGCTGATAAAATATATAATGGATAAACTATGTTCCTTCAAACAAGTCATCAATATTCGCTGGGGCAGCCGTATTTTTGTCACCTTGCCTTACAGAATTACCAACAAGCTGGCTGATCTGTTAGCTAGCTATGTAGTGCCCGGTAAGCGCAATGTAGCTATGGTAACCCATATTGAAAGTGCTGCCGAGGTTACCCCGGATTTGACAGAAGCGGTGAGCAAGATGCGCAATAAAGGAATTTATGTATATAATCAATTAGTGTATACTTTAGAGACCAGCAGACGCTTCCAGAATGCCTCTACAAGAATTGCTATGAAAAAGGCAGGGGTTGATCCATATTATATCTTTTACCCCAAGGGTAAAGCCGAACACAAGGATTACCTGGTTCCGGTAGCTCGCCTCTGGCAGGAACGTAAAGAAGAAGCCCGCTTACTTCCTGGGATCTTTCGGACTGATGAGCCTGTCTTTAATGTACCACGTCTGGGTAAGAATCATATCCGAGCCTGGCAGGACCGTGAATTGATTGCCCTTACACCGGAAGGGCAGCGGGTCTACTTATGGCATCCCTGGGAAAAAGGAATTGCGCCTGTAGAGCCATATGTATACCGTGATATTAGTATTCGAGATTATTTAGGTGAGTTAGAAAATCGTGGTGAGAATGTTGATGAATACAGTTCGATATGGTATTACTATTAAATTAATTATAATAAAATAATCTTACTAACAAGGCCATAACAATAGCAAAAAAAGATTGGAGGTGATTAAAAAAGCAATTAAGAAAAAAAGTAGGAAAAATATAAATAAGAGTTAAATTATGAAGGAGGAAAAAATGAGAAAACCATTAAGTATGTTTCTGGTAACTATGTTAGTATTTTTAGCGTTTACGGGATTTGCTTCTGCAATGACTTTTTTAACTTTTGGAACTGGAAGCCCTGGAGGAGTATATTATCCTTTGGGAGGCGCAATGGCTGATTTATGGTCCAGAATGCTGGATGTAGATGCTACTGCACAATCTACTGCTGCTTCAGTAGAGAACTGTCGTTTGGTTGGAAGCAATGAAATTCAGCTGGGAATGGCAATGGGAGATGTGGCTTTTAAGGCATATAATGGCACAGATCAATTCGAAGGAGATGCTCAGCCAATTCTTGCGCTATTCTCAATGTATCCAGCTCTCCAGCATTTTATTAGTATTGACCCTGATATAAAATCAGTAAGAGATTTGGAAGGAAAAAGAGTTTCGGTAGATGCCCCTGGAAGTGGATGCGAAACCATGGCCAGATTAATTATAGAAGCAGCTGGTTTATCCTATGATGATATGCAGGTTAGCTATTATTCACAACCGGAAGCTGCGCAGGCTATAAAAGATAGAAATATCGATGCGCTGTTCTGGAATTTCTCATATCCTGGCTCAGCTGTGCAAGAAGTGACAGCAGTAAGAGATGTGTATTTTGTACCCATTGATGATGACATAATCGATAATTTGGCAGCAGAATACGGTTATTACATTCGCGGTGCATTCCCTGCTGGAGTTTATCAGGGGCAGGATGAGGAAGTGCCCTCAGTACAGGTAGGAAATGATGTTGTTGTTAATGTTGATGTAGATGAAGAAATAGCTTATCAATTAACCAAAACTCTATTTGAAAATGCTGAAGAGCTACATGTTGTTCATCCTTCAGCAAAACAATTCCTGCCGGAAAATGGTGTAAAAACTGCTATCCCGTTACATCCTGGCGCTGCTAAATATGATTAGAAGAATTTGTTAAATAAAGGTGGATTTAAAAGAGTCAGGGAAGTTAACGCTTCCCTGACTCTTAACTTTTTAATATCACTACTGTTTATTATTTCATTTTGTTCATTTAATAGTGATACATTTGCTTGCTATGCAGAAAACAGTTATTATCTTGAAATAATTCATGGAAATAGCCAGGAAAAATTATTATCTGTCAAAGTGTGCCCCCAGGACCATTTTTATTTAGAATATACCAATTCCAGAGATTTGAACCAGGTTATTGATGTATTTATTGTAGGAACAGACGGGGAATTTTATTTAGTCGAGGAGAGGTATCCTTGGTATGGGGTAGGGCAGGAATATCATACTTCAAAAAATATTTCTTATGAAGGACAATGGGTTGTAGTTGAGGTAAACCAGAAATATGAAAAATTTCCATTAAGAGTTGCTTATACAGTTGAACAATTTTTAAAGGTTAATAGTAAAGAATATTTGTTGAGTTGTTTTGCTAAAAGAGGGGAACATATTGATATAAGAATTTCAGTAAAAAAAAGGGGGGGGTAATAAAAGTGAGTAAAGAACATAATATAGATAAAAAAGACGAATCTAAAGTTACGGAATATAGCGAAAATCAAAAAGCAGATGATATGATTGATGAAATTGAATCAAAGGCAAAAAGAAGCCTGGAAGGATACTGGTATATCCCGATTCTTGTTGCCGCGGTTGGTTTATTTGTTTTCCATATGTATACTGGTTGGTTTGGAGCATATTTCAGCCTGATTCAGCGCTCTGTCCATTTTACACTTATACTTATTATGACTTTTTCATTGTATGCCAGATCAACTAATATAAGTAGAGATAAAATACAATGGTATGATTTAGCACTAATAGTACTGGCTATTATTCTATGTTTATATATACTTATAAATATTCATGAGTTAGTGTGGCGTGCCGGGAATCCCAATCAAATAGATGTTATTTTAGGAGTTATTCTTGTTTTAATTACTTTAGAGGCAACTAGAAGAGCAGTTGGGAAACCTTTAATGTTTGTTGCCATGTTTTTCCTGCTTTATGCTTTAGTGCTCGGGCCTTATATGCCTGGCAGATTTGCTCATGGAAATTTTTCTATAAGGCGGGTAGCTTATTATCTTTATTTAACAGATGCTGGCATCTTCGGTACTCCATTGGGGGTATCTGCTAATTTTGTTTACCTTTTTATTTTATTTGGTTCAATTTTAAATAAAACCGGAGCAGGGAAATTTTTTATTGATTTTGCAACTGCATTGACCGGTTACACGAGGGGAGGACCAGCAAAAGCAGCAGTAGTATCAAGTGGAATGATGGGAACAATATCTGGAAGTTCAACTGCTAATACTGTTACTACCGGCAGTTTTACCATTCCCTTGATGAAAAATATTGGTTATAGTTCTGTATTTGCCGGAGCAGTAGAACCTGTTGCATCAACCGGAGGGCAAATCATGCCCCCTATTATGGGAGCGGCTGCCTTTATCATGGCAGAATTTTTGGGAGTGCCCTA